>Ga0138256_10005150_pt1 | contig 13850 bp, 8 predicted proteins | sample KNB2016incub_MG_FD_105486 | JGI IMG/M metagenome (GOLD analysis project Ga0138256, IMG submission 105486) | Active sludge microbial communities from wastewater in Klosterneuburg, Austria - KNB2014incub_MG | ecosystem: Engineered > WWTP > Activated sludge > Unclassified | place: Austria...
GAACTTTTCTTTTTGCAGGAAAAGCCCATCACCAGTATAAATAATAACAGAACTGATAAATATCTCATACTTATTTTACTTTTAGTTTTTGATACCAGGAGTTACCATCAATTCCAATATTACGCAGCGTCATGTTGGTTGCTGACAGTTCAAGGATTTCATAGGTTGTTCCACCTGTACCGAAAATGATCATTCCATTTCCGGGAACAGTAAACTGAATTCTTGTTGAATTAGCACTGGTAGATGCAGAAGTTGCATCCATAAATGCCAGTTTCTTTGTTCCGGTTGTACCAAGACCTATACAGGCATCACCACCGCTGAATCCGTAAAATGCTGTTGCAGCTCCGATTGAAAAAGATTGCCCTTTATTATCAATCGCCATTGAGATATTATTATTGGCGTCTTTTGAAAAAGTAATCTCATCATCATATGAACAGGCATCTCTTGAATTTGGTCCTGCAGCATACCAGATTGGAGCAAACGCATCGGCCGGTCCAACACCAAAATGTCCGTTGGCATCTTTGTCAGAAACCCATACTCTGCTTGATCCGTTTGTTAATGCTGCAATAATCGGAGCAGGAATTTCAAAAGCAACAAATACTTTCACCTTTTTGCTGATGGTTGAAATGGCTCCACCGGTTCCTACGGCATTTACTGTAATGGTGTATTCGGCAGTTCCGGGATTGGTGTACTTATATGTCAACGCACCACCGGGAACAACTTCACTTTTACCATCGCCAAAATCGATTTTGTACGTTAATGCACTTGCTGCTGTTGTGGTAATGGTTACCCTTCCTGTTCCATTTCCGTTGGGATTGGCAACATCTGTTCCAACTACTACTGCAGTTAATGTTAGTGCCGACGGGGTCTTGATATCTCCAAAGGAATATGTTTCCTGTTTACAACTGCTGAAACCAATCAGTATTGCAACAAAAAGAACAGCAATTGATTTTATATTATTTATCATGATTGTTATCCGTTTAAAAATTAATTAAGTGAAATGTCATCAAAAAGGAAGGTGAAGTTGGCTGAGCCATCACCCATTGTTCCAAGGTCAAAGATCAATACGATCTTATGATAGGAATTTGCTGTATTGATGGTACTGAAATCAAAGGTTAACTCTTCCCATGCATTGGCAGTGGTTGTAGTTACTTCTTTTTCAAAATTAAGAGCACCATTTGTTTGATTTTCAACTTTCAGCAATAACTTGGCTCCTATTCTTGGTGAGAACACTTTTACTTTGAATGTTTTTTTCACTGAAAAATCAATTGCAGATGATAAAGCAATCCAGCTTCCACCCCATGGCTGACCTGCATTCTTAATCATCTTACCAACTTTACTGCTTGCATTAATTCCACCTGAATTTGGATTTGTAACAACTGTTGCATTGCCACCATCAAAATCAGTAAACGTAAACGTACCTGATTCGAATGTAAGAGGAAGTGAAGGCCCTGCCGGTGGAGGGTTTACAGCCAGATGTTTTACATCATCCCAGTAAAATATTTTTCCATTACCTGCAGTATTAAAGTCGAAAAAGATGGAAGCCATATCATAGTTATAAGCATAATTGATCGCTGCTGTACCCGCTGCCTGGTTGGCAAAATCAAATGTCAATGTTTCCCATGCATTTGCCACTGTAGTTACCGCTTCTGTTTCAACTGATTTTGTATTGTTGGTATGATCTTCTGCTTTTAAACGAACAGGAATTCCTGCTGCAGGTGAATATACCCTTACTGTCATTTGTGTTGCTGTAGCAGAAAAAGGTATTTTAGAAGCAAACCCTGCTGATGTGCTCATGGTTGTTCCTGCCCATGTTTCAGCACCACTTGGTTTGGTTGTTTTCTTTACTTTATTCGCTGCATTTTCCGGATCAACTGCATCTACTGTAATATTGTTTCCAAAATCAACTACTGTATAGTTAACACCTGCTTCATCAAATGTAAGTGGTAAATTAACCTGTGAAGACGGAATTGTGTTTGTTAACCTGATGTCATCAAACAACCAGGTAAAATTAGCAGATCCATCGCCCTGCGTTCCCAAATCAAAGATGAGAACAATGTGCTCGTAGGTATTTGCTGTGTTGATTGCGCTGTAGTCAAACACCATGTCTTCCCATGCGTTGGCAACAGTTGTAGCCACTTCTTTTTCAAAATTGAGTGCACTGTTGGCTGCGTTTTCAACTTTCAGTAAAACCTTTGCTCCCACTCTTGGAGAAAATACTTTCATTCTGAAAATTTTGTTAGCAGAAAAATCAATCGAACTTCCAAGACCAATCCAGCTGCCGCCCCAAACCTGGCCGGCACTCTTTATCATTTTACCAACCTTCGCACTTGTATTAATACCACCCGATTGAGGATTGCTTACTACTGTAACTCCGCCGCCGTCAAAATTATTAAAGGCATAGGTTACAGTTGGTGATTCAAAGGTGATTGGTAACAAAACGGGATCAACAATGTTAATCGTTTTTGTAATTTCTGTTGTTGCAGCACCACCGCTTAACGCAACTACTCTTACAGTATAAGTTCCTACTGCAGCATACACATGGCTGATTGTTTCACCTTCCAAAAATGACTTTGGAACTTCATTAGCAACATCGCCAAAGTATACTTTAAACAGTGTTTCATACAAAGCTTTTGCTGTTACATTCACTTTGTAATTATTTGTAGGATCAACAACAGCTGTAACTTCTAAATTTTCAGGAGCCTTGAATGAAACAGTGAGCTTCTGTGTTGCTTCGGTTGTTTTTCCTGAAATATTATGAGCAATAATTTTTACGTTATATACTCCTTCAGCATACACATGCTTTGCATTACCGCCTGCTGAAACTTTTACCGGCGTTGCAGCTGCATCACCGAAATAAACATCATAAGTGGTTCCTCCTTCTCCATTAGGAGTAATGGTTACCAACCCGGTATTATCCTGTGTAATGTCGAACATGGCCGAAAGCTTATCAGGCAGTGCGGCATTTTCTCCAAAGGCGATATCATCGTTTACTGTCTTTTTACATCCTGTTATAACAAGAAGTAAAAACAACAGGCTGAATAAATATTTTGATGTATACATAACTATCTTTTTAATGTTGATTGATTAATAGCCGGTATTTTGTGTTAAACCGGAAATATTTATTTCCAGTTGCGGAATCGGGAACACTTCATGTTTACCTGCTGTAAAACCGGTGATTTTTCCTGCAGCCTGTCCTGTTCTAACAAGGTCAAAGAAACGCTCTCCTTCCATTGCAAGTTCAAGTCTGCGTTCATCAAGTATTGCCTGGTATAAAGCAGTACCTGTTGATGTAATATCATGCAGATTATCACCGAAAGCACGGCGACGAACCAGGTTCAGATAGGTTTGTGCTTTTGTTGTATTTGGAGCTGTTGCTTTGCTGTTTGCTTCTGCTGCCATTAACAAAACATCAGCATAACGGATTGTTCTGAAATTATTCAGGAAGTTCAATTCAATCTGTCCGGATGTTTCACCTTTTCTTGGCAGATACTTTTGATTATACAAACCGGTATTTTTATAAGGAGCTACCTGGTAAGTAATATTGAAAGAAGGGTTTGAGGTTTTATAAGCTTCAATATCAAGTACTGTTGCTGATTTTCGTTGATCACCGGCAGTATATGCAGCTGCTAAATTTTGGGTTGGTAAATTTGTACTCCAGCCTGCTGCATATGGCATAGCAGCAGTACCATTTAAACCTCTGATGCCACATTGTTGAACTGAAAGATTTCCCTGTCCTCTTGTAACACCTCCCCAATTATAATAAGGAGAAGTATTGGAATACTGAATTTCAAATACAGACTCAGGACCATTTTCACCGGCAGCTAAAAACATTGAACTAAAGTTTGTGACGAGGCTGAATGCATTGGCTGTAATTACACTTTCCAATACAGTTGCGGCAGCATCAAACTTATTCTGATACAAATAAACTTTACCCAATAAAGCCTGCGCAGCATATTTTGTGATGCGTCCCTTTTGTGTTTGTATTGCCGGTAAAACAGTAATTGCAGCAGTTAAATCTGCTTCAATTTGTTTGTACACATCAGCCTTCGGCGCCCTTGTTAAGGACTTTGAATCTGTTAGTCCAAGGCGTTTGTCTGTAAACAATGGAACATCGCCAAAGAACTTAACTAAAGTGAAATAATAGTAAGCTCTCAAAAAATAAACTTCACCATACAATGCATCTTTACCTGCAAAGTCAACAGTTTCACCGGCAAGATTTGCGGCTTTATACTGATGCATGTAATTGGCACGGTTAATTCCTTCGTATGCGGCCTGCCATATTTCAGTCAGGGTTGAGTTAACAGAAGTGTGTGTATAATCATCGATCTGTTGCAGAGACAATACATCTGATGCATTTTCGCCACCGCTAACAGCATTGTCAGATGCAATATCACCAACAGGTACTGTTTGATTCAGCCATTGTATGGGAGTGTACACACTGATTGCCATTGTACGGTAATCAGTCTCTGATTTCAAATAATCAAGTTCTGTAATCCTGAAATCCTCATGTGGATTATAATCCACCCATTTTTTGCACGAAGCAAGCATGGTTACGATCAGTACCAGGCTTATTATAGTTATTTTCTTCATTGTAATATTTTTTTTGATTGGAGTGTTAAAGTTTAATGTCAAGACCTACAGAATAAATCCTTGCCTGAGGATATGCACCACGATCAACACCTGAATTTAAAATACCACCGGATATTTCAGGATCAAATCCTGTGTACTTGGTAAAGGTGAATGCATTTTTTACCTGTACATAAACTCTCAGTTTACTGAAGATATTTTTTGTAACAGATGCTGGTAATGTGTAACCTAACTGCAGGTTTTTAATTTTGATAAATGAACCATCTTCAACATACCTGTCTGATACACGGATATTACTGTTGGCATCAGTAAAGGAATATCTTGGAGTTCTTGCATCATTGGTTGAACCTTCCCCAGTCCACCTGCCCAGTACAGAACGGAACTTGTTGCTGTAGTTAGCATTTCTTTCATACGCACTGTAGATATCATTTCCTTTCGATACATAAGTAAAGGCGTTGAAATCAAAGTTTTTATACTCCAGGTTCAGACTCCATCCAATAGTGAAATCAGGGAATGGATCTCCAATCTTTGTTTGATCCAGTGCGTTTATAACTCCGTCGTTATTTACATCCACAAAACGGATATCACCGGGTTGGGCACCTGTTTGTGTTGCACCTTTGGTAAGATCTCCCGCATTTTGAAATAAGCCATCTGTTTTATATCCATAAAAATAACCGGGTGTAAAGCCTTTTTCAAAAACAGTTACTGTTTGTGACTGGCCATTAAAATACCCACCACCGTAAATTTTTGCAGTACCATCGCTGTTTGTTGCGGTTACTTCATTTTTTGAAGTGGTGAATGTAAGACCTGTAGTCAGTCTGAAATCTTTCCCGATTACTTCAGTATAATTCAGGGAGAGATCAACACCACTGCTTTTTGTTGAACCGATATTGGCAGTAGGAATAGGAACTGTACCAAGATATAAAGAAGCAGAAGGTGTAAATAACAAACCATCCACTTTCTTCTGGAAGTAATCAGCTGATATAGAAAATTTCTTTTTATAGAAGGTCATATCAAAACCGGCATTTGCCTGCAATTGTTTTTCCCAACGCAAAGCATTGTTGGCAGCAGACCCTACTGTAGAGCCCGGATAAAATACATCACTAAATGTGTAACCATTACTGTTGGCAGTTGAACCATAGCTTGGTCCGCCGGTAACAATACCTACATATTGTGGATCTACATTTTCATTACCGATTGATCCATAGCTTCCCCTGATTTTTAAGTAATCAATAAAATCAGAATGGAAGAAATCTTCATTGGAAGCTACCCAGCCCAATGAACCGGAAAAGAAGTTGGCAAATTTATTATCTGTACCAAACGCATAAGAACCATCACGGCGTGCAGTAAAAGATGCTAAATACTTCTCCTTGTAATCATAATTGATACGGCCGAAATAAGAAAGATTCCTTCTGAAATACTGGTAATAGTAACCGGTAAGTGCATTGGTATTGGTTGCAGTGTTGTTTCCAACTGCTGCAGTAAAATCAGCAAATTCCCATGAGTTAAAAGGAACATCCTGCCTGGTTGCACCGGCTGCATTTCCTGAAGTTCTCGCCATTGAAAAACCAAGAACTGTTTCAAAATTATGATGTTCTTTAATTCTGAAATTGTAGTTGGCGAAAGTTTCCCAGGTATAATTAAAGTTGCTCACTTTGTCATGTGAAACACTATTGTGCTTGCCGACAACAGCAGAACCATCAGCATTCATTGAATTCTCAACATTTAAAGGACCATAAAATACACTTGGTGTAAAGCTCTTGGAATTACCGTCATACTTTGTATATCCAAAACGTGTAGTGAGTTTGAGATTTTTCAGTACATCATACTGCAGTTCAAACTTGCCGTACAGTTTTGTACCGATGTTTTTATTATACGTGTTATCCAGCTTTGTAAGCGGATTAAATATTTCTGATAACAACAGGTTACTGTATCCATATTTACCTACAGTATTTGGTGTTGTGTTATAAACAGGTACAGTTGGATCAAAATTCAATGCACTGCCAATAACACTGTTGAATGAATTTTCCTGAATACCTTTTGAATTAAGGATAACCCCGGTAGTATTGACAATGAATTTTAATTTACGGGAAAGATCGAAATTCAGGTTGGCAGTAAAGTTTCCCCTGTCGAATTTAGATTTATCATTTCCTCCTACAATTCCTCCCTGGTTCAAGTAACCACCTGAAAGGAAATAAGACATTCTATCGCCACCACCACGGGCAGTAATATTATGTGATTGCAGTGTTGCCTTCTTGAAAATTTGTTTCTGCCAGTCAACACCAACTCCCAAAACAGATAAATCAGGGAAAATAACATTTCCACCTGCTACAGTACTTCCTTCATTAATAATGGCTCCATATTCAGTAGCATTTAATACACCAATGGTGTTCATTACTTCCTGCACACCATAATTACTGCTGATGGTAATTTCTGTTTTTTGATTCTTTCTACCCGACTTGGTTGTTACAACTATAACACCATTTCCACCTTTCACACCATAAATGGCGGTTGTTGCAGCATCCTTTAAAACGCTGATTGACTCGATATCGGAAGCATTAATAGAATTAAAATCAGTGAGTGTTTGAGGAACACCATCTATAATTACAACCGGATCAGTTCCTGAAAAAGAAGGAATACCCCTGATCAGAACAGTAGGTTTTGAACCGGGTGAACCGCTTTGAATCACATTTACACCGGAAGCCTTGCCCTGTAACACTTCTTCAACACGTACAGGCCGTAACTTTTCAATTTCAGCACTCTTTATTGTTGAAATGGCACCGGATACTTTCGTTACCCTTTGTGTACCATAACCAACAACTACTACTTCTGTTAATTTGGAAACAGCCTCAATAAGAGTAATTTCCAAAGGATCATTTGTAATGGCCACTTCTTTTGATTCGAAGCCAACGGAAGTGATCACTAAAGTTTTTGCTGTTGAAGGAACCGATATTGTAAAATCGCCTTTTTCATTTGTAGTTGTACCAATTGTTGTATTCTTTACAACTACGGAGGCTTTGGAAACCCCTTCTCCTTTTTCACCGGTTATTTTACCGGTAACGGTTTTGTTTTGTGCCCAACTTATGTTTGTGGCAAACAATAAGAGAATAAAGAACATTCCCTGAATGACTTTTTTCATACGCAAGTTTTTTGTTTAGTTTTAATCAATATCAACCGAGGGGTAAAATTATGTCAAACAAAAATTTGCAAAGGCATTCTCCACTACATCTCCACTACATCACTATTTTTCAACTATCTGATTATCAATAGTTTTAAATTTCATCTTTACTACATCACTTATCTTTTTATCTTTATTTCATGAAATTGCTTGCTCCCTTTCTTTTGGTTGTACTATTTGGAAATTTATCTGTTGCACAGAATACGATAGGGCTGCCGCAAATAGTAAATTATAAGAACACAGACTTTCATGCAGGCACCCAAACCTGGGATATTAAGCAGGACAAATGGGGTCGCATGTACTTTGCCAATAACGAGGGACTTGTAACATTTGATGGTGCTTACTGGAAGGTTTACCCCCAACCCAACAAAACGATATTACGGTCAATAGCCCTAGTTGGAAACCGGGTGTATGCAGGTGGTCAGGATGAGATTGGCTACTATTCACCCGATGAAAATGGCACCCTTCTATACACATCCTTGAAAAAACTGATTCCGGACTCTCAAAATAAGTTTGAAGACATATGGGACATAGAGGTATATAAGGAATCTGTTTTTTTTCGCACCAGGGATCGGATTTTTCAGCTGAAGAATGAAACCATTCAGGTTCACCCCGCTATTAACGGCTGGCAGATTATAAAAGTAGCCGGCAATAAACTGATTGCACAGGACCTTAAAAAAGGACTTTTCCAGTTTATTAATAATCAATGGCAACCCCTTTCAACCGCTAACCCGTTCCCGGATATTTATATTACCGGAATAGCTGCATTGGGTAATGACAGCCTGCTCATCAGTTCTCTCCTCAATGGCTTATATGTTTTTTACAACGGCATCTTAACCCAAAAGAGTACAGCAGCCGATAACAATTTTCTTAAAAGCCAGATCTATTCTTTCGAAAAAATCAACAGTACAGAATTTGTGACGGGCACTACATCTGAAGGCTGCTTAATTATTAATTCTGCCGGGCAAATTGTTCAGCAAATCGGGCGGCCTGAAGGTCTTCAAAACAATACAGTACTCAGTATATTTCTTGATAAAGACAATAACTTATGGACCGGATTAAACAACGGAATCAGTTTTATTGCCTACAACTCTGCCATTAAATACATTAAACCGAGTAAAAGCAATGAACAATCAGGGTATACTTCCTATGTTTTTAATAACCGCCTTTACATTGGCACTTCCGATGGGGCTTATTCTGCTCCCATTGCAAACTCAAATAAGGATCTGAGCTTTGCTAAAGGGAATTTTGAACTGATCAACAACAGTAACGGGCAGGTATGGCGGCTTGATGAAGTAAATAAACAGTTGTTCATGGGCCATCACAACGGCTCGTATTTAATCAGTAATAACCAGGCATTGCAATTGACGCATGATGGTGGTGTGTGGCTGTTTGTTCCAACATCATCAATCTTCCCTGCAAAGAATGTTCTTTCAGGAACATATTTCGGTTTGACAATGTTTGAATTTGCAGAAACAAAATTCATGAAAGGGGAAAAACTGAGTGGCTTAAATGAATCGCTGCGCTTTCTTGCAATTGATAATAATAACGAAATATGGGCGTCGCATCCGTACAGGGGCATTTATAAAATACAATTATCAAAAGATAATAAATCATATACTGCCCGGTTATTTACAGATAAAGATGGATTACCATCAACTTTCAGAAACAATGTTTTCCGGATAAAAAACAGGGTTGTGTTTGCTACTGAAAAAGGTGTTTATGAATACGATCCGCCAACAGAAAAATTCATTGCTTCTCCCCTGTTATACAAGGTATTTGCAAATACAGGTGTTCAATATCTGAATGAAGATGCTGATGGAAATATTTGGTTTTGCAGTGGAAAAAAAATTGGTGTTGCCCGTTTCACCGGTACAGAAAACAGCCCTGTATTGACTTATTTCCCTGAACTCACAGGGAAAGTTTTAGCCGGCTTTGAAAATATATACCCATACAGTAAAGAAAATGTTTTTATTGCATCTGAAAATGGAATACTTCACCTTAACTATGAAAAGTACATCGGCAGAAACCCGACTTTGCAAATCTTACTGACACAGGTAAAAATTATCGGAAAAAATGACAGTGTAATTTTTGGTGGCCACTTTCCATTAAACGATGTGTTGAAAAACATTCAAGCCAAATCATCCGTTTTACACTTTCCTATAGACTATAATTCCTTTCACTTTGAATTCAGTTCACCTGCTTTCAGCCTGCAAAACAATATTGAATACAGTTATCAGCTGGAAGGGTATGAAAGCAAATGGTCGGCCTGGACATTGAAAACTGAAAAAGATTATACCAACCTGCCGAATGGAGCCTATACGTTTAAAGTAAAAGCACATGATAATCTCGGCAATGAATCTGAACCTGTAAGTTATAGTTTTGTTGTAAAGCCTGCCTGGTATAAAACAATCTGGGCATACCTGTTATATACAGCTCTCTTTGTTTTCGGTTTATATATAGTTGATAAATTGCAAAAAAGAAAGTTCTACCATCAGCAGCTTAAATATGAAGAGGAGCAGAAAAAGCTTAAGTACATTCACCAGTTAGAAGTAGAGAAAAATGAAAAAGAAATTATTCAGCTTCAAATTGAAAAACTATCTAACGAGGTTACTTATAAAAACAAAGAGCTTGCCGATGCAAGCATGCATTTAGTTGAAAGAAGCGATGCGCTCATAAAAGTGAAAGATGAATTACAGCAGCTGTATAAAAAAACAGGCGGCAATCATGATGTAAAAAAAGCAATTCAGCTTGTTCATGATATTGAAAAAAACAATTCAAATTGGGAACAGTTTGCCACACATTTCAATGAAATCAACAATGACTTTCTGAAAAAATTAAAGTTGAAATTCCCCAGCTTAACCAACACTGATTTAAAGCTGTGTGCTTACCTGCAGTTAAAACTATCTTCCAAGGAAATTGCCCAGCTTATGAATATTTCTGTACGGGGTGTTGAAATCAGCCGTTACCGCCTCAGAAAGAAATTACAATTACCAACAGAACAAACTCTGAATGATTTTCTGAATGAAATACATTTGAATTGACTTATTCTGTTACTGCTTATGCATTTGCCATAGCACGATCAAGGTGAACATATCCGCCATCAACATAAATCAATTGACCTGTTGTGTGGCTTGATACCGGTGACAACAAGAATACAGTCATGTTGGCAATTTCCTCTGCAGTGGTAAACCGCTGTTCAAATGGAATTTTAGAAGTGATTTCTTTTAATTTCTGTTCAGGATTCGGTAGAGTCTTAATCCATTTATCATACAATGGAGTATAACATTCAGCAACAACCAACGCATTTACACGAATAGAATATTTTGCAAGTTCCACTGCCCACTCACGGGTTAATGCATTTCTGCCACCATTTGCTGCTGCATAAGCTGAAGTATTTCCTTGTCCTGTTTCTGCAGTTTTGGAAGTAATGTTTACAATGCTTCCTTTTGATTTTTTCAGCTCAGGCAATGCAAAATGTGCCATCAAATAATAGTGCACTACATTTCTATGCAGGCTTTCCATAAACCGTTTGTAATCGCCTGTTTCCAAACCTACTCCATCATTTACTCCTGCATTGTTAATGAGCCCTTCAATTCTTCCGAACTTTTCAATGACAGTATTAACCGCTTTCTCACATTCTTCGGGTATTGACAGTTCTGCACACACCTGCCATGCATTACCACCTGCTGCTTCAATTTCATCAACCACTAATTGATTATCAGTTGCACTGCGGCCAACAATAACTGGAATTGCACCTTCTTTTGCCAACACTTCAACAATCCCTTTGCCAATTCCCTTGGCACCACCGGTAACAATAACCACTTTATCCTGTAACTGGAGATTCATATTCTATCATTTATAAGTTATAAAACCTGATTGCATTTTTGCTGAAAATTTTTTCCTGTTCTTCCATTGTGTATGATGCGAAATATTCTTTGATCACATTCAGCCATTTTTCGTACGATGAAGCTACCAGGCAAACCGGCCAGTCGCTGCCAAACATGATGCGGTCTGTTCCAAAACAATTCACAACTGTATCTATATAAGGAGTTAAATTTTCTTTTGACCAGTTTTTCCAATCAGCTTCAGTTACCATACCACTCAGTTTGCAATAAACATTTTGCTGTTTACTGATTGTCTTCATGTCGGCTTTCCATTCATCAATCTTTCCATCTTTAATAGATGGCTTAGCAATATGATCAATTATAAAACGCTGATCCGGAAATTTTTTCACCAGTTGTAATGCAGCTTCAAGATGATGCGGAAAAATCAGGATATCATAAGTATACCCATACTCGTTCAGCTTGCTGATGCCATGCAGAAAACTTTCCTGCAACATAAAAGAAGGTTCTTCACCCTGCAATACATGTCTGAAGCCTTTCAGTTTTTTGTATTGTTTGAAATACTGTAACCATTCTTCGATCAAATTACTGCGCAGATCAACCCAACCAACCACACCTGCAATAAAATCATTTTCATCAGCCATCTTTACAAGCCATTCGGTTTCTGCTTCTGTTTGATTTGCCTGCACAGAAATACATGTTTCTATTTTTTCTGCTTTCAATACTTCGGCAAGATCAATTGGCAGAAAATCTTTCCGTATCGCAGACATCTCTTCTGTAATCCAGTCATAAACAACCGGGTCATATTTCCAGAAATGCTGGTGTGTATCAATGATCTTCATCACTGTTCTTTTAAATCAAATATTTTGTTCATCAGTATCCACTTCTCGCCTTTTTTGGCAGTTAGCAAAGCCTGCTGATACTTCCACATTAGTTCTTCCCATTCCTGCACTTTGGCATTCGAAGCATCCATGGTTGATTTCTGTTCGAATGAAAAATCAGCAGTTGTTTCCATGATCATAAACAAACGGTTTTCAACCCGGTAAATTTCCATATGAATGATTCCTGCATCTTTGATGGAAGCTTTGATCTCAGGCCAGATCTGTTCATGATATTGCTCGTATTCTGAAATAAGTTGGTTGTCATCTTTTAAATCAACTGCTAAACAATAGCGATGCATAAAATTAATTTTCAACGTTAGTAATTCTGTAACCTTTCCAGCCAAACAGCATGATTACAATAAAACAAATAAGAGGCACAATATATCCCAGCTGAATATTTCCACTCCAGTCGCTGATCATTCCAAAAAAGCGTGGCATGATGGCACCTCCGACAATTGACATAATAATTAAGCTGCTCCCATACTCTGTATCTCCTTTTAAATCTTTAATCCCTAAAGAAAAAATTGTCGGGAACATGATTGACATAAAGAAACAAATAGCGATTACTGCATAAACAGTAATCATACCGGTCCCCATCATTGCAACAACACTCAGCAATATATTAACAGCAGCATAGTAAGCCAGCAGTTTTTCCGGTTTGACATATTTCATCAGGAATGTTCCTGAAAAACGGCCAATCAGGAATGCAATACCACAGGCACCTAAATAATCCGCAGCTGTTACCTGATCAATGGATGCAGATTTCACAGCATATAAAATGAACAGGCTAAAAACAGAAACCTGTGCGCCAACATAAAAAAACTGTGCAGCTACTGCCCAGCTTAGATGTTTATGCTTAAATGCATGGAAAATATTTTTACTGGCAGTATGTCCGGTGGATTGCTGGATTTTCGGCAAATGTGTAATGGCAAAAAGAATAGCTACTACAATTAGTACAATTCCCAAAATGGCATAAGGCATTTTAACTGATGCAGCTTCTGAAGCCAATGCCATCTTCCTGGCCGCATCTGTCATTAAATTTAATTCTGTATCAGTATGACCTTTGGTTAAAATAATTCTTGCCCCAATTACCGGGGCCAATGCTGCAGCTAACCCATTAAATGACTGTGCAAAATTTAAACGTTGTGTTGATGTTGCCGGATCGCCCAGTGCAGCAGCATAAGGATTGGCAGCTGTTTCAAGAATAGTTAAGCCACATGCAATGATGAACAAAGCAATCAAAAAATAATTATAGGATTGATAATCGGCAGAAGGTAAAAACAAAAAGGAACCTGCAGCAAACAATAATAAACCAATAATGATTCCCATTTTATAACCAAACCGCTTCATGATATA
>Ga0138256_10005151_pt1 | contig 13850 bp, 10 predicted proteins | sample KNB2016incub_MG_FD_105486 | JGI IMG/M metagenome (GOLD analysis project Ga0138256, IMG submission 105486) | Active sludge microbial communities from wastewater in Klosterneuburg, Austria - KNB2014incub_MG | ecosystem: Engineered > WWTP > Activated sludge > Unclassified | place: Austria...
CTGCAGCATGCGCTCGGTCTGCATGTTGCGCATCGCGCCGCCGCGCTCGACGACGACGAAGCAGTTCGACTGCTGGATCATCATGCGGATCACCGGCACCGTCGAACCGAGCTTGTAGTTGCGCAGCTGCTGGTACCAGTGCGCATGGGTGTCCTCGACGACGGCCAGCGTGCCGAGCGACTCGCCGCAGTGCTCGAGCGCGCTGTTGGCATTGGCCGACGTGGCGCCGCCGGCGGCGCCGGTGACCGGCCCTTTCGAGCCGCCGCCCATCTCCTGCGCCAGTGCGCTGCCGCCGAGGCCGAGAACGACGAGCACGCCGGCGGCGCGGCGCATACGGTGCTGGGCCATCGCGATCTCCCGTTGTTGTTCGCAGATGGCGTTATACCGCCGCCACCCTCGCAGCGCGAGCCGGGCGCACCCGCGTCAGCCCGCGACGAGCCCGAAGCTGCGCAGCGCCGCCTCGGCCGCGGCGGCATCGGTCCACAGGCGGGCCTGCATGCCGATCGCGCGCGCCGTCTCGACGTTGGGCGCGTGGTCGTCGAAGAAGACGGTCTCGGCAGGCGCGATGTCGAAACGCTGCAGCGCGTGACCGAACAGCGCCGCATCGGGCTTGATCATCAGCACCTGCGACGAGAACACGCCGTCGTCGAACCAGCCGAGGAAGGCGTGCTCGCGCAGCAGGTACTCGGCATACGGCACCGGCATGTTCGACAGGTAGTAGAGGCCGTGGCCCGCGTCCTTGATCCGGTGCAGCAGCGCGACCGTCTCGGGCACGGGCTGCAGCTCGGCAGGAACGGCGTCGACGACGCGCCGGACTTCGCCGGTCGACCAGTCGAGCCGGCGCGCGATGCGCTCGACGAGGGCCTCGGCATCGAGCGCACCGCGGTCGAACTCGTTCCAGTCGCCGCCGTCGACGAAGAAGGCCGTCGCCAGAGCCGCCGCGCCGCCGGCGGCCGCCACGCGCTGCGGCAGCTCGCGCTCGAGCAGCACGGCCGGGCGCCAGCGGAAGACGACGCCGCCGAAGTCGAAGACGACGCTCTTCACGCGCGCAGCCGGGCGAGCAGCGCCGCCGTCGACGGATCGAGGCCGCTGGTGTCGCCGCTGGCAAAGCGCGGCAGCAGAGCGCCCGCGAGCGCCTTGCCCAGCTCGACGCCCCACTGGTCGAAGCTGTTGATGCCCCACACGGCGCCGCTGGTGAACACGCGGTGTTCGTACATCGCGACCAGCGCACCGAGCGAGCGCGGCGTCAGCCGGTCGAGCACCAGCGTCGTGCTCGGTCGGTTGCCCGGGAAGCTGCGGTGCCGCGCGATCGTCGCGGCATCGAGCGCCGGCGACGCCGTCGGTGCCTTCTCGGCGAGCGCCTCGTCGAAACTCTTGCCCTGTAGCAGCGCCTGCGACTGTGCCAGGCAGTGCGCCAGCAGCTTGGTGTGCGCGTCGTGCAGGTCGTGCGTCGGCTGGCGCACGGCGATGAACTCCATCGGCACGACGTCGGGCCCCTGGTGCAGCATCTGGAAGTAGGCGTGCTGGCCGTTGGTACCCGGCTCGCCCCAGACGACCGGGCTGGTGGCGAAAGGCACGGCGTCGCCGTCGAGATCGACCGACTTGCCGTTGCTCTCCATCTCGAGCTGCTGCAGGTAGGCGGGCAGGCGCCTCAGCCCTTGATGGTAGGGCGCGACGCAGCGTGTCGGCCAGCCGTGGAAGTTGCGGTACCAGACGTCGAGCAGCCCGAGCAGCACGGGGAGATTGCGCTCCAGCGGCGCTTCGGCGAAGTGGCGGTCCATCGCGTGCGCGCCGGCGAGCAGTTCGCGGAAGTGGTCGGCGCCGATCGCCAGCGCGATCGGCAGGCCGATCGCCGACCACATCGAATAGCGCCCGCCGACCCAGTCCCAGAAACCGAAGGTGGTGTCGATGCCGAAGGCGGCGGCTGCGGCGACGTTGGTCGTCGTCGCGACGAAGTGGCGCGCGATGTCGGCGCCGCCGTGCGCCGTGAACCAGGCGCGCGCCGCTTCGGCGTTGGCCATCGTCTCCTGCGTCGTGAAGGTCTTCGACGCGATGATGAACAGCGTCTGAGCGGGATCGAGGCGGCGCAGCAGCGGCGCGATGTCGTGGCCGTCGATGTTGGAGACGAAGTGGAACGCCAGCCCGGGGTGGACGTAGGCATCGAGCGCCGGCACCGCCATCTGAGGGCCGAGGTCGGAGCCGCCGATGCCGATGTTGACGACGTGGCGGATGCCGCTCGCCGCCGTGTCGCGCACCTGCTCGCACCAGGCCAGCATGCGGTCGAGCACGGCGTGCACCTGGTCGCCGTGCGGCGCCGCGCCGCGCGGCGCGCGCAGCGCCGTGTGCAGCACCGGCCGGCCCTCGGTGACGTTGATGGCCTCGCCGGCCAGCATCGCGTCGCGGCGCGCCTCGACGCCGCATTCGCGCGCCAGCGCGAGCAGGAAGTGCAGCGTCGCGATGTCGAGGCGGTTCTTCGACAGGTCGGCGTGGATCTCGGGCGCGTCGAAGGTCAGCGACGCGCAGCGCGTCGGGTCGATCGCGAAGGCCTCGCGGATGTCGAAATCGCGGCCGTGAGCGACGTAGTGGCCTTGCAGCGCGGCCCAGGCCTCGGTGTGGTCGCAGCGGGTGAATCTCATGGCAACGCCGGCGTGGAAGACGCCGCTATTAGAACCCGGGAAGGCGTCCGGTCCGCGCGTTGACCCTGCCCGCTCGCGATGCAATCATCGCAGCGACATGTCATTCGACCTCGTGCTCTTCGGAGGCACCGGCGACCTGGCCTGGCGCAAGCTGTTGCCGGCGCTGTTCCAGGCGTTTCGCCACCACAAGCTGCCGCCCGGCGGGCGCATCCTGGCCGTGGCTCGCGACGCGCGCAGCGACGACGACTACCGAGCGTGGGTCGGCGAGCGGCTGGCCGAAGTCGAGATCTCGAAGCGGCCGAAGGAGGGCGAGTTCGCCGCCTTCGCCGAGCTGCTGCACTTTCGCGCCATGGACCTGTCGCGGCCCGAGGGCTACGCCGGGCTCGGGCAATGGATCGACGCGCGCGGCGCCGAGACGGTGCTGATGTACCTGGCCACCGGGCCGCACCTGTTCACCGGGATCTGCGAGCAGCTCTGCCGCGCAGGCCTGAACGGGCCGAACGTGCGCGTGGTGCTCGAAAAGCCGCTCGGCCACGACCTCGCGAGCGCGCAGGAGATCAACCGCGTCGTGCGCTCCGCGTTCAGCGAGCAGCAGGCGTTTCGCATCGACCACTACCTCGGCAAGCCGGCGGTACAAAACCTGATGGCGCTGCGCTTCGGCAACGTGCTGTTCGAGCCCCTGTGGCGGCGTGAGCACATCGCCAACATCCAGATCGTGCTGGCCGAATCGATCGGCGTCGGCACGCGCGGCGACTTCTACGACCGCACCGGCGCGCTGCGCGACATGGTGCAGAACCACGCGCTGCAGCTGCTGACGATGGTCGCAATGGAGCCGCCTTCGAGCAGCGACGCCGACGCCGCCCGCGACGAAAAGCTCAAGGTGCTGCGCTCGCTCAAACCCTTCGACGAGGCGAGCGTTGCGCGCGACGTGGTGCGCGGCCAGTATCGGGCCGGCACGGTCGACGGGCAGCCGGTCGCGGCCTATCTGGACGAGGCCAAGGTACCGCCGGGAAGCCGCACCGAGACCTTCGTCGCGCTGCGCACCGAAGTCGAGAACTGGCGCTGGGCCGGCGTGCCGTTCTATCTGCGCACCGGCAAGCGGCTGGCCGCGGGCGACGTGCACATCATCGTCGTCTTCCGTCCGACGCCGCACAGCATCTTTCCCGGCGTCAACCGGCCGAACCGGCTCGTCATCAAACTGCAGCCCGAGGACGGGCTCGAGCTGCACCTGCAGGCGGCCAAGGGGTCGCGCCAGGGCGAATCGCTGGTGCCCGTGTTCCTCGATCTCGACTTCGACGACGTGTTCCCGACCGACCGCGTCGGTGCCTACGAGCGGCTGCTGCTCGACGCGATCGGCGGGCGGCTCAATCTGTTCGTACGCAGCGACGAGCAGGAACAAGCCTGGCGCTGGGTCGAACCCATCCTGCATGCCTGGGCCAACGACCCGGCCGGCCCGCGCAGCTATGCGGCGGGCACCTGGGGCCCGGCCGCGGCGAGCGCCCTCATCGCGCGCGACGGATTCGCCTGGACGGAGGAGCAGTGAGGCTTCAGCCGGCGGCGGCCGGCAGCAGCAGTTCTTCGACACCGTAGAGGCGCGCCAGCGACGCCAGCTTGGCCGACGGCTGGTGCACGCCAAAGCCGCGGCCCGCGGCGTGCGCGCGGCGCTGGCATTCGAGCAGCACGGCCAAGGCCGACGAGTCGAAATCGGCGAGCGCCGACGCATCGACGACAACGGCGCCGGCCGGCTCGTGCTGCAGCGCCAGCGCGAGCGCGTCGAGCGCGCCGCGCGCCTCTCGTTCAGTCAGCGTGGCGGGCAGGGTCAGCATCGTTCGCGGCCTCAGCTGCGGCGCGCCGGCGCCTTGTTGCGCTCGGCGAGCTTGGCGATCAGGCCGTCGATGCCGCTCGCGCTGATCTCCTGCGCGAAGCTGCTGCGGTATTGCTCGACCAGCCAGACGCCGAGCACGTTGACGTCATAGATCTTCCAGCTCTCGGCGCTCTTCTCGAGGCGGTAGTCGAGCTGGATCGGCTCGCCCCTGCCGCGCACCTCGGTGCGCACGACGACTTCGGTGTCGGTGGCCGCGTTGCGCGACGGCTTGAGCTGCACCGTCTGGTCGCGCACCTGCGTCAGCGCGCCGGCGTAGGTGCGCACGAGCAGGGTCTTGAACTCCTCCTGCAGGCGCTTCTGCTGCTCGGGCGTGGCCTGGCGCCAATAGCGGCCGACGACGGCGGCCGTCATGCGCTGGAAGTTGACGTGCGGCATCACCTTCGTATCGACGAGCGCGATGACCTTCTGCACGTCGCCGCCCTGGATCGCGGCATCTGCCTTGATCGTGTCGATGACTTCGGTCGACACCTGCTTGATCAGCGTCTCGGCGCCGGCGGAGGCCTGCGCCTGCGCGGCGGCGGCGAACAGCGCGAAGCCGAACGCGGCGACACGGGTGGTGAATCGATGGAGCATCATGGTCCTTTCAACGTCCGCGCGGCAGGCGCGGTGCACATGCGACGGGCGGCAATCACCGTGCCGGCGACGAGGCCGGCGCGTCGGGCGGTTCGGCCGCGTCGGGCTCCTCGGGCAGCGGCGGCGGGTCGCCATCGTAGACGAGACTGCGCCGGCGCTGCAGCCAGCCGTCGCGGATGAAGCTGTACTTGTCGAGCGCGATGTCGTCGACGAGGCGGCTGGCGCCGAGCAGGCCGGCGCGCACGTGCACGATCTGCAGCGCCGACAGGCCGAGCTGGACTCCATCGGCATCGATCCATGCCGCCGGCATCGCATAGCGGTCGAGAGGCAGCGCCACCGATTCGCGCAACGCCGAAGGGCCCAGCACCGGCCACACGATGTAAGGGCCCGACGGCACGCCCCAGCGGCCGAGCGTCTGACCGAGGTCTTCGTGGTAGTGCGGCATGCCGAGGTCGCCGGCGACGTCGAACAGCCCGCCGACGCCGAACAACGTGTTGACCATGACGCGCATCGTGTCGCCGAGACCCGCTTCGAGCTTGAACTGCAGGAAGTTGTTGATGGCCGACCAGGCGTCGGTGACGTTGTCGAAGACGTTGCCGATGCCGGTGCGCGCCAGTTCGGGGACGACGTTGCGGTAGCCGGTGGCCAGCGGCTTCATCACGTGCTCGTCGAGCCCCTCGTTGAAGGCGAACACCTGGCGGTTCCAGCGCTCGAACGGGTCGCGCGGATTCGCCGCGGCGCCCGGCCCTGCCGGCTGCGTGCCGGTTGTCGCGCAGCCGCCGAGCACGGCGAACACCAGCACCGCCGCAACGGCGCGCAGCGCCCTCACTTCTTGCCTCCCGCCGCCGCCTCCGTTCCGGCGTCGGCCGCCTTGTTGAACAGGAACTGGCCGATCAGGTTCTCGAGCACGACGGCCGACTGCGTCTGCGTGATCACCTGGCCCGGCTGCAGGTTGCGCTCGTCGCCGCCCGGCTCGAGGCCGATGTACTGGTCGCCGAGCAGGCCCGAGGTGAGGATCTTGGCCGAGGTGTCGCGCGGGAACTGGTACGACTGTTCGATGTCGAGCGTGACGACACCCTGGAACGTCTTGCCGTCGAGGCCGATGTGGGTGACCCGGCCGACGGTGACGCCTGCGCTGCGCACCGGCGCGCGCACCTTCAGGCCGCCGATGTTGTCGAAGCGCGCCTGCACGGCGTAGCTGTCGTTGTTGGCGAAGGTCGCGAGGTTGGCCGCCTTCAGCGCGAGGAAGACCAGCGCGAGGATGCCCAGCAGCACGAACAGGCCGACCAGCGTTTCGATGCTCTTGCGATTCATGGCAAAGCGTCTTTCGTTTACGGCGTCGAGAACATCAGCGCCGTCAGGATGAAGTCCATGCCCAGCACGGCGAGCGACGAGACGACGACGGTGCGCGTCGTCGCGTAGGCGACGCCCTCGGGCGTCGCCTTGGTCTCGTAGCCCTGGTAGAGCGCGACGGCGGTGCAGATCACGCCGAACACGGCGCTCTTGACGATGCCGTTGCCGACGTCGCGCCAGACGTCGACGCTGTTCTGCATGATGGACCAGAAGTTGCCCGAGTCGACACCGATCAGCAGCACGGCCACGACGTAGGCGCCAAGGATGCCGATCGCCGAGAACAGCGCGGCGAGGATCGGCATCGAGACGATGCCGCCGATGAAGCGCGGCGCGAGCACGCGCACCTTCGGGTCGATCGCCATCATCTCCATCGCGGCGAGTTGCTCGCCGGCCTTCATCAGGCCGATCTCGGCCGTGAGCGAGGTGCCGGCGCGGCCCGCGAACAGCAGCGCCGTGACGACGGGGCCGAGCTCGCGCACCAGCGCCAGATTGACGATCAGCCCGAGCGATTCGGCGGCGCCGTACTTGACCAGCGCGTAGTACATCTGCAGCGCGAGCACGAAGCCGACGGCGAGCCCCGACGCGACGATGATGACGAGCGACAGGTTGCCGATCGCATGCACCTGCGCGACGACGAGCGAGAAGCGCCGCAGCGCCGCCGGACAGCGGCGCAGCACGTCGACGAAGAAGAAGGCAGCGTGGCCGAGCGAATGCAGCCACTGAAGCGCCACGCGGCCGAGCGTCGCGATCCAATTCATGCTCATGCGCCGATCCCCAGATCCTGCGCCAGCGGCGCCGCGGGATAGTGGAAGCGCACCGGCCCGTCGGGCTCGCCGCGGATGAACTGGCGCACCTCGGGGTGCTCCGACGCATTGAGCGCATCGGGCGTGCCGTGCGCGACGACGCGACCCTGCGACGACAGCAGATAGGCGTAGTCGCAGATCAGGAAGCATTCCTGCACGTCGTGCGACACGATCAGCGACGTGGCATTGGTGCTGTCGTTGAGTTTGCGGATCAGGTTCGCCGCGACACCCATCGAGATCGGATCGAGCCCGGCGAACGGCTCGTCGTACATGATCAGCTCGGGGTCGAGCGCGATGGCGCGCGCCAGGGCGATGCGCCGTGCCATACCGCCCGAGACCTCGGAGATGCGCAGCGGCGCGGCGCCGCGCAGGCCCACGGCGTTGAGCTTCATCAGCACGATGTCTCGGATCAGCGCCTCGGGCAGGTCGGTGTGCTCGCGCAGCGGGAATGCGACGTTCTCGAACACGGTGAGGTCGGTGAACAGAGCGCCGAACTGGAACAGCATGCCGAGCCGCCGGCGCAGGCGAAACAGCGCCTGCTGGTCGGCCGTGTCGACGACTTCGCCGTCGAACACGACGCGGCCGCTGTTGGGCGCGTGCACGCCGCCGATCAGGCGCAGCAGCGTCGTCTTGCCGCAGCCCGAGCCGCCCAGGATCGCCGTCACCTTGCCGCGCGCGAAGGCGAGGCTCACGTCGTTGAGGATCGTGCGGCTGCGGTCGTAGCCGAAGACGACGTGGTCGATCTCGATCAGGCTGTCGGGTTTCAATCGGGGACGGGCCGGCCGGCGGGGCCGGTGCGCGAGTTATTCGGCACCGCGAAGCGGATTGCGGCGCGGGGCATTCTCGCACGCACGGCCCGGCCGCGCGCCGGCTGCTCAGCGCGGCAGGTCGCTCGCGCCCATCAGGGTTTCGTCGATCGCGCGCGCGGCCTGCCGCCCCTCGCGGATCGCCCAGACGACGAGCGACTGGCCGCGCCGCACGTCGCCCGCGGCGAAGACCTTGTCGACATTGGTCTTGTAACCGCCTGCAACGTCGGTCGTTGCGCGGGCGTTGCCGCGGCCGTCCTTCTCGACGCCGAACTGCTCGAGCACGCTCGCCACCGGGCTGACGAAGCCCATCGCGAGCAGCACGAGGTCGGCGTCGAGCGTCTGCTCCGAGCCGGGCACTTCGATGATCTTGCCGTCCTTCATCTCGACACGCACCGTCCTGATGCCCCTCACCTTGCCCTTGGCGCCGAGGAACTCCTTCGTCGAGATCGCGAACTCGCGCTCGCAGCCCTCTTCGTGGCTGGAACTGGTGCGCAGCTTGTACGGCCAGTAGGGCCAGGTCAGCGCCTTGTTCTCGTGCTCGGGCGGCATCGGCAGCAGCTCGAACTGCGTCACGCTCTTGGCGCCGTGGCGGTTGCTGGTGCCGACGCAGTCGCTGCGGGTGTCGCCGCCGCCGATCACGATGACGCGCTTGCCGGTCGCCATGATCTGGTGCTTGACCTTGTCGCCGGCGTTGACCTTGTTCTGCTGCGGCAGGAACTCCATCGCGAAGTGAATGCCGTCGAGCTCGCGGCCGGGCGCGGGCAGGTCGCGCGGCTGCTCGGCGCCGCCGGCGAGCAGCACGGCGTCGTAGTCCTTCAGCAACTGCTCGGGGGCGACGCTGTTCTTCGCCCAATTCGTGATCTTGCTGCCCGCGGGCAGCGCACCGACCATCACGCCCGTCTCGAAGCGCACGCCCTCGGCCTGCATCTGCTCGACGCGGCGGTCGATGTGCGACTTCTCCAGCTTGAAGTCGGGGATGCCGTAGCGCAGCAGGCCGCCGATGCGGTCGTTCTTCTCGTAGACCGTCACGTCGTGGCCGGCGCGCGCGAGCTGTTGCGCCGCGGCCAGCCCTGCCGGGCCCGAGCCCACGATCGCGACGCGCTTGCCCGTTTTCGCCTTCGGCGGCTGCGGCGGCAGCCAGCCTTCGCGCCAGGAGCGGTCGGCGATGGCGCGCTCGATCGACTTGATGCCGACCGGATCGTCGTTGACGTTGAGCGTGCAAGCCGCCTCGCACGGCGCCGGGCAGATGCGGCCGGTGAACTCGGGGAAGTTGTTGGTGGAATGCAGCACGACGCTGGCGTTGCGCCAGTCGCCGCGGTAGACGAGGTCGTTGAAGTCGGGGATGACGTTGTTGACCGGGCAGCCGCTGTTGCAGAACGGCGTGCCGCAGTCCATGCAGCGCGCGCCCTGGATCTTGGCGTCGTCGTCGGCCAGGCCGATGACGAACTCCTTGTAGTTGCGCAGCCGCTCGGCGACCGGCTCGTAGTTCTCCTCGACGCGATCGAACTCGAGGAAACCCGTGACTTTGCCCATCTTGCTGTTCCGCTTGTTTGGTTGTCTGTGCGCCGGGTCGTCACTTCGCCGGCACGGCCTTGCCCGCGGCGTCGGGCGACTTGGCCCGGGCGATCGTCGCGTCCGCCTGCTGGGCCGCGCCCATTTCGCCGAGCGCGCGCCGGTACTCGTGCGGGAACACCTTGACGAACTTGCTGCGCGCCTCGGCCCAGTGGTCGAGGATCTCGCGCGCACGCAGCGAACCGGTCCACTGGTGGTGGTCGTCGATCAACCGCTTGACGATGACTTCGTCGGCCGCCGGCTGGCCGTCGCCGCCGTGGTGCAGCGACGCCGCACCCTGTGTCGCCTGCTGCTCGTCGGCTGGCAGCAGCTTCTCGAGCGCGACCATCGACGTGTTGCAGCGCTTGGCGAACTGCCCGTCCGGGTCGTAGACGTAGGCGATGCCGCCGCTCATGCCGGCGGCGAAGTTGCGCCCCGTCGCGCCGAGCACGACGACGGTGCCGCCCGTCATGTATTCGCAGCCGTGGTCGCCCGTGCCTTCGACGACGGCCGTCGCGCCCGACAGGCGCACGGCGAAGCGCTCGCCGGCGACGCCGCGGAAGAATGCCTCGCCGCGCGTCGCGCCGTAGAGCACGGTGTTGCCGACGATGATGTTCTTCGTCGCGTCGCCGCGGAAGTCGATGCTCGGCCGCACGATCAGGCGCCCGCCCGACATGCCCTTGCCGGTGTAGTCGTTGGCGTCGCCGATCAGGTACAGCGTGATGCCGTGCGCCAGGAAGGCGCCGAAGCTCTGGCCGCCCGTGCCTTCCATCTGGATGAAGATGGTGTGGTCGGGCAGTCCTTCGGGGCGATGGCGGATCAGCTCGCCCGACAGCATCGCGCCGACGGTGCGGTTGACGTTGCGCGTCTCCTCCATGAACTGGACCTTCTCGCCGCGATCGATCGCGGGCCGGCACTTCTCGATCAGGCGCACGTCGAGCGCACGCGCGAGGCCGTGGTCCTGCTCGTCGACCTGGCGCCGCGCCACATCGGGCGGCACCGCGATCTGGTGAAAGACGCGGCCGAAGTCGAGGCCCTTGGCCTTCCAGTGCTCGATGCCCTTCTTCGTATCGAGCAGATCGCTGCGGCCGATCATGTCGTCGAACCTGCGGATGCCGAGCTGCCCCATGATCTGACGCACTTCCTCGGCGACGAAGAAGAAGTAGTTGACGACGTGCTCAGGCCTGCCGGTGAACTTGGCGCGCAGCACCGGATCCTGCGTCGCGACGCCGACCGGGCAGGTGTTGAGGTGGCACTTGCGCATCATGATGCAGCCTTCGGCGACGAGTGGCGCCGTGGCGAAGCCGAACTCGTCGGCGCCGAGCAGCGCGCCGATGGCGACGTCGCGGCCCGTCTTCATCTGGCCGTCGGCCTGCACGCGGATGCGGCCGCGCAGGCGATTCAGCACCAGCGTCTGCTGCGTCTCGGCCAGGCCCAGCTCCCACGGCGTGCCGGCGTGCTTGATCGAAGACCACGGCGAGGCGCCGGTGCCGCCGTCGTGGCCGGCGATCACGACATGATCGGCCTTGGCCTTGGCGACGCCGGCGGCGATCGTACCGACGCCGACTTCGCTGACCAGCTTGACGCTGACGCCGGCGCGCGGGTTGGCGTTCTTCAGGTCGTGGATCAGCTGAGCGAGATCCTCGATCGAATAGATGTCGTGGTGCGGCGGCGGCGAAATCAGGCCGACGCCCGGCACCGAGTAGCGCAGCATGCCGATGTATTCGCTGACCTTGCCGCCGGGGAGCTGGCCGCCCTCGCCCGGCTTGGCGCCCTGCGCCATCTTGATCTGCAGCTGGTCGGCCGAAACGAGGTACTCCGTCGTGACGCCGAAGCGGCCCGACGCGACCTGCTTGATCTTCGAGCGCAGAGAGTCGCCGGCGCGCAGCGTGTAGTCGGCCGCGATCACCTTGGCGCCGATGACGTCCGACACCTTCGTGCCGTCCGTAATCGGGATGCCCTTCATTTCGTTGCGGTAGCGCGCCGGGTCTTCGCCGCCCTCGCCGGTGTTGGACTTGCCGCCGATGCGGTTCATCGCGACCGCCAGCGTGGTATGCGCCTCGGTCGAGATAGAGCCGAGCGACATCGCTCCGGTGGCGAAGCGCTTGACGATCTCGGTCGCCGGCTCGACCTGGTCGAGCGGGATCGCCTTCGCCGGATCGACCCGGAACTCGAACAGCCCGCGCAGCGTCATGTGGCGGCGCGACTGGTCGTTGATGATCTGCGCGTATTCCTTGTACGTGTCGAACTTGTTGGCGCGCGCGCTGTGCTGCAGCTTGGCGATCGCGTCGGGCGTCCACATGTGCTCTTCGCCGCGCGTGCGCCAGGCGTACTCGCCGCCGGCGTCGAGCATCGTGGCGAGCAACGGATCGTCGCCGAACGCGGCACAGTGCATCCGGATCGCCTCCTCGGCGACCTCGAAGACGCCGATGCCGCCAACCTGCGACGCCGTACCCTGGAAATACTTGTCGACCAGTTCGCGGCGCAAGCCGATCGCCTCGAACAGCTGCGCGCCGCAGTACGACATGTAAGTCGACACGCCCATCTTCGACATGATCTTCGAGAGACCCTTGCCGACCGCCTTGACGTAGTTGTAGATCGCCTTGTCGGCCGACAGGTCGCCCGGCAGCTCGCGGTGCAAGTCGGCCAGCGTCTCCATCGCGAGATAGGGATGGATCGCCTCGGCGCCATAGCCGGCGAGCACGGCGAAGTGGTGCACTTCGCGCGCCGAGCCCGTCTCGACGACGAGGCCGGCCGTGGTGCGCAGCCCGGCGCGCACGAGGTGGTGATGGATCGCCGACAGCGCCAGCGCCGCCGGAATGGCGACCTGCTCGCGGCTCATCAGCCGGTCGGTGATGACGAGAATGTTGTGGCCGCTGCGGATCGCGTCGACGGCTTCGGCGCACAGCGAGGCGAGCTTGGCCTCGACGCCTTCGTGGCCCCAGGCCAGCGGATAGACGATGTCGAGCTCGTAGCAGCGGAACTTGCCGCTGGTGTGGCGCTCGATGCCGCGCAGGCGCGCCATGTCGGCGAAGTCGAGGATCGGCTGCGACACCTCGAGGCGCATCGGCGGGTTCACCGCATTGATGTCGAGCAGGTTGGGCTTGGGGCCGATGAACGAGTTGAGCGACATCACGATCGCTTCGCGGATCGGGTCGATCGGCGGGTTCGTGACCTGAGCGAACAACTGCTTGAAGTAGTTGTAGAGCGGCTTGTTCTTGTCCGACAGCACGGCCAGCGGCGAGTCGTTGCCCATCGAGCCGACGCCCTCTTCGCCGGCCTGCGCCATCGGGCTGAGCAGGAACTTCACGTCTTCCTGCGTGTAGCCGAAAGCCTGCTGGCGATCGAGCAGCGTCTCGGCGCTCGGCTGCGGTTGCGCGTCGGCTGCGATCGAGTCCAGGCGCACGCGCACGTTCTCGATCCACTGGCGGTAGGGCTTGGCGAAGGCGAACTGGTTCTTCAGCTCCTCGTCGTCGACGATGCGGCCCTGCTCGAAGTCGATCAGGAACATCTTGCCCGGCTGCAGGCGCCACTTCTTGACGATGCGGTTCTCGGGGATCGGCAGCACGCCGGATTCGGAGGCCATCACGACCAGGTCGTCGTCGGTGACGATGTAGCGTGCCGGGCGCAGGCCGTTGCGGTCGAGCGTGGCGCCGATCTGCTTGCCGTCGGTGAACACCATCGCGGCCGGGCCGTCCCACGGCTCGATCATCGCGGCGTGGTATTCGTAGAACGCGCGTCGGCGCTCGTCCATCAGCGTGTGCTGTTCCCAGGCCTCGGGGATCATCATCATCGCGGCGTGGGCGAGCGGGTAGCCGCTCATCGTCAGCAGCTCGAGCGCGTTGTCGAAGGTCGCGGTGTCGCTCTGTCCCTCGAAGCTGATCGGGTAGAGCTTTCCGAGGTCGTCGCCGAGCACGGGCGACTTCATCACGCCCTCGCGCGCGCGCATCCAGTTGAAGTTGCCCTTGACGGTGTTGATCTCGCCGTTGTGCGCGACCATGCGGTAGGGATGCGCGAGCGGCCACTCTGGGAAGGTGTTGGTCGAGAAGCGCTGGTGCACCAGCGCCATCGCCGTCACGACGCGCTCGTCGCGCAGGTCCTGGTAGTACTGGCCGACCTGCGTCGCGAGCAGCAGGCCCTTGTAGATCACCGTGCGGCAGCTCATGCTGGGCACGGAGTACTCGCGGCTGTGCGTCAGCTTGAGCGTCTGGATCGCGGCGCTGGCGGTCTTGCGGATGAC
>Ga0138256_10005152_pt1 | contig 13850 bp, 14 predicted proteins | sample KNB2016incub_MG_FD_105486 | JGI IMG/M metagenome (GOLD analysis project Ga0138256, IMG submission 105486) | Active sludge microbial communities from wastewater in Klosterneuburg, Austria - KNB2014incub_MG | ecosystem: Engineered > WWTP > Activated sludge > Unclassified | place: Austria...
CCGTGGACCATGGCCGCAAGGTGCTCACCCTGCAGAAGAGCACGCGTGGCCTGGAGGAGGTGTTCAAGGAGCTCACCAAGGGGTGAGCTGCCGGCCTCAGAACGTCAGCTGCAGCCCCGCCTTGATGAAGGACGTGTCGTAGCCCACCTCGGCGAACACGCCCAGGAAGTCCGTGAAGTAGTAGCGCGTGCCCACGAAGAGCGAGGAACGCACAGGGCTGCGTGCGTTGAAGTTCCTGCGGTACAGGTTCTCGTAGAACGAAGAGGAGTACGTGGACCGGTCCGTGTAGGTGGTGACCGTGAAGCCCAGGCCGATGCCCGCATAGACGTCCCAGTTCTCCACCTTGTGCCAGCTGTTCCAGTGGTAGGTGCCGCGGAATCCGAAGTTCCAGAAGTCGTACCGCTTGTCCTCCACCCAGTAGGTGAAGTCGTTGTAGATGCGCCGGTTGGTGTAGGAGAAATAGCCGCCGATGCCCAACACCCCGGGGCCTACCGGCACGGCCGTGCCCCTGTCGTACATCAGGGAGAGCGTGGGGCGGAAGCCGTAGTAGTTGCCGTAGCGGTAGTAGCTGCCGCCGACACCCACCCCCACCCCCACGGCATTGTCGCCGGCCTGGAAGGCTTGGGCGTGTGCATGATCGGGGGTCAGGGCCAACAACAGGCCGGCGGCGAGCAGGGAGCGGAACATGGCGAACGGTTCGATGGGGCAAAAGTAGCTGGGGCGCGGAGGCTTGGTCCCGGGCCCCGGTGGGCGGCTTACCAACAGCCCTCCCTTGAAGCCGCGACCGTCCGCAGGGTCGGCGCATCCCGGCGAAACCCCGTTCTTTGCCGCCGCTTAGTCCAAGCCCCATGCCCTACCTCTTCACCTCCGAATCCGTCAGCGAAGGCCACCCCGACAAGGTCGCCGACCAGATCAGCGATGCCCTCATCGACCACTTCCTCGCGTTCGACCCGCAGAGCAAGGTGGCCTGCGAAACGCTGGTGACCACCGGGCAGGTGGTGCTGGCCGGCGAGGTGAAGAGCAACGCCTACCTCGACGTGCAGCAGATCGCCCGCGAGGTGATCGAGCGCATCGGTTACACCAAGAGCGAGTACATGTTCGAGGCGCACAGCTGCGGTGTGCTCAGCGCCATCCACGAGCAGAGCCCCGACATCAACCAGGGCGTGGAGCGCAGGAAGCCCGAGGAACAGGGCGCCGGCGACCAGGGCATGATGTTCGGCTACGCCTGCCGCGACACCGACACCTTCATGCCGCTGCCGCTGGAGCTCAGCCACCTGCTGCTCCGCGAGCTCGCCGCCATCCGCCGCGAGAAGAACAGCAAGATGCCCTACCTGCGCCCCGATGCCAAGAGCCAGGTGACCATCGAGTACAATGACGACCACACCCCCAAGCGCATCGACGCCATCGTGGTGAGCACCCAGCACGACGACTTCGACAGCGAGGCGAAGATGCTGGCCCTCATCAAGAAGGACGTGATCGAGGTGCTGATCCCCCGGGTGATGAAGAAGCTGCCCAAGCGGGTGCAGGCCCTCTTCGGCAAGGACATCGCCTACCACATCAACCCCACCGGCAAGTTCGTGATCGGCGGCCCGCACGGCGACACCGGCCTCACAGGCCGCAAGATCATCGTGGACACTTACGGCGGCAAGGGCGCGCACGGCGGCGGTGCCTTCAGCGGCAAGGACCCCAGCAAGGTGGACCGCAGCGCGGCCTATGCGGCGCGCCACGTGGCCAAACACCTGGTGGCGGCCGGCGTGTGCGACGAGTGCCTGGTGCAGGTGGCCTACGCCATCGGCGTGGCCAAGCCCGTGGGCTTCTACGTGAACACCTACGGCACCAGCAAGGTGAAGATGACCGACGGCCGGATCGCCCAGGTGGTGGGCGGCCTGAAGGAGTTCGACATGCGCCCGTACTTCATCGAGCAGCGCTTCAAGCTCCGCACCCCCATCTACAGCGAGACCGCCGCCTACGGGCATATGGGCCGCGAGTGCAAGGAGGTGACCAAGACCTTCAGCAACGCCGGTCAGAAGGCCACCGTGAAGGTGAAGCTGTTCCCCTGGGAGGAGCTCAATGCCGTGGGCGCGGTGAAAAAGGCGTTCAAGCTGTAAGCTGTCCCTGATCAATTTGCGAGTCGCGAGTGGCGAGTGGCGAGTCAGCCATCGTCACTCGCGATCGCATTTTAAGGTGGCCCTTTACCTTGGCGTTGAGGTGCATCCACGCAACCCACTCGGTACTTCACTCGCTACTCGCTACTCGTATCCCAACCCATCCGCACTCACCCATGAAGAGCTTTGAAGAGTCGATCGCTTGGCAGCGGGCCATGGACTTGAACGAGGCCGTGGATATCGCGCTCGCCGAGAACCGGAATTGGGGCTTCAGGGACCAGTTGTTCCGTGCATCCCTGTCCATCTGCAACAACATCGCAGAAGGCCACGAAATGCCCACGAAGGCCCATCAGCTCCGCTACCTCTGGATCGCCAAGGGCTCCTGCAATGAAGTTTGCTCCATGCTGCATCTTGCCCGCCGCAGGAAGTACTTCCCACCGGAACAGATCGACCGCATGATGGCCCTACAGGACCAGACCGCCCGGCTCCTGCGGACCTACATCAAGACCAAGACCACAGGCTGGCGCGATCTCCCAGGCGCGATGGCCCTGCTTGGACTCTGGTTCAACCTCACCACCCCCTACTTTCTCCGTTGAGGCCGCATCCCTCGCCACTCGGTACTCGCCACTCGATACTCGCCACTCGATACTGGCTACTGGATACACACCACTCGGTACTCGGCACTCGCCACTCGGCACTCGCCACTCAGCACTCAGCACTCACCCCCATATACCCCCTGCCTTCCAGTCACTTAGCCCATCCAAACCCCTCACCCCTCGTCCAGTTCCGGATTTCATACTACTTTCGCAGCCCATTTCGGAGAACATGTACGCCATCGTCAACATCCTCGGCCAGCAATACAAGGTGCAGGGCGGCCAGAAGCTGAAGGTGCACCGCCTCGAAGCCGAGGCCGGCAAGCACGTGGAACTGGACCAGGTGCTGCTGGTGAGCAATGGCTCCACCGTCAGCGTGGGCACCCCCACCGTGGAGGGCGCCCGCGTGGCCGCCAAGGTGCTCGCGCACAGCAAGGGCGACACCGTGCTGGTGTTCAAGAAGAAGCGCCGCAAGGGCTACCAGAAGATGAACGGCCACCGCCAAGCCATCACCGAGCTCTGGATCGAGGCCATCCTCGGCAAAGGCGAGAAGTTCGACGCCAGCAAGAGCACCGCCCCCGCCCCCAAGGCCGTGAAGGCCGAGGCCCCGGCGAAGAAGGAGGCCGCCCCCAAGGCGACCAAAGCCCCGGCCAAAAAGGCCGCCCCCGCCAAGAAGGCCGCTCCGGCCAAGAAGGCGGCGCCCGCCAAGAAGGCCCCGGCCAAGAAAGCCGCCCCCAAGAAGGACAGCAAGAAGTGATCATTCCCCGGCCCGCCAACGGCCGACCCTGAAAGACCCCGACAGCCATGGCACACAAGAAAGGTGAAGGCAGCACCAGCAACGGTCGCGAAAGCCACAGCAAACGCCTCGGCGTGAAGATCTACGGCGGCCAGCAGGCCACCGCCGGCAACATCCTGGTCCGCCAGCGCGGCACCAAGCACCACCCCGGCAAGAACGTGGGCATCGGCGTGGACCACACCCTCTACGCCCTCGTGGACGGCGTGGTGGAGTTCCGCACCAAGCGCGGCGAACGCAGCTTCGTCAGCGTGGTGCCCGCCGAGAAGGCCAAGGCCTGATCCCGACCTCACGGCTGAACGACCTCCGGCGACCCCGGAGGTCGTTCGCGTTCCGGGGCGTGAGGTTGTCGGGGCCGCCCCACCCCACCCGCTACCTTTGTCCGTCCACCGCCCCACGCCCGCATGCTCGAACTGTCCTTTCTGCGCACCCAGGCCGAGGAGGCCGAACGTCGCCTCGCGAAACGCCACATCGATGCCCGCGCCGCGCTGGAGCACGCCCGCCAACTGGATGAGGCGCGCCGCGCCGCCCAGCTGGCCGTGGACGACCGCCAGGCCGAGATCAACACCCTGAGCCGCAGCATCGGCGAGCTGATGAAGGCCGGCCGGAAGGCCGAGGCCGAGGACGCCAAGGCCCGCAGCACCGCGCTCAAGGAGGGCATGGACGAGCTGCGCTCCGCCCTGGAGGCCGCCGAACGCGCGCTCACCGACCACCTGCTCACCCTGCCCAACGCCCCTGCGGACCGCGTGCCCGCCGGCCGCACGCCGGAGGACAATGTGGTGGTGGTGCAGGAAGGCGCCATCCCCGACCTGGGCCCCGGCGCCAAGCCCCACTGGGAGCTGGGCGAGGAATACGGCATCCTGCACATGGACCTGGGCGTGAAGCTCACCGGCGCCGGCTTCCCGGTGTACAGCGGCCAGGGCGCCCGGCTGCAGCGCGCCCTCATCGCCTTCTTCCTGGACCGCGCCACCGCCGCCGGCTACCGCGAGATCATCCCGCCGCACCTGGTGAACGCCGCCAGCGCCTACGCCACGGGCCAGCTGCCCGACAAGGAGGGCCAGATGTACCACGCCACGGTGGACGACCTCTACCTGATCCCCACCGCCGAGGTGCCCATCACCAACCTGTACCGCGACGAGATCGTGGACGCCGACCGGCTGCCCATCCGCAACGTGGGCTACACCCCCTGCTTCCGCCGCGAGGCCGGCAGCTACGGCGCCCACGTGCGCGGCCTCAACCGCGTGCACCAGTTCGACAAGGTGGAGATCGTGCGTGTGGAGAGACCCGAGAACAGCTACGCCGCGCTGGAGGAGATGGTGGAGCACGTGAAGGGGCTGCTGCGTGACCTGGAGCTGCCCTTCCGCCAACTGCTGCTCTGCGGTGGCGACATGGGCTTCGCCAGCGCGCTCACCTACGACATGGAGGTGTTCAGCGCCGCCCAGCAGCGCTGGCTGGAGGTGAGCAGCATCAGCAACTTCGAGACCTTCCAGAGCAACCGCCTGAAACTGCGCTTCCGCGGCGAGGACAAGAAGCCCCGCCTGGCACACACCTTGAACGGCAGCGCCCTGGCCCTGGCCCGCATCGTCGCCGCCCTGCTGGAGAACAACCAGACGCCCGACGGAATCCGCATCCCCAAGGCCCTGCAACCCTACACCGGCTTCGACCGCATCACCCGATGAAGCGCCGCGCACCGATCGCTCTCCTGGCCACGTTCCTCCTGTCGCTGGGCGCATGCACCCGCAACGCCCACCCCGAACTGCTGGCCGAGGTGGACGTCCTGCTGCGACGTGCCGACAGCCTGAAGCAGCTCGTGGATACCATCGACCTGGCCGCCTACGACCATATGGACTCGGTGTTCCGCAGCCAGCGCAACGCGCTGGAGGAGCTGCTGAAGGACACCCTGGCCAAGGAACAGGCCGTGCCCATCGGCAACTACTACCGCGCCATGGACCGCTCCCTGGGCCGCGTGCGCAAGCAGACCCCGGACCTGCGCGCCGAGCTGGAGCGCAGCCGCACCCAGCTCACCGACCTGCGCCACGACATCGGCCGGGACATGCTGCCCGAAGGCCCGCGCACCACCTACCTGCAGCAGGAGCGCCTGATGCTGGACCAGTTGGAGAAGGGCGTCACCACCGTCACCCGCAGCGCGGGCACCTGTCAGCGCGAGTGGCAGGCCCACAATCGCGCCATCGCCGAACTGCTGGCCCCGGCGGACACCACCCCATGAAGCTGCCGCTACCCATCCTGTTCGCGCTACTGCTGACCGCGGCGGCGGCACCCGTGCAGGCGCAGGACGGTACGGATGAGCAGCTGGCCGCCCAGTACTTCCAGTCCGGCGACCACGAGAAGGCCATCCTCTACTACGAACGCCTCTACCGCAAGCAGCCCACGCCCTTCTACTACGAGCAGCTCTACAAGAGCTACGTGGCCCTGAAGGACCTGCCGCGTGCCGAGAAGCTGGCCCGCGACCAGATGAAGCGCGACAGCGACCCGCGCTACGCGGTGGACCTGGGCGTGGTACTGCGCCTGGCCGGCGAGGAGGACAAGGCCCGGCAGCAGTTCGAGAAGGTGCTGCGCGGCATGCGCCCCGAACAGAACAGCATCCGCCAGGTGGCCAACGCATTCACCCGGCACAACGAGCACGACCTGGCCCTGGAGGCCTACCAGCGCGGGCAGCGCCTGTTGAAGGATGGCCCCGGCTTCCAGTTCGAGATCGCGAACCTGTATGCCCTGAAGGGCGATGTGCCCGCCATGACCAGCGCCTACCTGGACCTGCTCGCGGTGAACGAGGGCTACATCCAGGCCGTGCAGAACGGCCTTTCACGCGCCATCGACTTCACCCGCCGCGATGCCGCCACCGAGGCCCTGCGCACCGAGCTGCTGCGGCGCATCCAGCGCAACCCCGAACGCTCGATCAACCAGGAATTGCTCATCTGGATGTACATCCAGCAGAAGGACCTGGACGGCGCCTTCGTGCAGTGCAAGGCGCTGGACAAGCGCTTCGACGAAGGCGGCACGCGGCTGATGGACCTGGCGGAGATCGCCCTGAGCAACGGCGAGCACGCCACCGCCATGAAGTGCTACGACCACGTGGTGGGCCTGGGCCGGCGCGACGGCCTTTACGCCAAGGCCCGCATGGGCCAGGTGCGCACCGAGATGGCCCGCCTCACCACCATGGCCGAGCCCCCCGCCGCCGACCTCGCGGCCCTGCGCACCCGCTACGAGACCACGCTCGATGAGCTGGGCCGCAACAAGGGCACCGTGGACCTGATGGAGGACCTCGCCCGGGTGCAGGCCTACTACCTGAACGACCGCGCCGCCTCGTCCACCCTGTTGGAGCAGGCCCTGGCCCTGCCCGACATCGATGCCACCACCCGCGGACGCATCAAACTCGCCCTGGCCGATGTGCACCTCTTCGACGGCGACATCTGGGAGGCCTCGCTGCTCTATAGCCAGGTGGACCTCGACTTCAAGTACGACCCCCTCGGCCACGAGGCCCGTCTGCGCAACGCCAAGGTGAGCTTCTATGCGGGCGACTTCCTGTGGGCCAAGGGCCAGCTCGATGTGCTCAAGGCCTCCACCTCGAAGCTCATCGCCAACGACGCCATGGAGCTCAGCCTGCTCATCAGCGACCACATCGGCGCGGACAGCAACAGCGTACCGCTCTCCCTCTACGCCCAGGCCGATCTGCTCACCTTCCAGCGCCGATACCCCGAAGCCATCGCCGTGCTCGACACCCTCGACCGGGCCTTCCCCATGGACGGCATCGCGGACGACGTGCTCTTCCTGCGCCACCGCATCGCCCGCGACCGCAAGGCCTACGCCGAGGCCGCCGGGTACCTGGAACGCATCGTGGCCGAGCATCCGCTCGACATCCTCATGGACAACGCCCTCTTCGAGCTGGGCCGCCTGCACGAGGACCAGCTGAAGGACCCCGAGAAGGCCCGGCAGTACTACGAGAAACTGCTGTTCGAGCAGCCCGGAAGCATCTTCGTGCCCGAGGCCCGCGCCCGCTTCCGCAGATTGCGCGGCGATGCCCCGGATACCGATCCGGCCGACGGCGGCACCACCCCGCCCCAATGATCATCTACAACGTCACCGTCAACGTCGATGCCGACGTGGCCGAGGACTGGCTGCGGTGGATGCACAGTGTGCATGTGCCCGAGGTGATGGCCACCGGCCTCTTCCTCGACAGCCGGATCCTGCGCGTGCTGGCCGAGGAGGACGGCGGACTCACCTACGCCGTGCAGTACACCTGCGCCGACATGGCCACCTACGAGCGCTACCGCGACGAGCACGCCCCGCGCCTGCAGGCCGAGACGCAGAAGCGCTATGGCGGCCGCTTCGCCGCCTTCCGCACCCTGCTGCAGGTGCTGCACACCGCGTGATCCGCGCCACCGCCCCATGCACGTCCGTCCCAAGAAGCACCTGGGCCAGCACTTCCTGAAGGAGGACGCCATCGCCGCGCGCATCGCCGACGCCCTCACCCACCACGGCGGCTACCGCCGGGTGCTGGAGGTGGGGCCCGGCACGGGGGCGCTCACCAGGCACCTGATCCATCGCACGGACATCGACCTCGTCTGCATCGAGGTCGACACCGAGAGCCTGGCCCACCTCCGCGAGCTCCATCCGGACCTGCATCTCATCGAGGGCGATTTCCTCCGCCTCGACCTGAACGCGCTGGGCGACGGTCCCTTCGCCGTCATCGGCAACTTCCCCTACAACATCAGCACACAGATCATCTTCAAGGTGCTGGAGCACCGCGACCGCTGCACGGAGATGGTGGGCATGTTCCAGAAGGAGGTGGCCGACCGCATCCGCGCCGGGCATGGCAGCAAGGTGTACGGCATCACCAGCGTGCTGGCGCAGGCCTACTACGATGTGGAGCTCCTCTTCCACGTGGAGCCCGGCTCCTTCATCCCGCCGCCCAAGGTGCGCAGCTCGGTGATCCGCCTGCGCCGCAACGGCACGGAGCGGCTCGCCTGCGACGAGGGCATCTTCCACCGCCTGGTGAAATCCGCCTTCAACCAGAGGCGCAAGACCCTGGCCAACGCCCTGCGCCACTTCCCCGGGCTGGAAGGCGGCCTGCCCGCGGACCTCGCCACACGCCGCGCAGAACAGCTGCCGGTGGACGCCTTCGTGGCGCTGGCCGCCGCCGCCGGCCACGCCACCGTGTGAGCCGCCGGCCCCTTCGTAGCTTTGAACGCCCCGCTGCAGGGGCCTACATGGACCACCCGCCGGCATGTCGTTCGAGCTCACCAAAGGCCTTCTGGACCGCCTCCAGAACGATGTGGAGGTGGGCCGCGACCAGGACATCCTGGCCGTGGTCAGCGAGCTGCACCCCTCCGACATCGGGGGCGTACTGGGTCGCCTGAAGCTCGACGAGGCGCGCTACGTGCTGCGCCTGCTGGAGGAGGAGACCGCCGCCGAGGCCATCCTGGAGCTCGACGAGGACCTGCGCGAACGCCTGCTCGAAGGGCTCACCAGCCAGGAGATCGCCGACAAGGTGATCGGCCACATCGACTCGGACGACGCCGCCGACGTGATGGCCGACCTGCCCGAAGAGAAGGCCAAGGAAGTGCTCGACCTGCTGGACGATGAGGAGCAGGCCGACGACATCGAGGAACTGCTCCGCTACCAGGAAGGCACCGCCGGCGCCCTGATGGCCAAGGAGCTCGTGAGCGTCCGCGCCGACGCCTCCGTGGCCCGTGCCATCGTGGAGATGCGCCAGCAGGCCCGCGAGGTGGACCACGTCTACACCGTGTACGTCGTGGACAAGGACGACCGCCTGATGGGCACGCTGCCCTTGAAGGAGCTGCTGTTCTCCGCCGAGAGCACGCGGACCCTCATCAAGCACATTTGCGACACGGACGTCATCCGCGTGCGCGTCGATACCGACGCCGAGGAGGTCGTGAACCTCATGAAGAAGTACGATATCGTGGTGCTCCCCGTGGTGGACACCGACGACCGGCTGGTGGGCCGCATCACCTTCGACGACGTGATGGACGTGATGCAGGAGGAGGCCACGGAGGACTACCAGCTCGCCAGCGGCATCAGCGAGGACGTGGATGCCACCGACAGCCCGCTGGTGCAGACGCGCGCGCGGCTGCCCTGGCTGCTGATCGGCCTGGCCGGCGGCGTGCTCAGCTCCCAGATCATCGGCCTCTACGAGGAGGAACTGCGCATCGACCCGAAGATGGCCTTCTTCATGCCGCTCATCGCCGCCACCGCCGGCAACGTGGGCGTGCAGTCCAGCGCCATCGTGGTGCAGGGCCTGGCCGCCGGCACCCTGCAGAACATGCGCGTGGGCGCCCGTCTGTGGAAGGAGCTGCGCGTGGCCGTGCTCACCGCCGTCATCTGCGGCACCCTCATCTTCGCCGTCAACCTCGCCCTCCGACAGAGCCAGGCCCTCAGCTACACCGTCAGCATCGCCCTCTGCACGGTGATCCTCACCGCCGCCCTCTTCGGCACCCTCATCCCCCTGGTGCTCGACCGCATCAAGGTGGACCCCGCACTGGCCACCGGGCCCTTCGTCACCACGCTCAACGACATCTTCGGCCTGCTCACCTACTTCTCCGTGGGCCACATCATGTACGACCTCTTCCACTGACCATGCGGGTCCACTTCCTGGACGAGGTCCATCCCGTGCTCGCCGAGCGGCTCACCGCAGCGGGCCACACCTGCATCGCGCACGACCATCCGGAGGCCGCGGCCTTGCAGCGGTGCGAAGGCCTGGTGGTGCGCAGTACGCGCGTGGGACGGGACGTACTGGACCATGCCCCGGGCCTGCGCTTCGTGGCCCGCATGGGCTCCGGCCTGGAGAACATCGACACGGCCGCCTGCGCCGAACGCGGTGTGGCGGTGATCAACTCCCCCGAGGGCAACCGCGATGGCGTCGCCGAGCATACGCTGCTGCTCGTCCTGGCGCTGCTGAAGCATCTGCCCCGTGCGGACCGCCAGGTGCATGCCGGCCTGTGGCGTCGCGAAGCGAACCGCGGCACCGACCTCCACGGCCGCACGGTGGGCATCATCGGACTGGGCCACATGGGCCTCGCCTTCGCCGAGCGCCTGCAGGGCTTCGGGGTGCGCGTGCTGGCCTACGACAAGTACCGGATCGGCCATGCCCCACCGCATGTGCAGGAGTGCGACCTCGCCACGCTCCAGCGCGAGAGCGACATCGTGAGCCTGCATCTTCCGCTGACCCCGGAAACACGCCACTACGTGAACGCCTCGTTCCTCGCCGGTTTCGCCCGCCCCATCCACCTGGTGAACACCAGCCGCGGACCGGTGCTGCACACCGCCGCCCTGCTGGATGCGCTCGACAGCGGTCGCGTTCTGGGTGCGGGCCTCGACGTGCTGGAGTTCGAGCGCGCCGACCTCTCCGGCCTCGACCCCGGCCCCGAGGCGTCGGTGTTGGAGCGGCTGCTGCGGCATGACCGCGTGATCCTCACCCCCCACATCGCCGGGGTCACCCACGAAGGCCGCTTCAAGATGGCCGCCGTGCTCGCCGACAAGATCCTCACCCGCTTCCCCCATGCCCAACCCTAGGGCCCTGCCCGGGCTCGCCCTCCTGCTCTCCGCCTGCATGACCTCCGCCCCGGAACCACCCGAAGTGCATGGCCACCGCGGCTGCCGCGGCCTGGAGCCCGAGAACACCATCGCCGCCTTCCAACGCGCCGCCCGCCTGGGCTGCGCCTGGCTTGAACTGGACGTGGTCCTCACCGCCGACGGGCACGTGCTCGTGAGCCACGAACCCTGGATGGACCATCGGATCTGCACCGGTCCCGATGGCGCTCCGCTCACCGAGGAGCAGGGCCTGGCCCTCAACATCCATCGCATGACCCTCGCGGAAGCCCAACGCTGCGACTGCGGATCGCTCACCCATCCGGACTTCCCCGACCAGGACAGCCGACGTGCCCGTAAACCCACGCTCGCCGAGGTGGTGGCCGCCATCGAGGAGCTCACGCTCACCGAAGGCGTGGGGCCCGTCTCCTACAACATTGAGATCAAGAGCGACCCGGCCTGGTACGGCACCTATCAGCCCGCACCGGACACCCTGGCCGCCGCCGTGCTGCGCACCCTCACCGACCTGCAGCTCGGCGCCAATTGCCTGGTGCAGAGCTTCGACCCCGCCGTGCTGGAGGCCGTGCATGCCCTGGACCCGGGCCTGCGCACCGCGCTGCTCGTGGAGTCCGGCACCGATGCCGACGCCGAGCTCGCCCGGCTGAGCTACGTCCCGGAGGTGTACAGCCCCCACTTCGCGCTGGTGAACGCCGCCACCGTGCACGCGCTCCAGGAACGCAACATCGAGGTGGTGGTGTGGACCGTGAACGAGGAGGCCGACATCCGCCGGATGGCCGCCCTCGGGGTGGACGGCATCATCAGCGACTTCCCCGACCGCGTGCTGCGGATCCTCGAGGAGGGCGAGTGATCAGGACCGAAGCACGAAGCGCGCCGTGGTGCGGCTGCGCTGCTCCAGCAGCACCTCCCTGCCGGTGGTGAGCGCGGCCAACGTCGGCTCGTCGTAGTGGCGCACGGTCACCAGTTCGCAAGCGGAGTTGTAGCGCACCTCGTAGCCCTTGCGCAGCTCGGCGATCAGCTCCTGCGCGCGCGGCGTGTCGTCCACCACCACGGTGAAGGCCAGCGCGCTGTTCTGCATCAGGTCGATGCGCACGTTGCGCTGGGCGAAAAGCCAGAAGATGCCGCTGAGGTTCTCCTCCACGATGAAACCGAGGTCGCGCGGAGTGATGCTCACCAGGAGCTGCTTCGGCTTCACGATGAACGAGGGGATCAGCGAGTCGTTCTCGCTCCGGTCATCGATGGTGCTGCCCGGCGCGTCGAGGTCGATGAAGGAACGGACGTATAGCGGGATGTGCTTCTGCTGGAGGGGCTGCAGCGTGCGCGGGTGGATCACGCTGGCGCCGAAGTAGCTGAGCTCGATGGCCTCGCGGTAGCTGATGTGGCTGAGCAGCTTCGTGTCCGCGAACCGCTTCGGGTCGGCGTTGAACATGCCGGGCACATCCTTCCAGATGGTGACGCTCTCCGCATCGAGCAGGTAGGCGAAGATGGCCGCGCTGAAGTCGGAGCCCTCGCGCCCCAGGGTGGTGCTGCGCCCTTCCGCCGTCCGCCCGATGAAGCCCTGCGTGAGCACACGACCCGGCTTCACTTGGAACAGGGGCTTCAGGTAGCGTGTGGCGAGGTTCTCGCAGGCCGGCCATTCCACCCTCGCCGCGCGATGACGTCCATCGGTGCGCACCACCGTGCGGGCATCGAACCACGTGTTGGCGATCCCGGCGTGCCCGAGGTGCGCGCTCACCACCAGCGTGCTCCACACCTCGCCGAGGGACACGATCTGGTCGTAGTCCTCGTCCACCCGGCCGCCGGGGCGCTGGCCCAGGGCGCGCTGCAGTTCGCGGAACGAACCGTCCAGGGCGGCCTGTGCGGCTTCGTCGCCGGGCGCCACATCGGCCAGCACCGCGGTGTGCGCGGCGCGGAGCTTCTCCACCATCGGGCGCGTGTCCCGCCCCTCGCTGTACGCCCACACCACCTCCTCCAGCGCATTGGTGGTCTTGCCCATGGCGCTCACCACGATGAGCAGGTCATCATCGGCGAAGCGCGAAAGCACGTTCGCCACGTTGCGCACACCGGCCGCGTCCTTCACACTGGCCCCGCCGAACTTGAAGACCTTCATTCGCTTGAGTCTGGAGTCGAGAGTCCGCTGAGTCTTGAGTCGGTTTGCAGCCTGTTGGGCAAGCTGCTAGAGGAACTTCTTGGGGTTGTTCGCCATGAAGTTGAGCAAGCTGCCCACCTCCTCGGCGAGGGCGTACAGCTCATCGTACTCGTGCTGCTGGAGGTATTCGCAGGCGAGCGCGAAGTCCAGCCAGACCTGCGTTTCGCAAACGCTCGGTCTCGCAGTCGTTCAACTTCGCTTCGAAGTACTTCTGCGAACGGCGGCGGCGATAGGCCTCGGCCAGGTTGGTCACCACCGAACGCGAGCTTCGCCGGATCTGGTCCGTCATGCTGTACTTCTCCTCCTTCGGGAACTTCTTGGTCCGATGAAAGATCGCCATCGAGAGCTTGAAGCCCTTTTGGTAGGCGAAGAGGTCCTGCACTTTGCCCATGGTCAATGTGGTGTTTCCCGCGAACCTATTCACCTGCCGGCGAATGCCATGCGTGTTGCCCCCCTTCGACTCAACTCTTTTCACACGCATCGGCCTCCTGACTCAGTTGACTCCTGGGCACCTCTAACAACCCTTGCTTGAGCGCCGGATGAGCGGAGTAGGTCATGGCCCATGGTCGGTTGAAGTGTGAAGTTCGTTGATCCGGGTCGTTTTCGGGGCTGTTCGGTGCGGTCCGGTC
>Ga0138256_10005153_pt1 | contig 13850 bp, 7 predicted proteins | sample KNB2016incub_MG_FD_105486 | JGI IMG/M metagenome (GOLD analysis project Ga0138256, IMG submission 105486) | Active sludge microbial communities from wastewater in Klosterneuburg, Austria - KNB2014incub_MG | ecosystem: Engineered > WWTP > Activated sludge > Unclassified | place: Austria...
CGATTTTGCAAACTGATAGATTGATCAGAAAGTTGTTTTGAGTTCTTGTATTTTGCTTTGAAGGCCTGATAAGCGATCCTGGCTTCTTCATTAACAGGATTAACTTTTAATGTGTTTATATTTTCAGGCAGTGGTTTTTTTTCTTCTACCGGAACAACAAATGGAGGCTTTAATTCAACAGTGGTGACAACAGGTGAAGGTTTGACAGAATCTGGGGTTTCAATAATTGTCCCGGAAGATTTTTCTGTGGCTTCAGGACTTTCCTGATTTTCAACTTTAGTATTAATTGCAATTTCAGGAACAGAATTTTCACTAATTGCGGAATCAGGCATTGTTTTATTTTCTGCAACTGAACTCTCAACTTTAGGTGCGACTACTTCAGTCTTTGCTTTTTCATCAGCCGTAGTCACATCAATAATTTCATCATCGGAATTATTTTCAACTTCAGTGGCTAATGCAACTTGGTTGACTTTTTGAGCATCCGGATTTGCTTCAACCTTTGAATCAGGGATGCTTGTACCTTGCTCCTTGGTTATAATTTTTTCATCAGCCGTAATTGCAGGTGAATTTTGAGCAACTTCCTGATCCGATATTTTTTTCGAATCCTTTTGGTCTTCGGTTGAAATAATTGCAATTTGATCTTTATCAATTACAATTTCTGATACCGGAACAGAATCTACTGAATTATCTTTATTCGTTTTCGTATCAGAAGTATTGGCAGCAATTCCGACATTTGCAGGCTCTTCATTCTCAACAACAGGCTCTACATTTTTAGAAGAAATAGTTTCATCATGTTCCGATTCCTTTTGAGCAACTATAGGAGTTTGGGTTTCAACAACAACAGCACTCTTTTCTCCTGAGTCAATTTTCGGCACTGCTAAATTACTTTGATCAACTTTGTTGATACTATCAACTGAACTTTTTGTTGTGTTATCTGCGATGGATGTTCCTGAAGTTGTGGTATCATTTGATTTTTCAGTCGTTTTATCTACAACCGTCGTTTCAGTTACTTTAGTTTCTTCTGCAACATTATTAACTACAGATTTATCACCGGAAGAAACATCTTGTGCAGACTTTTCATGTGAAACATCATTGGCAGCTAAATCAGGAGTGATAATCGGTAAGCTTTCCTTTTTATTCTCCACGTTTATGTTTTCGGCAACCTTTTCCGGAACCAAAGCTGATGAATCAGTAATTACTGTCACTTCACTTTTCTCAGAAACACTAGTTAAGGAATCACCGGCTAAATTTGCATTAGCTTGTGCTTCCATTGGAGTTATTGAATTGGTGGTATCATTTGCTTTTTGATTTGCTTGCTGATTCTCGTTCTCCTCTTTATTACTAACAACCTCTGTGCTTGAAATTGCAAGAGCTGTTTTCTCTTGAGTGGATAATTGATTATCGCCAATTGGAGTTGTTTCGGATTTGTTTTCGACTTTAGAATCATTTTCCTTTTTATCATCTGACAAAAGTGCTTGATTGGTACTATCTGATGTTGCTTTGGTTTCATCCGTTTTAACTACTGCTGTTGCAATTTGTTCATTAGGTTTGGATGATTCAGGTAAAACAACAGTATCAGGTTTCTTATCAGCAGCAACTACTTTTGAACCTTTCTTGGATTTGCCATCATTAATAGTTGCAAGTAGTTCATTTGCCTCCTGTTCAGAAGCTTTGGCCTCTGTATCCTTGGCCATAGCAGCTATTTTCAGATCAGCTGCCTGTCTTCGCATATTATCTGCATCTGCTTTGAGTACATACGCCTCATTCAAATAAGAAGGTTTTTCTTGTTCAGTAGCATTCTCCGCTTTGACACTCATTTGCGCTGACAAGCTATCTCTTTCAATTGCGCCGGCCTTCAACCGTTCAACTTCACGATTTAAACTATCGGCTTCCTGACGAGATGTTTTTGCATCAAGTATTGCAATTGAAGCGAGTTCTTCGTTTCCTATCGTTACATCATAATTGTCAGATTTTTTATTGTCATCGGCAAGTTCCAATGCTCTCTTCTCTTCTTCCTTCTTCTGTTGAATTTCATCGGCGCTTGGCGAACGCTCTATAGTTGGGTCATATTCATCCTTTTTTTCAATTGTAACTAAATTCGAATTTTCACTAGGCAGTTCAACGACAGATTCTATCTTTCCGGAACCCGGTTTTGTTACTAATACAGTTTGATTGTTGATCTGGATGGCCATCATCGATGATGAATCAACGTTTGTATCATAAGAAGCCGCCTTAACTTCTGAAGGAACTTCAAGAACGGCTGAAGCAGGATAAAAATAATTTTCCAGAACAAGTTTCTCACTCGACTTCTCTCTGTTGATCTTAACGATTTGCTTTAAGTCCGAATTATCTAGCTTTGAAGGGAGAGTGAAATTTTCTGCATGAGGAAGATATCCTCCACCTTCTACAACGATTACGTAATCTAGTCCGGGCTCTAATGTAACTTCGTATTTACCGGTGTTTGGATCAGTATAAACCGAAGTGATAATTCCTTCACCACCTGCTTTAAGAATAGTGATCCTCGCATCTCTTCTGACTCTCTGATCTGTTGGTGCATAATAACCGGAGATAGTAACCAGCGCCTCACCTTGATCAGGCAATTGAATTCTTCGTAATTCAATTTCACTTTTCGTAGATGAAATTGAAGTCGTATAATATGCCTCCGCACCTTTTGAAATTGGAACATAGAGATAATCATCGGCAATAGTATTAATCGGCCAACCTAAATTTTCCGGTATTGACCATTTACCCGTATTAAAATCAATTTTTGATTTAAAGATATCATATCCGCCAATACTTTTCTTCGATTTAGAAGCGAAATAGAGTGTTCGGCCATCACGATCCAGATAAGGAAAATCTTCGTTTGCTTCCGAGTTAATTGTTTCCCCTAAATTTTCCGGAGTTGACCAATTTCCATTTGGCATTTTCCTGATGACATATAGATCCTTACCTCGTTCTCCACGTTTTCCATAACTTGAAAGGTATATCGTTTGTTTGTCGTTAGCAATGAACATGACAGGATTCATTTGATTGTCCTTGTCCATTGTCGTTAAAAATTGTTCTGCTGCAGGAACAAGTTTTCCATTTGCGTCAGACCAATCGTAATATTTATAAAATTCATTTCTTGCAACATCTCTTGAACTGATAATTGCAATATTCTTCCGAGTTTTCAAGAGTTCAATTGCATTCATGCAATTCGATTTCAATTCATCTGAATTGAATTTCTTGAGCATCGTTGCATTTACAATTGATTCAAATTTTCTGAAGCACCCTAATGCATCATCAAATTTGCCAATGACCATGTAAGCTTGTCCAAGGTAGATCCACACTTCTTGTGGACTTAAAGGATCTTTTGCGGCAACTTCCAGATAATTTACTGCATTTGCTTTATTTTTTCCTGCAAGGAGTAATGAAACACCATAACGATAACTATATGATGTATTATTTGGGTACAGACTTAAAAGTTGCGAATATGGTGAAAGGGCATCTTCATATTTTTCTGATAGAAATGCTTTTTCAGCTTGCTTCTTCAATTCAGTTTCCGAAGAAGCGGATTGCTGAGCATTTGATGCAAAACATAAAAACAAGGAGAAGAAGAGAAGTCGGAGACACTTCCCGACAGGTATGTGATTCACTTTTAGATTCTTTATGATAATAATTATACTCTGCAAAGCAGGTTTTGTTTCTCGATTTTTCAGCTATGCTAATTAACTTCATTCAAATAAGTTCTAATTAATTTGAAACTTTTTCGAATGAAGCTACGAATAAGCTGTCTGCTTTTTTCTCGTACCCACTCAGATATTCCTTATCTTTAAGCTTCAAAGGTAAGTTTTTTAGGAAAAATTCGACGTTTTCCTCATTTTCTGCCTTAAAAACAGAACAAGTACTATATACAAGGCTTCCGCCGGCCCTGAGGTGATTAACTACATTTGTCACGATTTTTCGCTGTAAAGGTTGGAAAATTTCCAATACTTTACTTTTATGGTTTTTGAGTAAATTTTCAGGACTTCTAGACCATGTACCTGAACCGGAGCAAGGAACATCAGCAAGAATACCTTCAAATCTCTCACTTGGGTCAATTGATTTTTTCGAAAGATCGATCATTTGTGTATTGAAACCTTGAAACCCGATCTTCCTCATACGTATTGAGTAGTTTTTTAAAATATTCTCACGTACATCAGTTGCTAAAAGGTGAATGTCTTCTTCTTTGTCAATCAGGGCAAGACTTTTTCCACCACTGGCAGCACAGGCATCCCACCAAACATCGGTTCTTTTCGGTTCAAGAAACTTTGAAATTCGTTGTGAATTCAGATCCTGAATTTCAAAATATCCGTTCTCATACGACTTTAGATGTTCAAGTTTTTGCATTGGTGAAAACGAAAGAACATTTTCAACTTCAGAAATCTCAAAAGGGATCTGCAATTCAGCTAATTCAGATTTCACAGGTTCAGTAAACTTTTTTCGGATTCGTATCCATACACGAGGCTGGATGAGAAATGATTTACAAAAAAGTTCAGTATCGATTTCATTCGAGAGCAATTCAATATCCGGGAAAATTTTTTCCAATGCAAAATCGGAAAATATTTCTTTTACAATTTCCAGCTTTCTATCTGTTCCAAATTCTATTTGATCAATTGATAATGTTGAGTGTTCCGAAAGTAAAATTTCCAGTGATTGACTTTTCACGGAAGAACATAAGAAAGAAGCGACAGCAAGTTTTACATGAAATTTTTCTTCCTTCAAATTACTCCCTATTCTTAGAAAATGATAACAGTAATCACGGGTCTCTCTCCTATCGCGTGCACCCATTTTAGGATTCAACCTGAACAAATCCTTTAGATACAGTGAAAATGGTTTAGAAAAATCGTATGATTCTATTAAATTTTTTACACGGTCGAAGAGGATGTTTTGGTGCATTTTTTTGGAAAGTAGTGAGTTGTAATTGGCAAGTAGCAATACTTACGTGCTGCAAATATAAAATTCTAATCAATAACTACTTACTACTTACTACTCACTTAATTTATGCAAAGCAGCAGCAACATTTCTTTCCACTCTCGCATCAATGTCACTAGTATCGGCCGGGACGAATTGTTCGCCGGTGAGTTTCTCATAAAGTTCGATATAACGTTTTGAAATTTGTTCAACCCATTCATCGCTCATAGCAGGAACAGTTTGACCATCTTTACCTTGAAAATTATTTTCAATCAACCATTGACGAACAAATTCTTTTGAAAGTTGCCGTTGTTCTTGTCCGTTCTTCTGTCTTTCTTCATATCCAAAAGAATAAAAATACCGGGAAGAATCAGGAGTGTGTATTTCATCAATAAGAAGAATCTCATCGCCTATTTTTCCAAACTCATATTTTGTATCAACTAATATTAATCCAGTTTTGAGGGCAATTTCAGTCCCACGTTTAAAGATCGCTCTTGTGTAATTTTCGATCTTCACATAATCACTTTCGCTGACAATACCTTTTGCTAAAATTTCTTCTCTGGAAATATCTTCATCATGACCGGCAGATGCTTTTGTTGTTGGCGTGATGATCGGTTCAGGGAATTTATCATTTTCTTTCATCCCTTCAGGAAGAGGAACACCACACACCAGTCGTTTACCACTATTGTATTCTCGCCAGGCATGTCCGGATAAATAACCACGGATTACCATTTCAACTTTAAACGGTTTGCATTTTTTTCCGATAGTTACATTCGGATCAGGAGAAGAAATTACCCAATTTGGCACAATATCAGAAGTTGCGTTGAGCATTTTGAGAGCGATCTGATTCAACACTTGTCCTTTGAAAGGTATTGCTCTTGGAAGCACCACATCAAAGGCAGATATTCTATCTGTAACCACCATTACAAGTATATTCTCAAAAGAATATACATCTCTTACTTTGCCTTTGTAAAAAGATTGTTGACCGGGAAAATTAAAATTTGTTCCCGCTAATGCAGCATTCATTTTCATTGTGTTCACTTATTGTACGCTTCGATAATTTCTTTCACTAAACGGTGACGGACAACATCCTGTGCATCGAGATAAATGAAATCAATTCCTTTTACATTGCTTAGAATTTTTATTGCCTGAACCAAGCCTGATGGCTGATTTCTCGGAAGATCGATTTGAGTTACGTCGCCTGTCACAATGAATTTTGCTGAAGGCCCCATTCTTGTGAGAAACATTTTCAACTGACTTTCAGTTGCATTTTGCGCTTCATCGAGAATTACGAATGCATTATCGAGTGTACGTCCACGCATAAATGCAAGTGGCGCAACTTCGATAACGCCGCTTTCAATATAACTTTTTACTTTTTCGCCTTGTATCATATCATACAATGCATCATATAGAGGACGAAGATATGGATCGATCTTTTCTTTTAGGTCACCCGGCAAGAAACCAAGGTTTTCCCCGGCTTCGACTGCCGGCCTTGTAAGAATGATTCTTTTTATTTCTCTGTTCTTTAACGCACGAACAGCGAGGGCAACAGCAGTATATGTTTTACCTGTGCCGGCGGGTCCGATTGCAAAGACGATATCGTTCTTTTCCGAACTTTCAACCATTTTTTTCTGGTTGACTGTACGAGCTCGAACCATAATACCATTCTGGCCGAAAACAAGGACATCACTATTCGTTCCGGCAGGAGCAGAATCGGATTTTACCGAAGTATCTGCCAGAAAGTGTTCGACATTATCAGGGGTAAGACTACCAAATTTTTGATAGTGTTGAATAAGCCTGTTTATTTTTTCACTGAAAGCGTGAATGTTTTTTTCGTCGCCGATGACTTTAATTTCATTTCCTCGGGCAACTAATTTTAATTCCGGAAAATTTTTTCTTATGACTTCCAGATTACTGTCATTGACACCAAAAAATTCAACCGGATTAAAGGTGTCGATAGGGATAACTACTTCGCTCAATGCTTTTAGGTTTTAATTATAAAATAAACTGAACAAGTTATTACCGTTCAGTTCTTGATAAGTCAATTTAATTTACGTCTCAATACTACCTAAAACTGTCTACTTTTGAGTTCTGTACTGTTATAAGTTATCAACATCAGATGCTCTTTATCTCTATATGCCGATTCTAACATTAACGACCGATTGGGGTGTCTGTGATCCATATGTAGCCTGTTTCAAAGGCTCACTTATGATGCGCAATTCTTCGTTGCAAGTTATCGATATCAGTCATGAGATAACTCATTTTGATATTCTTACCGCTGCATACATAATCAAGACGACCTATGACAAATTTCCAAAAGGCAGTATCCATTATATTGGTCTGACTGGTCCTGAAAATCACGATATTGAATATCCATTTTTGATTGTTGAATCAGATGGATATTACTTCTTAGGTTTTGACAGTGGAATTTTCAGTTTAGTGTTAGATGAAAAGCCAAAAAATGTTTTTTATCTGGATGCACGTCAGCATGAAGACAGAAAAAAAGTTGAAGAGCTGGTACTAGATACACTGGTCAGTTTAGGCAAAGGAATTAATCCGTCAAAACTAGGCACAGAACAGCAAGGTGTTTTGACAAGTTATTTTGCTGTACCAACAACAGATGCTAATACTATTCGGGGTTCGATCATTTATGTTGATTCTTTTGGAAATGCAATCATGAATGTGACTAAGGATTTTTTTGAAAAAGAGCATAAAAACCGCCCGTTTTCAATTTATATGAGGAAATCAAACTACACTATTTCAAAGATCTCGAAGTCATATGAAGACACGGAGAATGGAGAGATCGTTGCCTTTTTCAATACAAATGGTTATTTAGAGATTGCTTTGAACCGAGGCAATGCGTCGGGATTACTAGGTTTGAAAGTTATGGATGCGATCAGAATCGAATTTCAATGATTACCAGAATAGTAAAAATGACCTTTAGAAAAGAGCAAACTTCTGCTTTTGAAAAAATATTTGAAGAAGTTAGGCCAGAAATCAACAAATTCAAGGGTTGTAATGGGGTTGATCTTTATCAGGATAAGAAAGATACTCGGATTTACTTTACGTTTTCAACATGGACAAGCGAAAGCGACCTTGAAAACTACCGTCAATCGGGGCTTTTCAAAGGTACATGGCAGAAAACCAAACCTTTATTTGAGGAAGCGGCACAGGCCTGGACTGTTGAGAATGTGTTGAAATAAAGATGTTAAATAACTTCTGAAAGGTTGACTGGTATTGGTTTTTGGGCTAATATTGCTAAACCTTAGTATATGTTTAATAAATGAGGAAAAGAGGGCTCATGAATTGGCAAGTAAAATTGAGTATCTCACCCAAATTTATAGCTCCTTTACAAAACAAATACTACTTTCCACAATCTGCAAGCTAAATTTACTCCCAATACAAGAAGATAAAAAGAAACAAACAAAAATAGAAAATGAAGAAAACTATTTACCCTAAAACGATTACCGGAAACATGTGGAAGAACTTATGTGTTCTAATTGCATTAGTATGTTTCATAGGATTAAACACATCGAAAGCCAGTCACATGGCCGGTGCAGATTTAACCTATGAATATATAGGTAACAACCAGTATCTGGTAACATACACTTTGTATCGCGATTGTGCTGGTATCGATGCACCTACAACAGAGAGTTTACAAGTTGGTTCAACTACTTGTGGAGCCGGTGTTTCTCAATCACTGACATTGAATCAGGTTCCGGGAACAGGTCAAGAGATTTCTCTTAACTGTCCGGGAAATCCTTCAACATGTGCAGGTGGAACAGCTCCCGGTATCCAAGCTTATGAGTACACTACAATTGTCACTCTACCGGCTCAGTGTCCGGATTGGAACTTTAGTGTTTCAAATTGCTGTAGAAATGCTGCGATCACTACACTTGATTTCGGTTCAGGAGATGGACAATATCTTGAGGCGTATTTGAACAATACGTTAACAAATAACAACTCACCTACATTCGCAAACTACCCGGTAGCTTTTCAGTGTATTGGTCAGGACAATTTTTACAATCACGGTGTGATTGATGCTGATGGTGATTCATTAGTTTATTTCTTTATCCCTCCACGTACAGGCGCTAACCAATCTGTTACTTATGCAACAGGTTATTCAATTGCAAACCCTATCACTTCTTCACCTGCAACTTCAATCAATCAGGTAAATGGTGACATCTTCATGCACCCAACAAATACAGAAGTAGGTGTTGTTGCAGTATTGATTCAGGAATACCGTAATGGTGTACTAATTGGTTCTGTGATGAGAGATATTCAGATCTATACAGTTGCATGTTCAAATACATTACCATCTGCTTCAGGTATTAATGGTGGTGGAAACTTCGCAACTTCAGCTTGTACGGGTGGTACACTTTGTTTCGACATCATCACAAATGATACTGATCCGGGCCAAGTTTTAACATTGTCTTGGAATAATGGTATCCCGGGAGCAACATTCACTTCAACAGGTTCTCCAAATCCGGTAGGTCATTTCTGCTGGGCTCCAACACCTGCAGATGCACGTCCACAACCGTATACATTTACAGTTACTGTTCGTGATGACGCTTGTCCTTCAAATGGACTTCAGACTTATAGTTTCTCTGTGGTAGTTTCCAATATGGCATTGACAGTTAACTCTACTCCTTCGGTAGCTTGTTTTGGCAATCACAATGGTTCGGCAACAGTTGCTGCTACCGGAAATCCGCCACTTACTTACCTTTGGACTTCTGCTCAGTTGCCTAACGATTTAACATCACAAACTATTTCTCACCTTGTTGCAGGAACATATACTGTGAATGTAACTGATGGCTCTGGATGCGTTGGTGCTCAAACAGTTGTTATAAGTGAGCCAGCTCAGTTAGTTGTTTCAACTTCAGGTACAAATGCAGGTTGTGGTGCTGCTTTAGGCAGTGCAGAAGCAACTGCAACAGGTGGCACAGGAACAATTGATTATGTATGGAATACAGTTCCTGCTCAAACCGGCCCTAGTGCTGTTGATTTAACTTCAGGACTATATACTGTAACAGTAACAGACGCTAACAATTGCCATAGTACAGCAACAGTAAATATCATCAACAATACTCCTGTGACTTTCGCTATCAGTTCAACTCCTGCTACTTGTCTTGCAAATGACGGTACAGCTACTGTTGTAACACAAGGTGGAAGTGGAAACTTCTCTTATGTTTGGACTCCAAACGTGTCTACTGGCCCTACAGCTACCGGACTGATCGCTGGAATCTATGAATGTGTAGCTACAGATCTTACAAGTGGCTGTTCTCAGACGCTATCTACAAATGTTGCCAATGCAGCAGGTATCAGCGCATCAGTGCTTACAATGAGTGATGCATCATGTCCGGGAAGCGAAGACGGATCAGCAATGGTTGTTATTTCAGGTGGTACATCACCATATACAATTTTATGGGCTAGCGGAGAAACAACTGAAACAGCTGTTCAATTGACTTCAGGAACACAGACAGTAATGGTAGAAGATTATTTAGGCTGCCGTGCTTATGCTTCATTCGACATTTATGCAATAAATCAAGGACCAACAGTTGACTTAGGTCTAGATACTGTACTTTGTATTGGAGAAACACTTGTATTAGATGCAGGTGCAGGTAACACTTACTTATGGTCTGACAACTCTACTGCACAAACACTTTCTGTAACAGTAGCCGGAACATATTCAGTGTTGGTAACGAATGCATCAGGATGTGAATCATTCGACGCAATTGCAGTTGGCTTTATTACTTGTAACCCATTATTACCCGGTTCTCGTGTTGTAACAAATGCGGTTTCAATTTATCCAAACCCTGCAAAAAATATACTTAACGTAAACGTATCAAAGATTCGTGACACGAAAGTATCAATTACGATAACGGATATCTTAGGAAACAGTGTATTCTATTCTAACGAAGTTTCAGGTCACGGTTATTCAAAATCTATTGATATCAACTCACTTACTGCAGGAGTATATACAGTAAAAGTTGCTTACGATGGAGAAGTGAATACTTCAAGAATTGTAAAACAATAAACTAAACCATAGTTAATTTTCAAAGGGGTTCATGTTCTGCATGAACCCCTTTTTTTTGTGAATAAAAATAAATGATAAATAATCATTACTGTTCGATAAAACTAATTTCATAGGGCAGTAAATGTAATTGCAAGTTCTTGATTTCAATTTTTCTTTTTTTGTTTGCCCAAAAAAAGAAACAAAAAAAGGGCCCAACGCGCACCAAATCATTTGAAACTTCGATTATTAGACACAACCATGATTAACTTTTCAAATGATTTCGCACAGCGCGTTGACTCCCCACACAATAACTGTTCTATCTTTGATGTAGAAAGATGTGTGTCAAGAAATTGTGGGGGCTTACTATGAATTTGTTCTGCGAACAGTTGATTTAAATTATAATTTAAAGCTTAAATTACACAGTTTGATTTTTATCGAACAGTGGTGTTAAATGAATCCCGATAGCTATCGGGATGAAGAATAATTGGAGCTTTTTATTCCACTTTTGTGAGACTCCTTCTCACCCCTTTAAATAGGACGTTCATAGTAGACTAAGGGTTGAAGGCGGAAATGAATTGAGATATCAGCGTTTTGGAGCTAAATTGTACTAGTTCAACCGAAAATCTGCTTCAAAATGTCATGTGCAAATCTATCTTTTTCGCTTAAAAATGCCGTTTTTTCAGCCAGCCTGACAATACTTGTATTCTTCGCATTAGAAGCCAAATCAAGCCATATGGCAGGTGCTGAGCTTTCATACCAATACATAGACGCCGACTACTACAAAGTCAATTATACACTTTATGCAGACTGCTCAGGAAGTTTGCCACCTGCAAGTGTAAACATGATGATTCGTTCAGAATCCTGTAGTCTGAATACTATTTATACTTTGTCGTTGGTACCAGGATCAGAAATTGAAATCAGCACAAACTGTTCGTCCTCCCCTTCTACTTGTAATGGAGGAAGTTCAACGGGTTATAAACAATTGAAATATACTGGAACCATTCTATTAACAGAAAAATGCAATGACATTGTTTTCAGTGTAACAGACTGTTGTAGAAATTCAGCTATTACGTCAATTATCAGTCCTGAAACTCAGGCACTTTATGTTGAAGCATATCTGGACAATATTTCAGGTCCAAACAACTCTCCGGTATTTGATAGTAAACCCATTCTTGTCCTAAGTGCACATCAAATAAATCTTCTTTCTGAAAGCGCAATAGATGCTGATGGCGACTCGCTGGCCTATTCGTTGATTGCTCCAAAAAACAGTGAAATCACGAATGTAAATTTTGCAAATGGCTTCACAGCAGAACAGTTTATTAGTACTGAAACACCAATAGATTTCAATCCGGAAAACGGCACGATTTCAATTACTCCTTCAGGAATTGAAACTGCAATCCTTGCAATTAAAGTAACTGAATTCAGAAACGGCAGATCGATAGGGTCAACAATGCGGGACATTCAAATGATCTCTGCCAGCAGCTCAAATCACTTACCTTCCATTCAACAGTTAGATGCACTTTCATCGTCTATATATAAGCTTTGCATAGGTGACGATTTGATCATAAACATGTCTTCAGTAGATTTAGATGCAGGCCAACAGAATAGTATAGAAATCTATTCTAACATCACCGGACTTTCAATTACAAAATCGACAGATCTGCTTCAAAAGGCACAGATCAAATGGAAGGCCGACAGTACAACATCAACTAATAGAAATTTATGGATAAAAATTATTGTTATTGACAATGCATGTCCAATAAATGGTGTGAAAACTTACTTTCTCGAAGTAAAAGTCAGTGAATTAAATATCTCATCAACCGTAACGAATTCAGAATGCGCAGGAAAAAACAATGGGTCAATTATTACAGGAATTTCAGGCAATCAAATCGTAGAATATAGTTGGGAACATTCAAATTCAAATCAATCATTTGCAACAAACCTTTCTGCAGGAATCTACAATTTATCGGTAAACAACTTCAATGGCTGCATCGTCAAAAAGACGTTCCGAATAACTAATTTGGAAACAATTTCAGCAGAAATTTCTTCAATAAGTTCGTCGTGTGGAACAGCCAATGGTAAAGCAGAAGTTTTAATCAACGGTGGCATACAACCTTACCAATGTAACTGGAGTGATGGCATAAATAGTGTTGATCGAAATGATCTGCCAAAAGGAAATTATTCAATAGAAGTGACAGATCAAATTGGCTGCCGTATTTCAGCGACATTAACTATTGAAAGTCAAGTATGCGATCTAATCGATTCACGATTCAAACTTTTCCCAAATCCGGCAGCAAATCAGATAACACTTAAAAATGATTATCTGACTTCGTCTGTGACCTCAATAATAATAGTTGATATTTCAGGAAAGATCGTTTATAATTCAGAAAGAGAAATTACGGACAATCTGATGACAACTATCGATGTAAGTGATTTTTCAAATGGAATCTATCTGGTGAAAATTACTACAATCAAAGAATCCACGACTTTACCTTTTGTTAAGCTTTAGTTAATAAATTCCGCTTTCCTTCATCAATCCGTTTCGTATATTTTGATTAATAAACTACTTTTACGCCACAATTCAAACAGAAGTGGTTGCACTATTAAAAAAAGAGATCAATAGCTTTTTCAGTTCATTGATTGGATATATTGTAATAATTGTTTTTCTGCTTACTCTGGGACTGATCATGTGGATCTTTCCGGGAGCTGATTTTAATATAATTGAAAGCGGATATTCAAATATTGATCCCTTATTCATAGTTGCTCCGTGGGTATTTCTTTTTCTGATTCCGGCCGTGACAATGAAAATGTTTGCAGAAGAACAAAAGAGCGGGACAATAGAAATACTACTCACACAGCCATTGACAGACTTACAGATCGTATTGGCAAAATATTTTTCTGC
>Ga0138256_10005154_pt1 | contig 13849 bp, 12 predicted proteins | sample KNB2016incub_MG_FD_105486 | JGI IMG/M metagenome (GOLD analysis project Ga0138256, IMG submission 105486) | Active sludge microbial communities from wastewater in Klosterneuburg, Austria - KNB2014incub_MG | ecosystem: Engineered > WWTP > Activated sludge > Unclassified | place: Austria...
GGAAAATTATACGTATGTATTTGAAGAGTGAAGGGGGAGCCCGCATCAGTAGAAAAACGTTTATATCCAAAATGTTTTGACAGTACATTTATTGTTGCATTGCCGTATATAACGCTAAACGCCTTATCTGCAATATCTTGCTCTGAAATATCAAGTGTTGTTGTATTATATGAGGTCTTTTTTGTACGCACGCCTTTGGGCACGAACTCAAAAGACGTACTACTGATACGCCAGGCGATTTCTTTGAAACCAGTTCTTTCTGCATCTGTTGTGTTTAGAAATCGCTGCGGTTTAAAATATTTTGCTTGTACAAAAAACACAAGTAACATAATCCCCGCTGCGGCTAAGAGTTGTGTTCGTGTTTTTTTAAGTTCGTCACCATCAATGAGATGTCCAATTAAATATATTGATGATGCACAAAATATTGACCCAAATAAGCCCACAAATGCCATAAATCGCCATGGAAACTGTAGATACTGAAGATATGAGATTGCATTCCATATTGGCATACTGATAGGCAGCATGAGTAGTGTGCTGACAAGAAGCATGCTGCCCATAAATACTGCCATTGTAAATGTCTTGTTATTAAGCTTGTTATGCTTATATTTGAATAAAAACACCCATAGAAGCACAGCACATCCAAAAAGAGCAAAGTAGGGCTTGCTAATTTGGAAAGATAGTCCATCGCCAAGCCCTTCTACCGAACCTCCAAATCCCCATGGTGAATACCACAGTTGTTGTGGGTATACAAAATGAATAGAATATGAGGCTAATTCATTAAGAAGTATTGTATCAACAAGAGTGTATGCTCTTTCTATCATTGACGGAAGCCAAAAGAACGCACTTAGCGAAAGTGCAAGAAGCATTGACTGTAGGTTTTTTATGATGTAGTGAGGTCTCTCTTCTTTTTTGAGACTAAAACAAAGTGTAGCTACAAATAAAAGTATAAAGAAAGCTCCTGGAATAGCTACGAAAGGATGCGCTAAAACAAGAAGTGCCATCCAGCTTCCAGCATAGAGTATGTTTTTCTTGGTTGGGGTTTTATAGAGATTGTATAAAGCAAGCAAAACCCATGGTATTAATGAGAGGCCAACATATTCAGCAAATGCACCTCGAATGTATAACGAAATAGCTCGATAACTAAAAAAACTAAAGAGCATTGTTGCAACAAGACCTGATATTGAACCAAAAAGCTTTTTTGTGAGTGCAAATACACCAAATGAACCCAGAAGCGTACCAACAAGAAGCATTAATTTTAGTGATAAAAGATAACCAAACCCAATAGAAGTAAATATTTCTGAAATGTAATAGATAAGAGGGGGGTAAAAATTAAACAAAGGATATCCATAACTGAACCCAAGTTGATCAACCCATCTTGGATATAGCGAACCCTGGCTCACTCCTTGATCAAGCAAATAGAGTCTTGCGACGTGCTGATCATCATGCATTGAAAAATAAGGGTGAGAAAAGAGAGGAATTAGCGTTGAGACTGCTATAATAAAAACAATGACAAGATATAGTACCGACTTATTTTTTTCAAAGAACTGTTCTAAAGCAAACATAGCTGTGACCCAATTTTAGTTTTTATAGTAGTGAAAATCAATGGATAAGCATAAAGATTTGTCTGTAGTAAAATCAAGAAGTTTTGTAAGTGTTGCAAGTTTACTTGCACAGGGGTCCTATACAGCCCTATTGGGTTTTGCAGCTTTTTTCATTTTAACTTTAAAATCAGGTGTATATTTGCTTGGAATCTATAATACCGTGCTCGCTGCGCTCGCATCTTTCAATTATTTCACAAATCTCGGATTAGCAGCAGCTCTCATGCAAAAAAAAGAGATTGAACAAATAGATCTTAATACTGCGTTTTACATTCAATTCAGTCTGACATGCGTGGCGGTTGTGGTTGGATACATAGCCACGCCCTGGGTCTTTCATTTCTACAAAGATATTCCACACGATGCCATATATTTGTATTGGGCAGTACTTTTTTCTTTTTTTATTCTTTCACTCAAAACCATTCCATCGGTTTTATTAGAAAAGGACATAAAAATTTATAAGGTTGTCATTGTACAGGCCCTTGAAGGAACGGTTTTCTATCTTGTTATTATTGCAATGGTTTTTCTCAATTATGATATTGAAAGTTTGGTTGTTGCTGTTTTAGCTCGCGCCGTACTCGGGACAATATTGATATATTATTTCAGCCCATGGGCTCCAACAATGTCGTTTTCACTGTCATCAGCAAAAAAATTATTAAAATACGGTATTCCTTTTCAAAGCAATTCGTTTTTGGCCTTCTTCAAGGATGATTTGCTGATTTTATATTTAGGTGGAGCAATTGGATTAACAAACTTGGGGTATGTAACATTTGCAAAAAAATATGCTGAGTTTTCTATCCGGTTGATTATGGATAATATAAATCGAGTCGCATTCCCTCTTTTTGCTCGCTTCCAATCTGATAAAGCATTGCTGAGAAAATCATTAGAAAAAGTTTTGTATTACGAGACTATTTCTATTTTCGCAATGGTTATTGGAGCAATGCTTGTATTCGATGTAATTCTCAAAGTTGTACCTGGTGGCTATTATGACAAATGGCATTATAGTTTGATTTCATTCTATTTTTTCTCGCTCTCATCATTGATGGTGAGCTTATATAGTCCGCTTATTAATATGTTTAATGCCATAGGAAAAGTTAATAAAAGCTTGTTATTTATGGTGTATTTTACTGTTTTGACATGGGTGTGTATTCCACCAATGGTAATGGTATTTGGTTATCAAGGAATATCGTATGCCTTTTTTATAATGTCCCTATCTTTTATTTTGGTAATTCGTGAGGCGAAGAAATATGTCGATTTTTCGCTGCCTCACGTATTAAAAGATGTAAGCATTGCCGTTGGTGCGATGGTGGGTTTTATAGTCGTGTTGCGAATAATCTTCCTTAATATGCTTCATCTTGATATAGTCTTTTTAGCACTAGCAATACTTGGCGGGGGAGGTATTTATGTCGGCATACTCTACAAGATTAAAGGAAGAGAGCTGTATGCCGAAGTGTTAGATTTGTTTAACAGCCGTAAAGAATAATGAAAAAACTTGCCATAATCACCGTTAACTATAATAACTATAAAGATACAGATGATTTTATCGAAAGTTTTGATAGCCAAACAAACAAAAGCTTTCATATTTTCGTCATTGATGTGAGTCCTGATCCGGAAATAATATCTACTTCTCCCCATGTCACAAAAGTATGCGCAGATAATCACGGATATGCCTACGGTTTAAATACTGGCTATGCAATGGCTCGTCAGGAGGGTTATACGCATTTTGTTTTTATAAATAACGACACACTGGTTTCAAAAACTTTTGTAGCACATACTTTGGAAGCGATTCAAAAACACCCAGCTAGTTTGATTGGGGGCAAAATATATTATGCAAAAGGCTATGAATATCATAAAGATCGATATTCCAAAAAAGATGAAGGGAGTGTATTCTGGTATGCGGGAGGTTCAATTGATTGGGCGCATGCTATCGCAGTCCATAGAGGAGTAGATATTGTAGATAAGGGTCAATATGATACTCCAGAAAAAACTACCTTTATTACTGGATGCCTCATGTGTTTTGATGATGCATTTGTTCAAAAGGCAGGCCAGATGGACGATAGCTATTTTTTGTATTATGAAGACGCTGATTGGTGTGCTCGAGCAACAAAAATGGGGGTTGATATGTTTTATGAGCCCTCAATCATTATTTACCATAAAAATTCCCAGTCGACCGGTGGTTCGGGATCGGCTCTACACATAAACTATCAGGAAAAAAATCGGATAAAATTTGGTATGAGATATGCTCCGCTTAGAACAAAATTTCACTTATTAAAAAATTCACTTCTACATAAAAAATAATAAAAATGGCAAAAATATTAATAGCGTACGGCACAAATTCTAGTGGTACGCTTTTTGCTTCTAAGGTACTCTGTGATTTTTTACAGTCAAAAGAACACATAGTAGACATGATGGAAGTCAGACTATTGCACCCTAACATTATAGAGGGATATGACCTAATCATTTTTGGCACTAATACATGGTTTTACAATGGGTCACAGGGGCAGCCGCATATCTGGTTTTTTCCTTTTGAAAAGGAGTTTAGAAAACTTACATTTAACAACAAAAAATTTGCAATCCTAGCTCTTGGGGATTCCTCATATATAGAATTTTGTCATTCAGCAGACTATCTTGAAAAAATGATTTCAGAATCAGGTGGAATCCTCACTATTTCATCATTGCGAATAGACGGGTATTTTTTTGATGAGGCTCAGAATAATAAACGTATTCAAGATTGGGCAGCTCAACTCTCTGTATGATCTTCTAAACCCTTCTGTTGAAAGAGAACTGCAATATATAGGCTTGGCAATATGTGTAATAAAAGTCGAGGAAATGATGATTGTAATTGGACAATAAATGGCATCGTAGTTATTGCATAAATAAATGTATACGTGCAAAGTTGTCCAAAAATTAGTAGTGTGGGAAGTAAGTACATAAGCTTTTTCCGTTGCATAAGTCGTGGAATTTGATAGCTTGCTAAAAACAGAACAGGAATAGTTGTTAAACTGTGAACCTGTACATTGAGGAAGACTTCAAGATAATAATATATTGAAGTCTTAACTCGAGAAAAAGAATCAGAAAGAATGTGTGCACCTGTAAGGTAAAACACAATATGTTCGTTTGCAACGAATTGTCGCCATAAAAATACAGGGATGATGAGAAAAATAATTGGAATTAGCACTTTTATTACTTCGCTAAATATTGCTTTAGTAATAGTTCTTTTTTTTCTGAAAAAGAGATAGGCGAATGATATTAATAGTGCCATGATAGTAAATGTTGTACCTTCATTTTTAATCTGCATGGCAAAAAACCCACACAGGGCTATTAGCGATACAAATGACACATCTTCTTGAATCGATTTTGACGAGCTAAGAAGAGTAAATCCAACAATCATCGACATGAAGACAAAACTTAATGGTAGATCAACATATCCACTGTGAGCAAAGTTCAAAAATAATGGAGTAATAAATAAACCAATCGATAATATGATGCGAGTAATAAAAGACAACGTAAAATTTTCTTTAATGTACGAATATACCATTAGAGGTAGTAACAAGAAAAACTGTACAAAATAAAATTGAATTGCTTGATCATCAAAAAAGTGAAGTAACTTAAAAAAACCTGTCATAACGAGAGGAATTCCGATCGGATACGCCCTATTTGAAAAATCATAGTGGCCACTTTGTAAGAAGTATTGGTTATGTAGTCCATTTGATAAAAAGAGAGCCTTAGCTTTTATAAACCATATTCCCGTTGCGTCCCAGTCGATAAGATAAGCAGTAAGCGAATGTTGTATTAGATGCCAAAAGAACGCAACGATTATGAGTAGCGGCAGAATTTGAAGTAATTGCTTTTTAATACGTAAAGGAAATACAATGTTCCAACCAGTGATAAATCCTGTAAGTAAGCTAAGTAGAAGAATGATTTTCGTAGTATTTTCTGGAGTAAATATATTCATATATGCAAGGTAGAAGAAGATTGCTGCGTACAATGCATTACCTGCTAGCCATGAATATCCTAATTTATACCCAAGTGGCATTGGTTTGAAAATCTTGCCCCAGCATGTTGCGAGTAATGCCCAGCCAGCCATATATATTAGAGCACAATAGCTAATGATAGGAATCATAATGAATGTACTGTAAATATATAATACGGGTCGGCTGGTCTTCGATTTACTCGCAATGCATCATTCTTAGGCGATTGTTCGACTCTAGTAAGAAGATGTGTATTTGGAATATGAGAAAGTTCAGGAATAGTAAGATCTTTATCAGAAATAATTACATAATCTTGTTGAAGTTTCATATCTGCAAAATCATAAATAGTGCGATTGGGAATATAGGTTGGAAAAAAATAATAGTCTATAAATAAACCCAACTCAGAGAGATATATATTTTCTTTCTTATCATTCGGCTTATCCAGATTTGCATAATATGTTGACGAGTAATCTAAAACTTCTTCGCCTCTATTTGTTTGGACAAAAATAACACGATCTTCTTTGCCTTTGTACCTTTGTGATAGTTGGTATATTTCATAATAATGTTGTTCCGATTGTATTCGTTCATATCTATTGGGTATTGGCTTGGCATTAAGTTGACTCATTGCATTAACATAGCTTTTGTCATACCACTGATAGAAATGTAGATTTATGACAAAGATGATAATGAGCACAGGCAGTAATAATTTCTCGTTATGATGGAATGTCATTTTTATGTAGTAAGAATAGTATACACGTTGCGGTAAAGCCAATAACAATTATTGCATTTTTAAGCATCAAGGCGCTGGAATCCCATGTTCCATACAGAATAAACGGAAAATACGAGACAAGTATTGAAAAAAAGAATAGATAGCTTTTTTTAAATAATGTAAAGAACATAGGTATAAAAAGAAATAGATTAAGAAAGTACCATTGTTGCATTTCCCCTGTATATGAAATATATAGAATGATGAATACAAGTAAGGCGAAACTTAGCTGCACAGTCTTTTTTTTATGTTTTGCCGTGTTTAATAATAATACCGCTGGAATAGTGATGTATTTTATTCCAGCCGACATGACAAATGCTAGAGCAGACAATATTTTCGAAGATGCATAATAAATACCCATTATTGCAAATGATACTGCAATAAGATCATTATGATTATTCACTAAGCCTTCAATAATAATTAGAGGTTGTGTAGCAAAAAAGATTCCATATGTTTTATTCATTTTAGTGAGCATTTTGACTGTCCAAACATATAGCAAACCATACATCGCTTTAAAGAATAGATATGCAAGAATAAACTTCCCACCGCTTAAGAATGAGGGTATTAACGTGAGAGGTAAAAATGTTGGGCCATACGGATATGGGCGATGTGTCCAATGCATGAATCGAATCCATTGATCTGAAGGGAAGTCTAGTGCTGCATGTAAATATGGGTTAGCGTGGTGAAATGTCAAAATTCGTGCATCAAACATGTAGTTAAAAAGGTCGTGTGAAAGAAATGGGTATGAAAAAAGCAATAATAGTGCTGTGGCTATTGCGAGCTTTGTGGGATTAATCGACTTTGACCGTACAAGTAAGATATGAAGAAATGAAAGTAGCGAAATTATAGAAATATATAATACCGTAGAGGTTTGTCTATGATAATAACCAAGTTGCACCATAATATTCCGAAAAGCTGTCCAAATTGGAAGATTGATAAGGGTAATATTAGGGTCAACTAGAGCAAAAGAATATAAAAGAAGGAAGCCAAGCGTAATATAATATATAAATAGAAGCTTCTTAGGTGTCATAGGTGGTCGTTTTCATTATTGTAATATATAATCAAGTGTGAAAACGTTGTAATATGGAAATAACTGTAGTCATTTGTGCGTATAATGAGGAAAAGTTAATAAAAGGAGCAATAGAAAGCGCCTATTTGTTGACAGACGATGTTCTAGTCGTAGATACAGAGAGTATCGACAGTACCTTTGAAATTGCCAAAAAGCTAGGCTGTCGTGTCGTAACCTTCCCATTTAATCGGTATGTCGAACCAGCCCGTAACTTTGCTTTGAAATCTGCAAAAGGCAACTGGGTATTTATTCTTGATGCAGACGAGCGAATAACACCAAAACTTGCTCAAGAAATCAAAAAGGTCCTACTAGAAACCTCTCACTCATTTTTCTACATTCCCCGAAAAAATATATTTGCAGGAAGAAAATGGCTTGAACATGGCGGGTGGTATCCTGACCCAGTGCTCAGATTAATACATAAAAAATCATTTAAAAAGTGGCCTCACCAAATACACTCGACACCAGACATTAGCGGCACAAGAGGTGATTTAACACATCAGATAGAGCATTTTTTCCACCCCAACTTAGAAAATATGGTTCAAAAAACAGTTGTGTACGAAGATATAGAATCTTCCTTATTGCATAATGCTGGTAGGGACGCATCATTGAAGATTTTTTTTCGCAAATATTTCGGAGAGCTTAATCGAAGGTTGTTTAAAAAAGCAGGTTACCTAGATGGGTCTTATGGAGTAATTGAGTCATTCTATCAAGCATATTCCAAAACGATAACATACCTTATGCTATATGAAAAAAATCACAAATAAAGTACTCCTAATAAGTCCCTACCTACATATAATGGGCGGGGGTGAACAACATATATTATCCATACTAAAGGTCTTCGACCAGCATGGTTTTGCATGCGATATTGTTTCAGAAGACGAGAACATTCTTAAAAAATTATCAACGGCTCACAAAATCACTTTTAATCATGCAAGAATAGTACAAGAGATTCCACAGGGCGTTCGGTATGAATATTGTCTTTATGTAACTGATGGTAGTTATTTCTTTCCTAAAGCACAGAAAACATTTGTATTCCTGATGTATCCAAAAAAAGAACTACTTCCTCATGGAATCATTAATATGATAAAAACAAGAGGTTATAGATTTTTTGCAAATGGGGTATTTACAGCCGAGAAAAATGCCCGATTTATACATAAAGACATTGCTGTTATTCATCCATATATTGATGAGGCTTTCTTTAACCCACCCACACAGAAGAAGCAAGTAATCTTGTCGGTGGGGAGATTTTTTCCACATCTGCATTCTAAGCGGCAAGATGTGCTAGTGCAGGCTTTTGAATTACTACAGAGTAAGAACGCTGCTTTTTCTAAATACTCACTTATACTTGCGGGAGGCCTAAGTGAGAGTAAAGAAGATCAGGATTATATGAAGGTATTAAAAGATGTGACAGCAAAAAATAGTTCGATAAGTATCAAAACTAATCTTAATAGCTCAGAGATACTTAAACTATATAAATCCGCCAACTTCTATTGGCATGCAGCTGGTTATGGACTCGACGAATCGCGACACCCTGAGGGTGTCGAGCACCTTGGTATAACGCCTTTAGAAGCCATGGCTTCGGGTTCAATAGTATTTTGTCATAACTCAGGAGGGCCTAAAAGATATATTCAAGATGGTTTTAATGGTTATTTATATGAAACTATTGAAGACCTTGTTGATAAAACATCTACAGCAGAAAAGATTAATAATAATTCAATTCGAGAGAATGGTATTGAATATGTGAGAGAGAATTTTTCAAAGGAAGTATTTACAAAAAAAGTTGAAGAATATTTTGGATTATGAATACAAAACTTAGTGTTGTAATACCTGTGTATAAGAAGACAGATATGTTTATGGAGAATTTTGTAAACAACATTAGCTTCTTGCCAAAAAATACTGAAGTCATTGTTGTCGATGATGCTTCGTGTGAATACTTAGAGGAGAAGCTCGAGCCCTTTATAAAGAAAGGGCTCGTAACGTTAATAACAAATGAAAAGAATATGGGTTTCTCTGGTGCGATAAATAGAGGAATATTTGCTTCTCAAGGAACATATGTATTGCTACTAAATTCTGATGTACGACTAGTATCTTCTTTTACCGATAAACCAGAAAAGTACTTTAACGATAATTCAAAAATTGCCGCAGTATCTTTTGCAGAGCAGGGCGAAGGTCGTGATTTATTAGGCAAAAGTGAAATATTTTTCACTCGGGGCCTTGTTATTCATAGTAGGTCAAAAAATAATGATGCCGGTTTGACTGCATGGGCAAGTGGGGGGTCTTGTTTATTTCGTTCAGATCGTCTCAAAGCCCTTCATGCATTTGATGATATGTATGCACCTTTCTATTGGGAAGATATAGATCTATCATTTAGAGCATATAGTCGAGGTTGGCATGTTCTATTTGAACCATCGTATGTAGTAGAGCATGTTAGAGAATCAACTATTCAGTCGTTATTTTCCACGTCTCTAGTCAAACAGGTTGCATATCGAAATCAATTTCTTTTTACATGGTCAAATATTACTGATGTACATTTAACACTCTTGCATTTGTTATGGTTGCCATACAATCTCTTTGTACTGTCCATTAGGGGTGAAACACAATTTATTTCTGGGTTTTTTGCCGCACTACTATTTATTCCTACTATTTTAAGAAGACGTTCGTTAAAATTACATAATCAGAGAATTTCTGATAGTAAGATTTTTGAATTATTTTCATGAAAAAAACACTTCTTATTTTAACTATCTGTACAGCACTTGCGCTCTTTTTTAATTTCTACAAGCAATCGCAAGTGCCTGCATGTATTAATGCTGATGAGGCTGCTTTTGGGTATAACGCATTTTCAATCTTGAAAACGCTTAAAGATGAGCATGGAATCTTTCTTCCTTTAAGACTTCTCTCATTTAATGATATGAAGTTACCGTTCTATAGCTACCTCTCGATTCCATTTATTTCAGTATTTGGGCTTAACGATATTTCGGTTCGGTTACTAAATAAGATGGCTGGAATATTGCTTGTGCCACTATCATATCTCTTTGTGTATGAACTATTTAGAAATAAAAAAATTGCATATGTTGCAGCGTTTTTAACTTCAGTATCACCTTGGATTTATATATTAAGCAGACATGTTCATGAAGCTGTTCTGAGTTTAATGTGGATTACCATGGGTTTATGGTTATTGTGTAGGTTCTTTAGGACTCAGAAAAAACGCGATGTTTTCTTTTCTTTATCTGCAATTTTCTTAGCTACTTTCAGTTATCACACAGCCAGATTATATCTTGTATTTGTTGCTGGGTGTGTTGGATATTTGTTATTGAAGAAGTTGAGGGAATCCAAAAGTCATTTTGTTCAGTATATACCAGCTCTTATTTTTTTAGTAATTATTCTGTTCACTCCATTTCTCGTAGATCTCCGCTATGGAGTGAATCGTGTTAATAAACTATTCTTTACCTCTAATATCGGTTTTCAACTGAGACTCGATGAATATTTAAGAGAAAACCCAAATCGCATATTTCATAATAAGCTTACGCAATTTGTCAGAGAAGGAACTGTGAGGTATTTTGCACAAATTTCTCCTGATTTTTTTGTTAATAATGGCGATGCAAATCCTCGTTTTGGAATGGGATGGCTCGGTCCAATAACACCTGTGGAGTATATTTTTATTGGGGTAGGTCTCTATTTTTTGATAAAAAAGAAGCAAAAAAATGGATCTTTTATCATCCTTTTACTGCTAATATCACCTTTAAGCAATTCATTAACATGGGCCGAGCCTTCACTAACGCGCATTTTCCCTATGATAATACCAATTCTTGCCATAGTCTCGTTTGGAGTCGTTTCATTTGTTGAAAGCTTAGCTCATTATTCTCAGGTTAAGAAGCTTGCGATTACTTTACCTATTATATTCGCATTTCTTTTTTACAACATTAATAATCACGATCTATATTTTAATCATTACTTCTCGCGAGCACTCAATATTAGATCGTGGCAATGTGGATATAAGGAGCTCGCTGATTACATTAGGACAGAATACGATTCAACAGATTCTTTTTACATAACGAAAAATAACGGTCAACCATATATATATTTACTATTCTATCTCAAGTATGACCCAGAAAAATTTCACAGCTCAGCTAAGCGAACGGCAGCAGATGAGTATGGCTTTTCTCAAGTAGAGAGTTTCGATAAATTCCACTTTGAGCTGCCTTCTGGTCCTGCAATGCCAAAGAATGCCACCTTTATTGGTTTTCCTGATGAGTTTGAAGGTAGGGAATACGATGCAAAGAAAATTAAAAAGATAATCTACGGACCGGAGCAGATCTTCTGGATATACAAGAATTAAGAATCACTATCTATAAAAAAGAATAGCAAAGTTATAGAGCGCATGAATAAGTATTGGAGCAAGTAGGCTTTTTCTATCAAGGAATATAAAAGAGTTAACTAGACTTAGTACAAAATCTGTTGCAAAAAATAGCAGTAATAATGAGCCTGAAAGACCCGGAATTGTAAAGAGAATTGGTATATGAAGTACCAAAAATAAGGTACTAGCAATAAACGACGAGCTATACATATTAGATGAATCTTCATATAGCCTTTTTAAAATAAAGCCACGAGAAAGTACTTCTTCTGAGATTGCTGTGGCTAAAGTTAACACTGCAGTTAATAGTAAGTTTGAACTCAGCACGTTTTGAATAAAAGATATGTTGCCGCTGCGTATATAGTTTGAGAAAAACGCGGCTAACAAAAAAATAATACCTACGAAAAGCCCAATATATATATCAGTGAGGATAGTTTTTTTCTTTAACCAGATCTGTTGAAAAAAAGGCTTTTGTTCATAATGAAGAATACTGTAGTAAACTGGCAAAATAAATACGATTGGTTTTGCTATAAGTTCATCAAACCACTCTGGAAGACCAAGTTTTGTACGATACACACTCCATACAATAAGAACTATCGCCCATACATTGAGAACACGTTGCATAACTGGTAGATTTTTATTCATGATCTTCAAATAAAAGTATACTCTTTGCTAAGATTTTTTCCAGATAAATCGATTATACATTACATAAGAATAAGGAATTATCACACATGCAATAAGGAATATTTTATACACTGCCCAGCTAGGTAGGCTTAATTGTCCAAAAATTGAGATAATTCCCTCACCAAATAAGGCAATAAGTATAGTAATGCCAACCCATTGAATTACAATAGCGCCTGACGATACAAGATTAAATGTGAGTAGTTTTGATATGAAAGACATAATACCCGGATCAATTTTTTTATGCTTAAAGCTCCAGTAATTATTCATAAAAAAGTTAAATATAATTGCACATTCTGCTCCCAAGGCGTTTGCTGTGGGTGTGTGTATTCCTACTGAGTGTATTAGCTGTGCTGAAACTCCAAAATCTACACCAAATCCCAGAAGGCCAACGATCGCAAATTTAATAAATGATGAATTTAAAAATATGTAGATTAATGTGTTTGGAACTACAATTACTGAGCTAAGTTTTGAATCTCCGGTATTTCTATCGGTAAATTGCAAGGGAATTTCCTTAATCGCAAGATGTCTTTTTATACCCTTATCAAGCAGAGCTATTTGAAATTCATATCCATTGTGATTTTTCATATCATTGGCTACCTCCTTTAGAAAGTACGATTTCATTGCGCGGTAGCCAGATGTCCAATCATGAATTTTGAAGTTCATAAAGCCCAGGCTTGCAATAATATTACCTATGACAGAGAAGAATTTACGATCAAGCGACCAGTGTTTAGGAATAGAACCACCCTTAATATATCGTGATCCAATAACAAAATCTGCTCCTTTTTCAATTTCTTTTAAGAAAATAGGAAGAAGCTTAGGATTATGTTGGCAGTCGGCGTCCATTTCTAGCATCACAAATGGGTTTAGCTTTTCTGCACCATATGCAAAACCTCTTAGATATGCACGTCCAAGGCCTTTTTTTTCACCTTGAATAATGTGAATGTTGTGATACTTTTTTTGTATGCGTACTGCCTCATCATAGGTTCCATCTGGAGAATTATCATCAACTATAAGAATATCTATAGACCAATTATTAATCGTACTGATTACCTCTTGAATTTGAGGGATTAAAATACGAATATTTTCTTTTTCGTTGTAGGTAGGTAGTACAATCAGTGCTTTTTTCATATTGTCTTTAGACTCTTGTAATAGGCTATCATTTCGATCAATCCTTGTTCTAATGTGGTGGATGGTTCCCAATTAAGAACTCTTTTTGCCTTTGAGATATCTGGTTTACGTTTTTGTGGATCATCTTTGACTTTATCATCAAAAGTGATTTTACTCGATGAGTTTGTAAGTCTGATTACCATTTCGGCAAATTCCTTCACTGTATGCTCTGACTGTGCGCCTATGTTAATTATTTCTCCTTCCAAACCATCCGTCTCCATAAAGTTTACCAAACCTTGAGCAGTA
>Ga0138256_10005155_pt1 | contig 13848 bp, 7 predicted proteins | sample KNB2016incub_MG_FD_105486 | JGI IMG/M metagenome (GOLD analysis project Ga0138256, IMG submission 105486) | Active sludge microbial communities from wastewater in Klosterneuburg, Austria - KNB2014incub_MG | ecosystem: Engineered > WWTP > Activated sludge > Unclassified | place: Austria...
GGTGCATATTTTGCTATCCGTAAAGCGGTAAAAGCTTTTAATCCGAAAGCAGATCTGACATTTGACGCCCCGTACACCCCTGAAAAGGTTTTAATGGACCTGTACCGTTAAAAATATTATGTCGAAGGGAATCAATAAAATATACAGCAACAGATGCTGGGTGGATCATAAAATACAACCAGCGACCATTTGTTTTGAAGATGGTATCATTACAGACATATGGTACTATAAAGATAATAATGCAACGGATTACCAAAATCTCTTGATCATGCCGGGAGTAATCGATGTCCATGTTCATGTCAACGAACCAGGTCGCACTGAATGGGAAGGTTTTGATTCGGCTACCAAAGCAGCAGCGGCTGGTGGAACCACGACTATCGTCGATATGCCCCTGAATGCCAGTCCGGTTACCACAACTGCAGAAAACTTTGAAAAAAAAGTGAAAGCATCCAACGGCAAATTGAATGTAAATTGTGGATTCTATGGAGGATTGATACCGGGTAACTCAAACAATCTGGTTGACCTGATCAAAAAAGGAGTATTTGGAATAAAATGTTTTCTCACTCATTCGGGCATCGATGAATTTCCAAATGTGACTGAAAAAGATTTGGAAGAAGCCATGCCCATATTGGCTGAGTTCGGAACAACGTTGCTGGTTCATTGTGAGTTGGATGATGGTTTTAAAAATGATTTGGAAGAAAATCCGACAAGCTATAAAAGCTATCTGGAGAGCAGGCCTGAAAAATGGGAGACAGACGCAATAAATATGATGATCCGGTTGTGCAGAAAATTCAATTGTCCGGTTCATATTGTGCATGTCTCTTCAGCAGATGCTTTGGTTTTAATAGAAAAGGCAAAATCAGAAGGCCTTCCTGTAACGGCTGAAACCTGTGCACAATATCTTATTTTTAATGCGGATGAAATCCCGGATGCTAATACCATGTATAAATGTGCTCCTCCTATAAGAGGAAAAACAAATAATGAAAAACTGAAAATGGCACTTTCCACGGGTGTTTTGGATTTTATTACCACCGACCACTCCCCCGCTCCACCATCCATTAAAGAAATGGATAGCGGAAATTTTAAAATAGCCTGGGGCGGAATTTCAGGTATTCAGTTTCTGCTTTCTGCTTCATGGACATCTTTGTTCAATATCATGAATCTGGAGCAGTTTATTCCATTATTGACCGAAAAACCAGCAAAATTTATTCATTTTGACCATAAAAAAGGAAAACTGGCAAAAGGTTTCGATGCAGATATCACGATCTGGAATCCGGAGGCTTCTCACAAATATTCTGCAGAAGATATATTATTCAGACATAAAATAAGTCCTTATATTGGCACATCATTATGGGGTAAAGTGTATCAGACTTTTGTCAACGGGGTATCTGTTTATGAAAATGATAAAATTATTAATCCAAATAAAGGTTTATGTCTAACACTTCAGTCAAAGAAATAATAAAATTATCTCCATCCTTTACTTCACTGATTGACCTTGCATCCGAAAGGTTAGGCGGTAAAGTTTTATATGCGACGGATGATTTTTTTGCTGAAAAAGAAAACCTGATTAAAGCCGGCCGTGGGGTGTTTATTGCTGATAAATATACAGACCGCGTGAAATGGATGGATGGTTGGGAAAGCCGAAGAAAACGAACTCCCGGTCATGATGTTGCGGTGATTCAATTGGCTACACCAGGAAAAATAGTTGGATTTGATATTGACACCCATTTTTTTCTGGGTAATCATCCTCCCCACACTTCAGTAGAAGCCATTAATTTAAATCGCATAAATAATATTATAAGTTGGGAAAATGAAAATTTACCATGGAAAGAAATTCTCTTGAAATCTGACCTGGATGCAGGTTCTCAAAACTTCTTTGAGTGCAAGAGCGAAGAAATATTTACCCATGTGCGTCTCCATATTTATCCTGATGGCGGAGTGGCGCGCTTCAGAGTGTATGGTGAAGTATTTAAAAACTGGCATGATGTGTCCGAAAAAGAAGAAACAGACCTGTTGGCTGCGCTCAATGGCGGAAGGGCCATTGCCTGCAATGACATGTTTTTTAGCGCAATGGGCAATCTTATCATGCCGGGAAGGGGTATCAACATGGGAGATGGCTGGGAAACAAAAAGAAACAGAACGCCCGGAAACAGGGATTGGGTGATACTGAAGCTGGGACATTCCGGCACTATACACAAAATCATCATTGATACCTGTCATTTTAAAGGGAACTATCCGGACAGTTGTCTTATCGAAGCATGTTACGCTGAAAACGATGAAGATGTGGTCAAAAATAATGTAAAATGGCAGATGTTGTTGCCACAACAAAAACTATCTGCAGACCATATCCATGAATATGAAAGTCAGGTTTCCCAATTGAATAACATCACTCATGTCAGATTAAGTATATTTCCTGATGGTGGTGTCAGCAGACTCAGATTAATAGGCAAAATCAGGAGTACATGATATTTATTGGCATTTATATTTTGCTGTCTTTGCTTTTTATATCATTAGTGGTGTTAACATATAAGATTCCTGATTTATTACATTTTACAGGCAAAGAAAAAAATGATGTACCTGAAGAAGAACACCTTCATACATCTCAAAACTATGTTTACACAGCTATTGTTTTGGTGATTCTGGCAGCCCTTATGAATACATATTTTGCAGTTAAAGGCAGTCCGTGGGAAGCACACCTGATGGAGTGGATAAATATTATAATAAGAGTAATGCACATCACTTTTGGAATAGCATGGATAGGTGCCTCCTTTTACTTTGTTTTTTTGGAAAATGCACTAAACAGAACCCAGGATGTAAGAGAAGAATTAGCGGGCAATTTATGGGCCGTACACGGTGGTGGTTTTTATTATCTGGAAAAATATAAAATTGCACCCAAAACTATTCCTAAACATCTTCATTGGTTTAAGTACGAAGCATATTTTACATGGTTATCAGGCTTTTGTCTGTTGTTTGTAGTTTATTATTTTAATGCAGGTGCTTTCCTGATTGATAAAAATGTGTTTGACATTACGGCTACTCAGGGTATTCTACTTGGTATAGGTTCATTTGCAGCAGGTTGGATCATTTATGATCAGCTTTGCAAATCTCCGTTGAAAACCAATGCTGTATTATTTGCCTTTGTTGGTTTTGTTATCCTTACAGGATTTGCCTATTTTTATAGCCATGTGTTCAATAGCCGCGCAGCTTTTATACATTTTGGGGCAATGGTCGGTGGATTGATGGCAGCCAATGTCTTTTTTGTCATCATTCCTGCTCAAAAAGCAATGGTCAAATCGGCTAAGGAAAATACTCCTTTAGATCCGCAACTTGGTAAAAATGCGCTCGCCCGGTCGATTCATAACAATTACTTTACATTACCGGTGCTGTTTGTAATGGTGAGCAATCATTTTCCTTCCACTTTTAGTCACGAATATCCATGGTTGATTTTGGCCATCATATCATTGGGTGCTGCCGGTGTAAAACATTATCTGAACTTAAGGGAAAAAAATGAAAAAAGTATCTGGGTCATGCCTGCATCAGCAATGATACTGTTGTCAGCTTGTTTTATCACAGCTCCTCCAAAAAATCCTGAAGCCTGTGAATCGGTCATCAGTTTCACGGAGGTAAACATAATCATTCAAAACAGGTGTATCAGCTGTCATTCAGCCAGTCCTACCGATGCAGTAAACAAAGTAGCACCCAATGGCGTCATGTATGATACCCCCGAACAGATTGTATCAAAAAAGGAACTGATCATGCAAAGGGTCGTTATCACCAAAACCATGCCTCAGAACAATACCACCAACATGACTCCCGATGAAAGAGACAGAATCAGATGCTGGATAGAACAGGGAGCACCCATTCAATAAGAATAGAAAAAAAGTCAGGATGTCAACGGAAGAATTTAACAAAATCAATCATTCAGAAGCTAAAAAAGCATTGTTGTTTTGCTGCACCTCTCAAAAATGGGCGAACACCATGATGACTTTTTATCCATTTTCATCTGAAAAAGAAATGGTGAAACATGCCATCGAAATCTGGTATAATGAATGTGGGATGGAAGACTTCCTGGAGGCTTTCACACACCACCCTGAAATCGGAGATATTAAAAGCTTACAGGAAAAATATGCCGGGCAGGAACAGGCAAGCATTTCTGAAGCAAACAATGAGACCATCCAGACTTTAATGGATGCTAACAAAGAGTACAAAGAAAAATTCGGTTTTATTTTTATTGTATGTGCTACCGGAAAATCAGCAGTTGAAATGTTACAGCTTCTACATTGCAGATTGGAAAATACTGTGGAAGAGGAAATTAATATTGCAATGGGTGAGCAAATGAAAATCACCATCATTCGATTACAAAAAATGGTACAGGAAGCCGATTGGACATTTTTGAAAGCAAGTCAGATCACCACACATGTTTTAGATACATCTTACGGGAAACCAGGTAAAAACATCTGCATTCGACTGCAGAAAAAAATGCCAACCGGATGGCAAACCATGTCTCAAGGAATAACAAACGCTGATGGCAGAGTACCTGATTTATTGCCCCCCGAAAGAATCCTGCCCAAAGGTAGTTATAATGTAAACTTTGATACACAAACCTATTACAACACACAAAATACTGCTTGTTTTTATCCGGAAGTTAACATACAATTTAACATATGGGATGAAAATCATTATCACATTCCATTATTAATTAGTCCTTTTGGATACACCACATACAGAGGAAGTTAATAATAATAACACACAATATCATCATCAATGAATACAACCATACCAGCCAACAGCATAGATTTAATATTCAACCAATTAAAAAAAGCAAATAGCGAATTTCAGCTTATATATCCCGGAGACAGAAGTGACCGTCAACCGGTTCACACATTATATGGCGGAGCCAATCTTTTCAAGTACGATGCTGCGCATACGCTGGGTAAAAGGGCGCTTGAAATATTTGAAACATATGCACCCGATCATTTGGTTTTTGGTCAGGTATTCGAGCTGGATGTTGTCTCAGGTTTCAGCGAAAAAATATATAAAAAAGTGATCTCCAAATTAAAAACTGAAGCCATCGAAGATTTCCGGATAGACTTTGAAGACGGATATGGCAACAGAAGTAATGAAGAAGAAGATGAAACAGCCAGAACTACCGCCATCGAAGTAGCAAACGGCATGAAGGAAAAAACGCTTCCTCCATTTATCGGCATCAGAATCAAACCATTTACTGAAGAAATGAAAGAAAGGGGTTTGAGGACACTTGATATTTTCTTAACCATGCTGGTAAAAGAAACCGGTGGTATTTTGCCAAACAATTTTGTGGTGATGTTGCCAAAGGTAACTATACCCGAACAACCTGCAGCATTGGCAGATATTTTTGACATTCTGGAAGAAGAATTACATTTGGAACCAGGCAGTTTGAAAATGGAAATGATGGTAGAAACCACACAAGCCATCATGGATATCAATGGTACAAATCCACTCTTCAGATTCATCAAAGCAGCAAAAGGAAGGTGTATTGCCATGCATTTCGGAACATACGACTATACCGCCAGTTGCAGTATAACTGCCAAATATCAGGAAATGGATCATCCTGTTTGTGATTTTGCACACCATATGACCAAAGTAGCGCTTGCCCATACAGGTATCTGGTTGTCTGATGGTGCTACGAATACTATGCCCATAGGACCACACAGGGGAGATCAACTTACCCCTTCTCAACTGAAAGAAAATACAGATACTGTACACCGGGCATGGAAAAAAGGATATGATCACATCAGGCATTCTCTCTGGAATGGTTTCTATCAGGGTTGGGATCTTAATCCTGCACAATTTCCGATGCGGTACGCAGCGGTCTATGCTTTCTTTCTGGAGAGCTATGACGATGCGGTGGAACGTTTGAAAACTTTCGTCGAAAAGGCGGCAAGAGCAACATTGATAGGTGATGTTTTTGATGATGCCGCCACAGGTCAGGGTTTACTTAACTATTTTCTGCGGGCACTCAATAGCGGTGCTATCTCTGAAGAAGAAATTCTCCCTACCGGCTTGACACTGAGTGAAATCAGAAGCCGATCTTTCAAACAAATTCTTGAGAACAGAAAGAAGTAATTATGGGTATTTGGGAATTTATATTTGAAAAATTATTGGATTCCCAAAAAGTCATTTTATTGGTAGTGGTAGAAAGTATCGGAAGCTCACCGGGAAGACAAGGTTTTAAAATGGCTATAGCTGAAGATGTTCATTTTAATGGAACCATCGGTGGCGGTATGATGGAACATAAACTGGTAGAACTTGCCAAAAATCTTTTGACTAAAAGTCGGTTCAAAGCTTTTATTAAACATCAGGATCATCAGTCTGAGACAGACAAAGACAAATCAGGCATGATTTGCAGCGGATCGCAAACCATTGCTTTTTATTTTCTCGATACCAGCAACAGATCACTTATACAAAAAATAAAAGACCAACCCGAATCATGTGTAAAATACACGGAAAAGGGAATGGAAATAGTTTCAAAAGAGACCCGTTGTCAATATTTGAAAAATGAAAGTAGTGATACATGGACATTTATTGAACCTGTATGTTTAATTGATAAAGTCTTTATCCTGGGCGGAGGACATGTGGGATTGGCGTTATGTGAAGTCTTGTCCAAACTGGATTTTGAAATTCACTTGCTCGATCACCGGGATGGCCTCAATACCTTGGAGATGAACGGTTTTGCACATTCAAAAAAAGTCATTGATTTCCAAGAATGCCAAAAATACATTGAGGAAGGAGAAAACTCCTATGTAGTCATAGTATCATTTGGGTACCGCACCGATAAAATAATCTTAAAATCACTGTTGGGAAGGCAATACAGATATATTGGTATGATGGGTAGTAAAAAAAAGACAGAAGTACTTTTTGCTGATTTGATCGGGGAAGGATATTCCAGATCTGAAATTGATAAAGTTTTTGCTCCGATAGGAGTGGATATAAAAAGTGAAACAACTTATGAAATTGCGATCAGTATTGCAGCACAACTGATCAAGGTAAAAAACAGTCAAAAGGTCAGAAATAGTTTTTAATCTGCTATCCGTAACTTTTAAGATTCATTTAACTTTTTTTTATGTACTTTCGGAACCAATTATGCATCTAAATGGTGATATATATAATGTAAAACTTCAGATTGGCGTTTTATATATGATTTTATTATTTTAAAAGCTAAAAATGAAAAGCATCATCATCGCACTAAGTATTCTCATGGGATTAACACTAAATAAAGGAGCAGAAAACCCGTATGACTACGATAAAGCCTGGGCATCTGTGGAAAAATTTATAAATGAAGGTTTGCCAAAATCTGCGCTCGAAAAAGCAGAAGAAATATACAAAATGGCGCTGAGCGAAAAAAATGATGCCCAACTTGCGAAAAGCATTATTTATATATCCCGACTCACTATATCAACCAATGAAAAAGGCATAGAAACATCCATCACCAAACTGGATGAAATAGTAAAAACGGGTTCTTCACCGGTAAAACAAATAGCATCATCTTATCTCGCGGAACTTTATCAGCGTTATTTTGATAGCTACAGATGGGAAATCTCACAAAGATCAGAAGTGACCGGAGAAAAAAGCGATGACTTCAGGACTTGGACTACACAGCAATTCTTGGCCACTATTGAGTCATTCTATTTATTGTCCATTGAAGATAAAAATGCCATCAACATACCCATTGAACAATATAATATCGTGCTCAATAAGTACGACAGTTCAGCGGTTGTATTCAGACCTTCACTCTATGAAGTGCTCGCCGACCGTGCTTTTACATTTTTTAATCAATACGATAACTATTCCAACGAAAATCAGGAAAGTTTTCAGGTGGATCAGAGCTGGTATTTCGCATCAGCAAAAGATTTCAGTACCAGAGAAATTGTTGCTAATGATAAATCATCTTCAAAATATAAAATATTAACCCTTTACCAGGAAATAATCAAAACACAAAGACAAAATGATAATGCAAGTGCATTGGCTGAATACGATCTCAGGAGACTGGCGTATGTACATAGCCAATCCACCCTTGAAGACAAAGATGAATTGTACATCCAATCACTTAAGAAGCTGGCACAATTACATACAGGTATTGATTTTTATACTGAGATAACTGCTGTATTGGCCAACCAAATCAGAATCATTCAGCAGGATAGTACAGCCAATACGAAAGCCATTGAACTTTGCGAAGCAGCCATCAAGAAGTATCCACTGTCATCCGGTGCAGCTAAATGTCAATCTATCATAAATGATATTAAAAAGCCGGCTCTTCAGGTGTATGCAGAACAGGTATACCTGTCAGGAAATCAATTTTTATATGCTCTGGATTATACAAATATAACATCGGTCAAAATAGAGACTGTCAAATTGGGTAAGGATTTTTATGAATTAACCCAGAAAAGAAATCAGGAAGAAATAGTTGCTTATCTTAAAAATGTCAAAAAAATAAAAACTTCAAAACAATCTCTGAAGGCAAGCAATAATTACCGTACTCAACGAATCGAATTAAGTCATCCAAAGTTGGATTTTGGTCAGTATGCCATCTTAGTTACCAGTTCTGTAAAGGATGAAGAGGTTTTTCAGTATGTGGTCTTTCACATTTCGGATCTGTCTTATGCTAGTTTTTCAGCAGATAAAAAACGCATTTTTCTGGTAAGTAACCGAAAAACCGGTCAACCGGTCAAAGGCGTTACTGTTACATTGCATCAACAAAAATACAACCCTTCCAACAGACGTTATGATTTCATAAAAACAGGTACTTATACCACTGACAATAATGGTAAAGTCATTGTAAGTGAACTCCAGGAAAGAAATGTCAAAGTAATACTGCAACTCAAAAAAGATGTACTTGATCTGAATCAGTTTCACTACAACTACAACAGACATGATCCGGATGTGTATCGATTTGCTGAAATTTTTACAGACAGATCAATCTACAGACCGGGACAAAGCATATATTATAAAGCCATTTTACTCAAAAATGATAAACTTCAGATACCAACCATTCTGAGTGGAGAGACAGTGGATGTGATCTTCAGGGATGCCAACTATCAGGAAATTTCCCGCCAATCCTTAAAATCAAATGATTTTGGCAGTATCAACGGAAGTTTTACCATTCCATTGGGTAAACTCAATGGTACATTTACACTGGAAATACAATCTAAAAACGGCATCAGCGGACAAAAAGGAATCCAGGTAGAAGAGTATAAGAGACCCACCTTTGAAGTAAAGACCAATCCAATCACCGGAGAATTCAAAGTTAATGATCAGATCAAAGTAACAGGAGATGTTTTGACTCTGGCAGGTTCAGGTGTAGATGGTGCATCGGTCAGATATAAAGTCGTCAGGTCGGCAAGATTTCCTGGTTGGGGATGGTACTGGCGAATGCCTTATAACAGTACTGAATTTATTGTAAAACAGGGAGAAACAACGACTGATGCGGATGGAAAATATGAGTTTTCCTTTGAAGCAGTACCCGATCTTAAAGTGGCTAAGAAAGATTTGCCCGTATTTAATTACAGCATAGAAATAGATGTCACAGATCAACGGGGAGAAACCAGATCAGCATCTACTTCAGCCTCGGCGGGTTATACTGCTTTTACATTATCGTCCAATATTAGTAAGGAGACAGATATGTCAGATATAAAGCAACTGAAAATCAACGCAACCAGCACGAATGGTCAGCCAGTCGAAGCTTCGGGAAAGTTAAAATTGTCATTGCTTAAAGAACCAACTACTGTTCAGATCAATAAATACTGGGATGGAAAAACGGACTTTCCTTTGCCAAGAACTGTGGCTGAAAAATATTTTCCTCAGTATCCTGTCGCACCTTCACAGGACTTCTCATCCTGGCAGGTTTCAAAACAGATTTTAAACAGAGACTTCCATACCAAAGACTCCATCGATATCAAATCAATATTGCAGGCAGGTGTATATAAAATTGAACTGGAATCCAAAGACAAAAACGGAGAGTTGGTCACATCGGTTAATTATGTGGTAGTCACTGATTTTGCTAAAAATATCTTTCCCAAATCAGATTTTCTTTTCTCCAAAGTCAACCAAACATCTTATCAACCTAATGATAAACTCGACATAGACTTAGGCGCTAGTGAAAAGCCTGTTTTTGTCTATTCTGTGATTGAGAAAGACGGTCGAATTCTGCTTGAAAAAGCAGTTAAAGTTGATAAAAAGGGGCAGATATCTCTTCCAATTACCGAAAACCACAGAGGTGGTATCAATGTAAAGCTATTTTATATCATTCAGAACCGCAGATTTGAAAAATCGTATCATATCGAAGTACCCTGGAGCAATAAGGAGCTGCAAATCACGTATGAGACCTTTAGGGACAAGACTTTACCAGGTGCAAAAGAAGAATACCGAATAAAGATAAAAGGACAGAAACAGGATAAGATAGCTGCAGAAATGGTAGCAGCCATGTATGATGCGTCATTGGATCAATTCATAAGTCATGCCTGGAGAAACAGTTTTTATCCTTCATCATATGCAAATATTCAACTGGAAGTCCCGGGTTTCAACCTGGTTACCGGCCAGTATTACTTTTATGGAAATAAAAATAATATAGAAATTAAAAACCTGCTATATCCTGCATTAATCCCACTGATGGAATACTATGGTGGTTATGGTGATGTCATGATGAAAAGGGCAGGGACCAGAAGTGGTATGCCTTCAGATGTTCTAATGATAGATGGAGTTGCTCCAGCTCCTGCTCCTGCAGCTGAAGCAAAACTGGAATCTGCCCAGGCTGATGAAGTAAATACTGATGCTGAAGTATCAGATGCCTCCAAAACCGTTAAAGTTACTCCGGAAAACCCAATACGTAAAAATCTGAAAGAAACCGTATTCTTTTTTCCTGAACTCAAAACAGATGCGGAAGGCAATATCATATTATCATTTACCATCAATGAAGCTTTGACCAAATGGAGACTCATGTCTTTTGCCCACACCAAAGATTTCATGACTGGCTATGATGAAAGATTTGTTCAGACGCAAAAAAATCTGATGATCTTCCCGAATGCACCCAGGTTTGTACGAGATGGAGATGTCATTTCTTTTTCTGCCAAGGTGAGCAATCTCAGTGATGGTGCACTGAAAGGCAAAGCCAATATACAGTTAATGGATGCCATAACGCTAAGGGACATCACAAGCGAACTGATAAAATCATCAGCTACTATAAATTTTGACATCGAAAAAGGCAGATCACAGGGCTTAAGTTGGGATTTAGTGATTCCTGACGCGAAATATCAGGCCATCACTTACCGCATTACAGCTGAAGCAGGTGATCATACCGATGGTGAAGAAAATACCATTCCAGTAGTCACCAATCGAATGTTGGTCACAGAATCCATGCCAATGTGGGTCAAAGGCAAAGAAACCAAAACATTTACTTTTAATGCATTTAAAAATAATCTGAGTACGACTAAAAAAGATTTCAGATATACCTTTGAATATACTTCCAATCCGGTTTGGTACGCCATTCAGGCACTACCTTATATCAACACTACATCCAATGCTGGCACTCAGGCTATTATAGACAGGTTCTATGCCAATGCATTGGCATCAAAAATTGCCAACGCCCATCCAAAAATAAAGGCCGTTTTTGACCAATGGACTACAAACAATAAAAATGCCTTACTCAGCAACCTGTCAAAAAATGAAGAACTCAAGACTGCTTTGCTGGAGGAAACGCCCTGGGTCAGACAAGCTTTATCTGAAGCTGAACAAAAACGCAATATTGCCATCCTTTTTGACTTAAATAAACTGGCCGATGAAAAAACGGATGCCATTGGCAAACTCCGTGAAAGACAGCTGCCCAACGGCGGATTTCCGTGGTTTGCCGGCGGACGGGATGATGTTTATACTACGCAGAATATCATGGAAAATATAGGACATCTTCATCATCTTGGAGCATTGGAAATCAATGATCCTGCATTGACATTCGTAAGCCCGGCACTAAAATATATGGATGATGAATTGGTCATAAGATATACCAAATTACTGGAAAATATCAAAAAATATGGCGGAAATATCAATGATGACCATCTGGACGATTTGTCGGTTCATTACCTGTATATCAAAACTTTTTTCAGGAAAATCAATGCATCTGCAGAATCAAAAGAAGCAAGGGAATACTATTTTGGACAGGCTAAAAAATACTGGCTTAAACGGGGTTTATATACTCAGGCCATGATAGGACTTATTATGCACAGAAATAATGATTCAACGGTCAAAAATATCATCAAATCACTCCGTGAAAAATCTTTCAGCAATGATGAGTTGGGTATGTACTGGAATGAAGGTAATGGTTTCTATTGGTACCAGTTACCCATAGAAAGACACGCCCTGATGATCGAATTGTTTACTGAAGCAGAGTCCAAAAAAGAAGAAGCGGACCGGATGAAAATCTGGCTGCTCAAAAACAAACAAACCACACACTGGAAAACATCCAAGTCAACCTCAGCAGCTATTTACGCCTTGTTGCTGCAAGGGGAATCGGGAGATATATCGCAGTGGGTGACTGAGAGTGTATCACCTCAAATCACAATCGGTAAGGAAGTCATCAAAAATGACCCTCGTGATGAGGAAGCAGGAACAGGATATTTCAAAAAGACATATATCTCTGATTCATTCAGCAAAGACCTTTCCACTATTAAGATTAAAAATGACAATTCGTCTATTGCCTGGGGAGCTGCATATTACCAGTATTTTGAACAACTCGACAAGATTAAGACCTTTGCAGATACGCCGCTCAGGATTAGTAAGAAGTTGTACAAAGTCGCGACAACATCCAAAGGAGATCAACTTGAAGAAATTAAATCGGATACGAAACTAAAACCCGGTGATAAACTAAAGGTTCGTATCGAACTCAGGGTAGACCGTCAAATGGAATATGTCCATATGAAAGATATGCGAGCCAGTGGTTTTGAACCAACCAATGTCATTAGTGAATACAAATATCAGGGTCAGCTGGGATATTATGAAACAACCAAAGATCTTGCAACACATTTTTACTTCTCCTACCTTCCGAAAGGTACTTTTGTATTTGAGTATCCGCTGGTAGTAGTACATCAGGGAGATTTTTCCGGAGGTATAACGAGTATTGAAAGTACGTATGCACCTGAATTCAGCAGTCACAGCGAAGGAGTCAGGGTGAAGGTTAGATAGAAAGATACATTTGTAAAAAGGGGTACTGGACACAAAAGCTTTTCTCACTCTTTGGCAAATGACAAACCTGAAAACCAAAAAGAAGGGAGTATGATTTTATCATTACTGCCTTCTTTTTTTTTTGCAGTTCGAAAGTTTTGTGGTAGTCTTTTGGAAGGGAGTTGGTCTAAAATATTTCTAAACTGTAATAAAATTGAGACTGAGAGGAACTGCACTTTCTTTTACATTCGTTGGTCAAATATAAAAAATTTCTTTACCTTTGGCAATATAAAATCAATATCTCATGTACGAAATTCTGAAACCTTTTCATTCTTATTTTGCACTGGTACTATTACTTGTTTTAGTCATAAGCATTCTTATTGTTCTGATTTCAAAATTCAGTAAAAAACCATTCTCAGCATCTCACATGAAACCAGCTTTAATTGGTTTGATATCATCACATATACAATTGTTTTTGGGATTGATATTATATTTTATATCTCCATTGGGGTTCAGCAATTTATCAGGAGCTGTGATGAAAGATTCATTTGGCAGGTTACAGGCTGTCGAACATCCGCTGACGATGATTATCGCAGTAGTACTGATTACCTTTGGTTATTCAAAAGCTAAAAAAACATTGGGAACTGAAAAGTCTTATAATAC
>Ga0138256_10005157_pt1 | contig 13848 bp, 8 predicted proteins | sample KNB2016incub_MG_FD_105486 | JGI IMG/M metagenome (GOLD analysis project Ga0138256, IMG submission 105486) | Active sludge microbial communities from wastewater in Klosterneuburg, Austria - KNB2014incub_MG | ecosystem: Engineered > WWTP > Activated sludge > Unclassified | place: Austria...
AAGTATATTCATGTACATGAAAAGGATTTCTGGCAAGGGATTTCTTGGCATTGGGAGTCGTTACTAATAAACTCCCGCCCGGCTTCAAAACTCTCAGACATTCCTTTAAAAACTCCTTTCTCGGAGCAATGTGTTCAATGAACTGAAATGCAGTTATTACATCAAAAGAAGAATCTTCCAGAGGAATTGGTGGTATAGCGGCTTGACGAAATGAAATGTTCGGAATAGACTTATAGCTTTCTTTATTGGCTTCTACAGTGCCTTTATCGTAATCTAATCCAACGATCTCACTCGCATATTTAGCCATTAATGCAGTACCGTAAGCATTGCCACATCCCACATCCAGTACTCTCTTGCCCTCAATAAATGGCTGCGCAAATTCATAGGCATACTGACAGCGCTGGTAGGTTACATTGTTGGCTTCATCCTGTTGGGCACGTTCATGTGAACTCATAAATTCTTAATTATTTCATGATTTTGATGCTTCAAAGGTACATGAAATTGAGGATAGGCATTGCATCCAAAAACTCAAAAAAAAACCGCCTATGAAGCGGTTTCTTTTGATTAATTAATAGCCTAAAGGCCTATACTATTCACACATGGATCAATGGGTAATAACCATCCGGGCAGTTCGCACTTCACGGTCATCAGCCAATAATTTATAAAAATAAACGCCCGCAGGCAGTGTAGCTGTTTCCATTCTTAGTGTAGATACTCCTGCATCACCTGATACCTGCTTAACCAACTGACCCGTTAGATCATATAATTTAAGCTCACTATGAGAAACTCCTGCACCGGTAAACTTTGCAGAGAAGTATGCATTCGCAGGATTTGGAAAGATGATATAATCTTCTGCATTTCGTGCAGAAGAAAAAGTACTTGTTGTTGCCATTGGAATCCATGGCGTCATATCTATAGAATATAATTTTGCTCCTGCCCCATTATCCTCCTCACTCATGAAGATCTCATTATCACCCCTAAAGCTAACCGCCTCTTTCTGCGTCCAACTTCCACTTATGGTAATTTTGGTATACTGACCACCGAAAAAATTATCTCCGGCAAAATTTCTGAATAAATGCAAACGATTATTTGACATCATGATCATGCTTGTGCCATCCGGACTGATATCGGCAGAAGTTGTTCTGTCATTGGTATAAAAACTATCAACTAAGGTTGCAGTATATGTACCCGGCTGATCAGGTAAGGAATACATTTTAGTATATCCTATTGCCCCACCATCAGCCTTGGTAAACAAATAAAGTTTACCTGCAAAGTGAAAAAAACTTTCAACATCGAAATTCATCCATGGCGACGGAAAACGAGTTTGGTCAGGGTATGTAAAATAAATAGCTTCTGCAGTGACAGTCGATCCTGTGATATTTGAAGGGTGCGGAATTCTGTACACTCTTAGGTTAGTACGATCACAATTATTGTTTCCAAAATCTCCTATATACAAATAGTTCTTTCCTGCATCCTGAGCCAGATCTTCCCAATCGTGGTTAGTGGCACCTAACACTTCAACGGTTGTAGTTAAAGATCCTGTATGACTGACATGATATAGATTCTCATCACCATAACCATCGTTATGAGTCCAAAAACTATAGCCCCCGGTGTATGCCAAGCCGGATGATTCCATGACTACACTTGGAAGTGTACCTCTCACGGATGGTGTAACTGCAAGTGCCACGATTGAACCGGCGCTCACAAATAGTAAAGTGAAGATGGCTTTGGCGAAAGCCTGACGTAATGTATTCCCCATAGTTTGTATGTTGCGTTTATTTTTCCTCCCCTCGAAGGATCATCTGATTGCAAAATATCGCGCGGCAAATATAAAATAATCCTAATCACATGATTCTCTTACACTTGTTATGTTCACATTCAGTTCAGATTTAAAAAAAACAATGTTTTTCATCTGTTAGCCAAGATTATTGTGCTTTTGGACAGCATTTGGAGCAGCAAAATTGTCCTTGTGCTAAAATAAGTTATCAACAAAACGGAATAAACAGGCGCAAAATCAGACTATTGACCTGATTAAAGGGATCTCTACCAATTCCGGATGTTTCTTCCATTTATGTCACATTTTTCTATGAATTCATTTTGTAACCCAATTAGAAATATCCAACAGTTCTCCTGCCTTTTATACTGAACATGACGCATTTTGAGTCATAGATATACTTGAATTTAAGGCTGTCATTGCCGTCGGACAAGTTTCCTTGAAAAAAAACGACTCAAAGCCGAAAAAAAATCTGAAAATCTGATGATTATTCAGCTTTTTCTTCAAAGGAAAAAACGTGTTTATGAGGTCAATTTCAATTATTTTATACCTTCGCAAGCATTCCAATTTTTAGATAAAAATGAATTATCAAAGGATCAACAACCTCATAGGTTGGTTTACATTTCTCATTGCATCTTATGTCTTTATCAGCACGATAGAACCTACAGGTAGCTTTTGGGATTGTGGTGAGTTTATTGCTACTGCACATAAACTCGAAGTAGGTCACCCACCCGGTGCGCCACTGTTTTTAATGCTGGCAAGAATATTCATCCTCTTTGCAGGCGACAATGTAGCCCAGGTTCCAATCATGGTGAACATCATGTCTGCTATGATGAGTGCATTTACCGTGCTCTTCTTATTCTGGACAATTACAGCACTTGCTAAAAAAATGGTCATCGGAAAAGGTGAAGCTACTACAGACAAGATACTAGCTATTATGGGGGCAGGTTTCGTTGGGGCAGTTGCATATACATTTACCGACTCATTTTGGTTCTCTGCTGTTGAAGGTGAAGTTTACGCCAGCTCATCTTTCTTTACAGCAATAGTTTTCTGGGCGATATTCAAGTGGGAGAACGTCGCTGATCAGCCACACAACCTGCGATGGCTGATTCTCATTGCCTATCTGATGGGATTAAGTATCGGAGTTCACTTATTGAACCTCCTCACAATTCCGGCATTGGCATTTGTCTATTATTTTAGAAAATATCCGATAACAAAAAAAGGAATTTTTTATACTGCTGCACTAAGTATTGCCATTCTTGGTTTCATTCAGTACGGTATCATCGTCGGTGTAATATCTCTTGCCGGATCATTTGATCTGCTCTTCGTGAACACATTCGGACTTCCATTCGGTTCAGGGATTCTTTTTTATGGTTTATTGATCATTGTTGGAATAATATGGGGACTTCGATATACCAAGAAACACAATCATCCTATCTGGAATACTGCTCTACTGTGTTGTACGTTTATCCTTATCGGATATAGCTCATTTGCACAGATCGTAATCCGTTCATCAGCGAATCCTCCACTGGATGAAAATGATCCTGAGAGTGTATTCAGTTTCATTTCATACCTGAAGCGTGAACAATATGGTGAGCGCCCTCTTTTTTTCGGTCAATATTATAATGCAAAAGTTATTGAACAAGAAGAAGGTTCTATGAACTATGCGAAGATCGACGGCATCGACAAATATGTTGAAGCCGGTAAGAAAGTAAGTGCAGTTTATGAACCAAGCAAAACAACCATATTCCCACGGATGTGGAGCAGTCAGCAAAATCACATTAACGAATACAAAAAGTGGGCTGATATTAAAGGTGATAAAACTCCAAGCTTTGGTGATAATGTAGGTTTCTTCATACAGTACCAAGTGATAGAAATGTACTGGCGTTACTTCATGTGGAACTTTGCAGGTCGACAGAATGATATGCAGGGGCCGGGTGGAATTACGAAAGGCAACTGGTTAAGCGGAATTAAATTTATTGATGAAATGCGTCTCGGTCCGCAGGATAATCTCCCGGAAAGTTTGTTAGCAAACAGAGGACGAAATTTATTTTTCATGCTTCCATTTATCCTTGGTCTGGTAGGAATGTTCTTTCACTACTCGAAGGACAAAAAAGATGCATGGGTGGTGATGTTGCTATTCTTCTTTACAGGAATAGCCATCGTCATTTACCTCAATGGAACACCTCTACAACCGCGTGAACGTGACTATGCATATGCAGGATCCTATTATGCCTTTGCGATATGGATAGGCATTGGTGTATTGGGATTATTCGAACTCCTACGAAAGAAATTACCGGGGACCGTGTCTGCCTTACTCGCTATCATTTTATGTACGGCTGCAGTTCCGGCAGTCCTTGCTAAGGATGGATGGAATGATCACGACCGCTCTAATACTTATACATCAAGAGATTTCGCAACAGACTATCTTAATTCTTGTGAGCGTAATGCCATCTTGTTCACGAATGGTGATAATGATACTTTCCCGCTTTGGTATGCACAAGAAGTAGAAAATGTGCGAACAGACGTAAGGGTTGTAAATCTTAGCCTTTTAAATACTGACTGGTACATTAATCAGCTCAACCGTAAATATTACGATTCAGAACCTATTAATATTTCATGGACACCGGACAAATATCAGTTAGGTCGCCGTGATTATATCCCTTATTATGATCGTGGCTTAAAAGATGCAGTAGAACTGAAAGAGCTTGTTGATTTTATGGGTAGTGATGATGCACAATCAAAAGCTCGTACAAACTCAGGTGAAGAGATTAATTATTTTCCTTCCAAAAAGATCCGCATGACAGTTGACTCAGCTGCAGTAATGGCAAATGGTGTCGTGAAACCGGAAAACGCAGGCCTGATCGTTAATACGATGGAATGGACCATCGACGCAAATTACCTTATGAAGAATGATTTGATGATCCTCAACATTCTTGCAAACAATAACTGGAAACGACCTATTTATTTTGCTACTACTGTCGGTTCGGATAATTACCTTAACCTCGAACCTTACTTCCAATTAGAAGGATTAACTTATCGTATCGTTCCAATTCGTAGCAATACTCAAAACGAAATCGTACCGGGACGTGTAGAAACTTCTGTGATGTACGATAATGTGATGAACAAATTCGTGTTTGGAAATATGAACATGGAGAGTGTTTATCTCAATGAGAATAACCTTAGAATGACAACGAACTTCAGAATTAATTTCGCGAGATTAGCTGAAGAACTTCTGCGTGAAGGCAAGAAAGATTCTGCAGTTGCTGTTCTTGACAAGTGCCTGGAGGTCATGCCTGACAAAACAGTGCCATATAATTACTTCATGACAAAGATTGCTGAGATATATTACCGTGCAGGAAGTGATTTTAACCAGCAGGATACTTTAACGTTTTCTGATAGAGAGAAATCGAACAATAAAGAACTCATTGCGAAAGCCAATGCGATCTCAGAACGAATTGCAGATATATACCACGACAACCTGAATTACTACGTTTCTCTGAAAGGAACCAAGTATTTCAAATATGTCGAACAAGACATGAGCCAGGCCTTGTATATTTTGCAGGCTATGTCAAATACACTCAAGCAAACACGCCAAAAAGAACTGGCAGATAAAATTGAAAAGCAGTTCATGGATATGGCTCAGAAATCAGGCATCTAAAGAACTAGAAGAATTGAACGAAAAATCATGCTCTGTCGAGCATGATTTTTTTTGTCTTTTATTAAAACTTTATGTGTTTATCTTCTCATGTACAAATGGCCCATTGTACGATCCGTTCTTATATTTGCCTAGATTTTAATAGACTTGAAAGCACCGCTCATTCTTCAAAAACTATTGCCATCCATCACCTGGCGTATAAACGGGGCGGAAAACAAGGTTTACCTCACTTTTGATGATGGTCCAATACCGGAAGTGACTCCCTGGGTCCTCAACTTACTAAAACAATATAATGCTAAGGCAACATTCTTTTGTATTGGAAATAATGTCTTGAAGCACCCTGAAATTTATCAATCGATACTTGATAGTGGACATCAAACAGGTAATCATACCCAAAACCATTTGAACGGATGGAACGTAAAAAATAAAAATTACTTTAATGATATTGCCGAGTGCGATAAATATGTCTCTTCTAAGTTATTTCGACCACCATACGGAAAGATCAAGCCATCACAGATCAAACAGTTGAAGCAGAACTATAAATTAATTATGTGGGATGTGCTTAGCAAGGATTATGATACTCTTAGAACTGCTGAACAATGTCTTCAAACTGTAATCCGGGAAACTAAGTCAGGCTCGATTATTGTCTTTCATGACAGCCTTAAGGCTGAAAAAAACTTGCGAGGTTCTCTTCCTGCAGTATTAGATCACTTCAAACAAAAGGGATTTGAATTCGCTCGGATCGAGGCCTAACATTCAAATCTTAAAACCAGGGATGTTTAGGAAAACACTTCTTTTTATTTTATTTGTCTTGATGTTCCAAGGTGTCTACGCTCAGGAACAAAGAGGCATGATCGGTTTTGGACTAAGTGCAGGCGCTTCCAATTACGCAGGAGATTTGGATGACAATTTTACTCTTCCATTCACACGACCCGGATTTGGTGCACATGCGATCTTCTTATTCCGTCCTCGCCTCTTTTTAAGAGTTGCATTATTTCATGGGGAAATTACAGCCAGTGATGGCCACGGCGTAAACTTGAGTGGTAACCAATATCGCAACCTTAGTTTCTACTCTGTGATTAATGAAGGAGGTTTGCATATCATGTATTCTCTTCAAAGCAGGAAAAGAGGGTTCACACGCAGGAACTTTATAGCGCCGTATGTTTTTGCCGGGATCGCCTACTTTCAATTTAATCCCAAGAGAAATGTAAATGGAGAAGTGTATGAATTGCAAAAAGTAGGTACTGAAGGGCAATATCTGATTGGTAATTACCCGGAACCATATTCACTCAGAGAGATCTCGGTTCCGTTTGGAATCGGTTTTACACTCAAGCTGTCGAAAAACTTTGACATCGGAGCCGAATCAGGTTTGAGAAAAACATTCACGGACTACCTTGATGATGTCAGCACACTATATCCGGATAAACTTCAAATGACCGAAACAGCAGGTTCGGTAGCAGCATATCTGTCTGACCCATCCAACAATCCGGAAGAACCACTGGGTAGGCCTGACTTTAGTCAACGCGGAAACCCAAGCAATAAAGATTGGTATGTGTATACGAATATTCATCTAACTTATTACCTGACCACTTCACTTTTTAAACCGGCTAAACTTAAAAGCAGATTTAAGAATAATTCTTGCAAGGGTTTAAAAGGAAATTAACTAAAAAATAATACGGTCAAATAATTTTTCTCTTGCCCCGCTACTTTATTTTGCTGCTGACCCAATTTTTATAGTTTAATATTTCTGCATCTCCGGATTCCTGCCCTTCTTCACTCAAAAGAATCTTCTTTATTTTGCTCACAAACTGAAGATCCTTTTTCAATGGATCCGGCTGCATTAATCGCCTGATTAACTGAATTACAAATGACTCTCGGAGATTCGTTTTTTCTTTTATTAATTCTGCATAGTCTTTACTGACTTGCTTTATTCTGGATTCCAATACATCAAAATCCTGCAATTCATACCTGACCATCAGTTCCGCTACAGCTATTTTAAAACGAAGCGACAGGTCAGCTTTCTTGTAACCATCAGCAAGAAATAAACTATTCAAATTTCTGATTGAAAGATGAAATTCTCTTTTGTCAAAATAAGAAACGGCAAGATTCAGGTAGACAAACATTTCATGAAACTGATCGGATCTGATCTTTTTATTTGATTTCATTTCAAGAAGAATTTCAATAGCCTTATCTCTATCCAATCTCGAATAATTAATCACTAATGAATTGTAATAAAAAAATAAATACTTATCATGGTGTAACCCTTGGTACTCATCCATTGATTTTTTTAGTCGTTCTGTATAACTGAGCGATTCTTTCAATTTTTTATTTTTGAAAAGTGAATTCACCAAGTATACAAGCATCTGAAGTTTTGTGTCATGATTGGAACGATGAAAAAGTTTTTCTTCAACAAATTCTTCATAAGTCGTTAGGAGGTATGCTTCCAAAGCACTATAATCTCTCTTCTGAAGTAGTATCTGAGTAACGGCATGATAGATCTTAAATCGCAGCTTAGGACTTCGAACCATATCCTTATCATGGGAATATGAGCTTACAATATCTTGTAACAAAGGAATGATCGGATTCTCCTTTGAAGAAAAATTCTGTGTGATCTTCATTCTATAAGTCAGTATTGCTAAAATATCATCTATTGCTCTTAGCTGACCTATGTGTTGCTGGTTCTCCCTTCTTTTCTGGACATATATCTCCGGATCAACAGAAAGAATTTCATGAGAGATTCTGATGAAGTCGCTATAAATAATATCCAGCATTTCAAAATTTTCCGTTTTTATAGCTACTGCTTCTGCCTTCCTTAAATAGTAGAGCGCTGCAGGAGGGTTCTTACGTAAAAAATACTTTGCTAAACTGAGCAAGTGTAAAGTGTAATGAATATCATCATCATCGAAATGCTGTATCATTAAACTCTTATTCAGCTCTGTCAGCAGTCGGTTACGTAAACGGTAGAATGAATTCTTAGAACCACTCTTGTACAACTTGAGAAATATTTTCTCTTCATCATACTTCTCTCCTGATTTACGCATGTAATCGAACAGCTGTTTATCAAGACGATCATCATTGTCATATCCACGCTCCAACCAGAGCTTAAAAAAGCGGACTTCCTCCTTGCTGAGTCCGTTCACAATTGAATTTAGTACATTCATTTGATTTTGAATAAGTAAGAAATTTATAAAAATGATTCGGATTCTGCAAGGCTTTGACTATATTTGGTATATCTAAATTTCCGGCTCATGAAATCTATCCGTACTTGCCTCATAATATTGCTCTTTTTCTTTTCAAATAATGTTTTTTCGCAGGCACATCTTACTATTACTGATCTGACCAATTTTCCAGTTTCCGGCTTGGATACTGTTTATTTTAACAGTCCCTATAATAACATTCAGGTTACTATAACAAATACAGGTAATATAGGATTCCAGGGAGAGGCTGATGTGCTTATCAGAGGCCCTCTTGGCGTAACCGACACCCTATACGCTGATAGTCTCAGCGGCACAATTCTCGCTCCCGGAGACTCCGTCGTTCGCTTTCCAAATGCGTATTTATTTAGTTTCGTGAACTATGTTGACGGGGACAATATCGTGGTGGTATGGCCTCAGGCGAGAATTGGAAATGTTACCTATGATAACATTTTCTTTCACATCTATTATGTCTCATTTCAAGCTATTCATGAGTTAGAAACGAAGCCATTGATCATCAGTCCTAATCCGGGAACAGACTATATACGGTTAGGAATTTCGGAAATTAAACAGTTTGAATACGTAAGGATTCTTGATCTACATGGGCGGCTTGTTTATGAATCTTCTGAGGCCGTTCCGACAATCAATGTGAAAGACTGGACTTCGGGTCTATACTATATAGAGGTAGTTGGAAAAAATAGCAGGCATTCTGGGCGGTTGATTATTCAGTAAATCCTTGAGCTAAGGTTTGTATTTAAACACGGAGGGCACAGAGGATACACGGAGGGCACAGGTTTTTTGTAATAATACTCTTCCGTGAACTCCGTGTATCCTCCGTGAACTCTGTGTTTAAATTTTCACCCCTCATTTATGGAATTTAAACATCCCCTGCATCAAGGATGTAAATTCCATAAATTATGAAAAAATCAATCTTAGCCCTGCTAATCATAGCAGGCACATTCCTATCACAATCAACCTTCGGCGACAACACAAAAAGTGTAAAAGCAACAGTCAACAAAGCAACAGTCTATTTAAGAGGAGCACAACTTAGCTGCACCTCAGACTTTCTCGCCGCTCCCGGCATCAATCAATTTATCTTTTCCGGCGTGTCTCCCAATCTAGATGTAAATTCACTTCAAGCCTCTGCAAAAGGAAACATCACCATCATGGATGTAAAATTTCAGGTTCAATACAATGAAGTCCCTCCAAAAGAAAATCCCAATCAAATTGACAAAACACTAAAAGTCGTTAACGACTCGCTTGTCATGCTGAATTTCGAGATCGAAGAACTCAATGAACAACTCCAGTCCTATACAACAGAGAAAAACATTTTACTCAATAACCGTTTGCTAAAAGGTGAATCACTTCGCGATACTCTTGATATGTTTAAAGATGGCATCGCATTTCTTCGCGCTAGATTAGCCAATATAAGCAGCGAAAGCACAGTAATCAAAAAGAACCTATATTATAAGAATGCACAAAAGACAGCCTTGCAAACGAGAATAAATGAACTGAATAAAATAAATCAATCAGGACAGCAAGCGGTAAAAGAATCTGTCCCTGCCATTGTGGTGATGGTATATTCAGAACTGCAGACGAACGCAAAAGTAAGCGTGAGTTTTTATGTTGATCAAGCAGCATGGTTACCAAGTTATGACCTCAGAGCTAATTCAACAGGAACCATTGAACTAAACTACAAAGCAGAACTTCGACAACAAACAGGAATGGATTGGAACAATGTTTCTCTCACACTTAGTACAGGAAATCCTGCCCTAAATACTCAAAAGCCGATGCTAACCCCATTCTATATCAACTTTGCACAAAACTTCAGAAAGAAGCTTATGAACGAAAATCGTGAATTACTCAGTAGTGTTCCTACACTTGAAGCTGCAACAGCCGAAGGTGACATGAGCAAAGACGAGATGATGCTCGATGCAGCTACCCTTGCAAGTTATACTGAAGAACGCGAAGGAATGATCCAAACCGAGTACGATATCAAACTAAAATACACAATACCTCATGACGACGATCTGCATGTTGTATCCATACAAAGCAAAGACATGAATTCTCAGTACCACTACTCCGCTGTTCCAAAAATGGATATCAATGCATACCTGGTTGCCGACATTCTGGATCTTAGCGATATGAATCTGATAGCAGGAAGTTCAAGAATATATTTTGACGGAAGTTTTATCGGCAAATCAGTTTTGAATCCGGACGCTTTTACGGATACAATTCAGTTGAGCTTGGGAAAAGACAGAAGCATTGTTCTTAGTCGCAAGAAACTTAAAGATAAAACCAAAGAAAGATTACTCGTCGACGAAAAAACAATATTGACAAGCTACGAGATCAAAATAAAAAACAATAAGTCCACTGCGATTAGTCTTGAACTTACAGATCAGATACCTCTAAGTGTCCATGCAAACATTAAAGTAGCACTAATTGAAGGCGGCGGCGCTACTCTAAATCCTGAAACAGGAATCCTCACCTGGAAACTTGATATGAAGGCTATGGAAACTAAAACTATTCAGTTTAGCTATGAGCTGAAAGCTCCGAAGTCGAAGGGCTTGGCGGGGAGGTAAGCTCTAAACAAATAAAAATGTGAAGAAGCAGTCGGTTCTAATATCGGCTGCTTTCTTTGTATAAGCCAATTTCATCCTGAATAATTTCCAAAACAATTCACTGGAAGCCTTTCATTCACACCAAAATTAGAAGCTCCGACCTATTCAAGTGGCACTCTAGCCAACTATTCAGAACTTTCTCTCGTGGCAAAGGTTCAACCTGAAAATTACATGTAATTTCATAGTTGATCTGAATATCGAATCAAACACTATTCATATAGGAAATATCAAATATAATTTACTCTGATGAAATACATTTTACTTTTGATTGCTCTAACTTTTTTTGTTAATTCTGTTGAAGCTCAACCTACCTATTTTAAACGATTAAGTTTTAACTATCATTACTCAAGCTTCTATACACATCCTGAAGATAGTGTACTACATTTTTTAGCGTTTTCGGAATCACCGGATGGAAATTCATTCATTCATATTAAGACAAACAGGGGAAGAAGTTCTGTCTTAAAACTCGACTTATTCGGTAACATTTTATGGAGTATTGGTGGGGGAAGTCTCGGAGGTACAAGTAGAACATGGGCAACGGGGCTTCATGCTACTGCTGATGGTGGATGTATTATTGCATATAATTATGAGTATTGGCTTGGTCCATACGGTAAGATTTCAACTATTGTTAAGTTCGATAATGCCGGAAATCAGGAATGGAGCACACAACTTCCGTTGTGGACCCCACAGCCCGGAATAAATATTCAAGAAACATTTGACATTGCCGTCCCGGCATACGGATACTATTGCTTGTCTGAAGATTCAATGTACCAATTAGACCTTAGCGGAAATCTGATTAAAACATTGAACTTTTCAGGTCCCGGTTCAATTCTTGGATTTGCAAATGGCGATTTGCTAATTAGGGCTAATTCCATCAGAAGTAGGATTGATAGTCTTGGAAATACACGATATACTATTTCCGGTCCGGTCTATTCTCATGACACAACGCTATTCACCATAGCAAGTGATACCATCCACCAAATCGACGGAATGACAGGAGCGAATATTTCGTCCACATATTTTCCCGATTCAACATATTCCTCAGTTCAAATACTCTCAGACTATGGTTGGCTTGTAAGGAATGGTGTGCTAAAACGTTATGATTCGAATGGAATATTAAAATGGTCAAATGCTTTTAGTCTTGCCCACTTTGGATTTAGTGGTTATGCCGAACAATCAGATGGTAGCTTGATAACAGGCGGCACCTATCTCAGTGCAGATTTTAATGTATTTCATGTGGTAGACTATTCATCATTCATCTGCACCATTGATACTTCCGGACAAAGTATAATAGACTCTACTACACAAGTATGGACCGGAGATGCCAATGATGATGGCATTCATGAATTCGCTGACGTTGTATATGTTGCATTAGCACAAGGATCTTCAGGACCTGCACGTGATGATTCAACGGGAAGTGGAGCATTTACTTATAACGGTGGTGATATCGCCACAGATTTTTCGAATTCGTTTGCAATTGGAATAAATCACAAGCAATGTGATGTATATTCTGATGGAATTATCGATTCCTTAGACATTTTTTATACCGCATTAGGTGGCTTAAGCTATTGTTGGCAATTTCCTCCAAATGCTTGCGGCCTTATCACGCCTTGGAGAATAAGGAATCCTGCTTCTACTAATAATTTCAACTCAGTCCTACCCTACTTCAGTTGTTTACCTGATCGAGATTCTGCCATGACAGGCGATACCGTTCGGTTCAATATAATTCTTGGAGATAATGGAATTGTTATTGATTCCATCTTTGGCCTTGCATTTTTCATTGATTTTGATTTGGCAGATTCCGGCGACATCGGAAAGGTGATAAATAAAGAAATAATCTCAAGCGATATAGGAAGCTTAACTGATCAACTGGTGTTCAAGATGGCAAATACTAATTCTGATTTCGCTCTAATGACAGCTAGAAGAGATTTACAAAATGCATATTTAGTTCAGGACACAATAGGATTTGTAGATATTCAAGTTCTCGATAGTACGAGCGGAAATATTGATCTGAATATGTCACTCCGTTCATTCAAGGCGATAACAGCCGGAGGATTCCCGATTGACTTTCAATTTAACACAAGGCCGGTTCATCTTCGTAGCTCCACAACAAATATCCCGGAAGTTATTGAAGATGAAATTATGTTGTACCCAATACCGGCCAATAATTATTTGATTGTAGAGAGGCTGCCAAATAATGAATTAAATATTTCAATTTACAATTATGAAGGGAAAGAATGTTTTTCAGGATTTATAAAGAATTCAAATCAAACAAAGCTGAATCTAGAAAAACTTAGTACCGGAATGTATTTAATAAAGTTCACTAACACTGCCGGAGAGTCGATTACAAAGAAATTTATTAAAGAGTAAATTTTTCGGCCATTTATTGAACATTTCCTTCAATTATCTATATCCACTCAATCTTTCCTAATTTCGACAAGCGGTTGCCCTACTAAACCTAGTGAGTTGTGTCTTCCGCTTATTCTAATCTAGAAATATTAAATTGAGTAAGCGTAACTTGATAGATATGCATAACTCGAACCCGAAGGGTTCACATGTTTATAGCAATTCGGAATAGCTATTAATGCGACCCCGAAGGGG
>Ga0138256_10005158_pt1 | contig 13847 bp, 21 predicted proteins | sample KNB2016incub_MG_FD_105486 | JGI IMG/M metagenome (GOLD analysis project Ga0138256, IMG submission 105486) | Active sludge microbial communities from wastewater in Klosterneuburg, Austria - KNB2014incub_MG | ecosystem: Engineered > WWTP > Activated sludge > Unclassified | place: Austria...
ACAGGAACTTCATCCTCTACACCGTCTTCAACAGTATCTGTTAATGGGTCTTCTTCTATGGGGTTCCCACCAAAATCTCTTTCAAATTCATCTAAATCTGCCACTGCGGCCCCTTTATTTAGGGCGGAAAATGGATCAGAAAATTCCCTCTTCATTTCAAATAATTTACAAAAGTGATAAAATAATTTGGTACATGCAAGTTTTTCGGCTAAAAAATTTTTTGAATATAGCCTAAATTAAACTTTAGAGAGTTTTAGCCTCTCTAAAGCCATTTCTTTTTCATGCATTTTCTCTTTAGAGCTTATCTCTAACAATGTTTTTTGCAAAGTATCAGACATATTGTTTTGATCAATATCCTGAGCATTAGCCATTAACATAGAGTTATATTTAGCCATTTCAAGCTTAACCTGACGATCTCGTTCATTTTCTAGAGCATCAAATTCTTGCTTAAGTTTGACTTGTAATTGTGCTATTTCCTGTTGTTTAGCCATCTGTTCAGACTCATGTTGTCTCTGAGCAGAGATAGCCTCTTCTTTTTTCTTATCCGACTTAGCCAATACAGACTCTATCTCAGCCATGGACGAAGCTGAAAATACTCTAGCTATATCCCTAGCTGAACCTCCATTCTGTATAATAGACAAAGCTAAACTACGCATTCCTTCTAACTTTTTAGACTCTTCAAAGTCATCTACCAAGAACAAAGCCAAAGAACTCATGGAAAAAGGCTCTACATTCTGCTCGTAGTGTACTTTTAAGTAATCATCAAAGAGCAGCTCCTTCATGTACTCATTATCTTGGAAAGCTGCTATGGACGCATTTAGAAGAGATGTAAGCACAGATCTCTTATATGCCCTACGTTTGTTAAGGAATCTAAGCATTTGCCTATCTACCCCCATTAAACTAAGCTGAGTGTTATCGTTAGTAGCATACTGACTAATATCCCCAAATTTGGATGGGTTATAGTGCATGGCTCTAATCAGCTTACCCTCAAACCAGTTTAGTTTCTCTATAGTAGAGCCTATCTCACTAGTTCTACTAAGATCCTGAATTATAATAGGAGATCTTTCTTGTACAGAGGATCCCTCGAATTTTTTATTAAGTAAAGCTACCCTAGACTGAAATAACGAACTATACCATTGGCCCCAAGTTTGTTTATCTGGCTTAATATCAGAAGTCAAGAATAATACCTTACCTATATCAGTACTTTCATATTCCTGTAACTTCTTTAATAGTAAGTTTATTCGGAAATTGAAAGGTTTACCTAAATCAACAAAAGAAGAGTTAGAAGTATTTCCCATAAAGGTATTATACTTTAACCCATGAATAGTTAGTTTAGGTTTAAAAGGATTCATTAAGTTTTCATACTGCCAAGGCACAGGTTCTATGCCAACATAGTACATATCATTAATAATGTATCCATGCCATACTTGTGGAAGTAATACTTTCCTTATAGTCTTATCTCCTCTAGCTGGGTTTTTAACGTAGTGTTCATCTACAATACGTTCTTTACCTTCCACAGACTCTACTATTTTCCCATTACGAGTCCATCTCCAAGTGATATAAGTAACTTTAATACCTGAATTAGAGTTGTGTAACCCGCTTAGAGTCCTATATAAGCCTTTTAACTTTTCCTGCCCTTCTCTAGTCTTTACATCTATATAAAGCTCGGAACTAGGGTCTTGGAATCCTGGGTTAGCCGCCAAAGTATCCACTAAAGGAAAATCTATGGCATCTGTCCTAGTATGTGTGTCAGTTCCTGGGATGGGGCTGTACAGATCTAAAATCTCCTTCAGAGTTGATAGCTTTATCTCGGTGCCGAAACGAGCTATTAGATCTTGAAAAGTTAAGTATTCTGTGTATTTAGCCCATTCGCCATCCTCACAAGTTTCTACATCTGGAGAAGCTCCCCAATCTACGTATTTAGCATTCAGTGGTTTTAACTTAGGTCCTGTACGATCTATGTAAACCATACTGTACTCCTCAGCTACTACTACAGCAAAATCTGCCCCAGAGTCTAATTTCTCTTTAACCTGTTCAGCCTCTAGCACATGCTTATAGATTATCTCTATAAGCAGCTCGTCAGGCATTTTATAATCATCTAAGTTCTCTACAATTTCTTCAGGTAAGCTTTTCATTACCTCCTGTTCTAACTGCTGTTGGAAATCTGGAGGTAAATTAGCTTCTTGTCCTTGAAACTGAGCCTGTAATTGCTCTAGTCGTGGTTTAATATACTTATTCTGGAAAAACTCCCTAACTCTATCCGCCCTAACTCTATCTCTATGATTTCTAGCTTTAGTAGAAGTATCCCTAATAATAGGTATAATAGGATTAGCGATTATATCCCCCACTATTGTTTGAGATACTGTATTTATTATAGGAAAATGGTAGAGCTTCCCTCCGCCTAGATTTACATTTTCGTTGTAAATATTAATAGTAGTGGTGGGAGCCATATTTTCTATCTCAGGCCAAGCTCCTCTATGAAGATTAAAGTTTTCGGTAAATCGGTTCATCCTATTAGGGATGACATGGCTAGATGTATTATAATAATCCATCATAGCTTTAGCAAACTCAAAGTCATTAGCCTTCTTATCCTTATAGGATAATAGAAAAGGGTAATTAGGGTTCTCTGTATTAGATTTATTGAAAAGCATGATTAATAATGAAATGCTGGGTGTCTATCCCCACTGTTATAAGAATCTGCAAAAATAGAGTTAAACTCTTTAATATCATCCTCATCTAGCTGATCCAATTCTTCGTTAATGGGTTTTAATCTTTTATTACGTACCCATAAAGCCCCTAAAAACAAACAAGAAACTGCGTCAAAGTTATCTTCAGAGTTATATTCTTTTAACTCTTCACATGCCCTGATAGAAGGTATTCTATTTATAACCTTAACAGTATTAACCTTATAGTCTTCCCCTTCTAAATGTTCTTCTTTATATACTTCAATATCCAAGTATTCATTTAAAAACTCCTCTAATTTAGGCTTACCTTGAGGAGGTACTCTAAAACCTTTTACATATTTCCTTTTTTGTGCGCTAATCTCTGTAGCAGAAAAATCGGGCCAATCTTCAAGATCGTCGTATCTTCTTATCCTCTTAGCGTATCTTAAAACATCTTCCAAGTTAACCTCTGGGAAAAGTTTACAACCATAGTAATCAGCTATTTTAAAAGCTTCTTTATGGTTATCATCCATAGAATTATACCTACCGTACCATTCGCAAACTATATTCATCATATAGTAGGAATCATTGAAATCGTAGAGTTTTAAAACTATGACGGCACATAGAGAGCTACCTGTACCTCCTTCTTCTCCTGAGATAGCCACGGAGTCATAAATAGCTAAATATAAAGGATTTTTAGAATATCTATCGGGTTTATAACTTTGAGGATGTTCGTATACAACTACAGCCCCTTGTTTATTAGGTTCTTTATGCTCATCTCCTCTTCTAAGAAATGGGATAAGCTTCTTATCTATATCCTCTTTCCAAGCAACCTTTTTATTAGCCTCATCAACATAAGTAAGAGTCCCTACACTATAACGATGCTGCCCATTCTCTAATTCTATTATTCTATCCTCTAACATCTCCGTATTAAACCTGTTTCCTGCACTTTTGAGGAACATTTCATCAGGTATTATAGGAAAAGATATTGTATGGGATTGATAATTCTTTCCGCCACGAGCTTTGTCCCGCTCGCTCATCTCATAGATAAAAGACCTGTTTATATCTAAATTGCCGTTCTCATCCCTAAACAGATTGTTCTTATAGTAAGATGGGATAAATAGAGCTGTATCAGCTCCTCCAGGGTTAAACAAGTTAGGATATCCTAAAATTTCGTATTTACCAGGATTATAGAAAGAGTCTTTTATCTCCTTAATCTTTTCTATATTACCGCCAGTACCTATATAAATACTATATCCGTACTTGTAATCGTGCTTCTGTGTTGCAGAGTTTTCTCCATGGACAGCATTGAAATTAGACAAAAGTCCACTTTCCTCTGTAATCATCCTTCTAGCACCGTAACCTACACCCGCGTTAGGGTTATCTTTGTAGGATACATGTATTAACTTAGAGCCCACCCCCTCAGAACCTTGTCCACTTTTGGACTGAACCGAGTTTGAAACTACACCCCCCTTTTGTTTGAAAATCTTACCCATCCCGTCAGAAGGGTGCCAAAAAACACCGTTGTAACTTAGCCCATCTTTGTTATAAGCTCCTATATCAGTACGTAAGTGTTCATAACATAGTTCTACTTTATTAATAAGCTCTGCGCTATATTTGTAGTCAACAGACCCTATTACAACACTACTGGTAGTCTTTTTCTCTAAGTAATCTACTAAATTTCTAGCTCCGTTGAAGGTAAAGTCGTAACAAATTACACCTTCTCCAACACTAAAGGATTTACCTAAACGTCTTGTACTAAGTATTTCAAAGTTTAGCGCAGTATTATGATATACGCCAGAACCTAACGCTTCAGGAGTTGTCCTGTATAAATACTGCTTAGGTTCTATGTATTTCTTAAATCCTTTTTTATTTCTGTATAAATGCTCAAATCTCTCCAAGAAGATTTTATCCATCTCAGAAAGTTCTAATTTGTTCTCTAATTTACCTACAGGTCTAAAACAGCAGAATTCGGGATCATCTACGAACCCGCTAAAGCCATCGCATACAGCTAAGCCATAGAAAACTAACCATTCTATATCCCTAAGTAAAGGGGCTGATTTTAACTTAGTATTCTCATCTCCACCAGCTTCTATTATACCCATATTGGTATAGAAGTACAGGTTTCCAGGCATCCACCTATACCCACCAGATCCTTTAGCATAATCGTGCCCCCAATGACCTTCAATACACCTTTGTGCTTGTCGTGTCCAATATTCGTCATATTGTTCAGACTCTGGGTATATCAATGGGTGAGGCCCTACAACAAAGTCTGCAATATTGTTAAGCCTAAAAGGCACTAACTGTACGGGTTTAAATTTACTGTCTCTTTGCAAGTTTTCCTGGTTGTTCTGACCCTCTTACTTCTTTGCCTTTCTCTTTCTCCTTAACCATACGTAACTCAGATTTATCTAAGCCACTATAGGTTCTATCTAAAGTAGTTAAAAAACTTTGTACTTTAGAAAGATCCTCTGTAATTTCTACATCCCCAAGTAGTTTATTGAACAGGTTACGAATTCTATAGTAATCTGCCTTAGATGGAGACATGCTTATTTCGGGGTAACAAGTTAATAGGTAGTCGTAGGCATCCCAATCGAAATCGGGTATTTTTAAAAAATTAGTAGCTATATTGTGTTTACGTACATCAAAACGTTGTGCATAGAACTTACTATCTGGGTCTAATATTAGATAAGTAGCCCACATAATGTCTGAGGCAATTTTAGGACCCACAGACTTAATAAGAGTGTTTATACACGAGAAGTATCTCAGTTCGGGGTTATACTCGAAAAAGTCATGATCGTCTTTATTAAGACTAGGAGGGACATTAACAAAAGTATAATTATCCTGCATTCAATATAGATTCAGCAAATTCCTCTAACTTATGAGCTCTTTGAGGAAACTCATCTCTGAAGAAGGCTTCCAGTTCCTTATCAGTAAACGTAGGAAAGCCTTTTCCAGAAAATTGTAATTTATCCCCATCATAGGCTACCCAAGTAGGCACTCCTCCCATCCCATATTGCCTAAATTCAGGAAATATCTGAATGTCTAAGTAAACTAACTTATACTCTGTGCTGTCTTTCTTTATAACAGACTTTAGCCCTCTACATGGAGGGCAGCCTTCATAACCAACACAGAATACAACCTTTTTAGAGCCTTCTAAAAACCCTTTAATGCTATCCAATTTAGAAGGGTCTGCTAAATGTATTTTATCCATAATTAAATACCTAAATCGTTATCCTCAAAAATATCGGAGTTATTCCCCTCAATGAAGTTTATTACAGTTTTTACTATGAAGTAACATGTTACTCCCATACAAAGACAGATCGCTGCGAACACCATTTTTTTACTTTTAACGTGATTAATTCTTGTTCTTGGAATTTACCACACTTAGTAGGTAAACAAAGTGATGTTTCAAATTCCGTGGGTTTAAAAGTAGTACACACAGGCACTACAATAGGAGGGTACATTTCCTCAATTGGATATGTTCGAATCTTTATTATCATACTCTAAGGCTTCTAGTTTTTTAACTGCCATCCGCTCCCCGTCATACCAAAAAAACTGGTAAACCCCCGTCTCGTCCCTCTCTATCGAGGTTCTGTCGTAAATAATTTTATGATCTCTTTTACTTGCCATTTTTCTCTAAATACTTAAAAATAGGCAAGCGGGCTTTAGAATGTGCGCACAATGCCCGCTCACCTGAAGTAGTAGTGGGGAACTATTTTTCTACAGTGACTGTGAATCCTAAAGTAACCTTACCTAAAGCAGGATTAAACATTTTAACCCCCCTATCGTTAGTAAGAAATACCTCGGTACCATCACTTGCTTTAAGGTATACCGTTAAAGACCTACTTAAAGGCCCTAAACTATTCCCACCATCATTATACTTAGCTACAAGTCTATCTTGTAGAACTTCTATAGATGCTGTGCAGCCGCAACTAGGCTGAATGGCGTATTTTTGTACCCCACCTTCCTCATAAGAAGCTATTTCATTCTGTTTTATTTCTTCAAACATCCATTCAATCAGGACATCTTTTTGTCCTGGTTTTATAATGCCTCCATTAACTTGAACATCCTTAAACAATCCCATTGCCGTATTCTATTTTTATTTGTACTGGAAATTTTTTTCTAAAAGCCTCATATTCTTTTTTACTCCATATTATTTTGGGCCAGTTTTTCTTAGAGCACTCTTCCATAGGTGACCAAGCTTTACATACACTGTCACATCCACAAGTCTTACAGCGCCCCACAAGCATACAGTCTGGTCTACATTCTGGGTCATAGAATCTAAGAATATACTGCTCTAAAATATGTAAAGGTATTACAAATTTAAGAAAATACCCTATAAACACACTAACCCATTTTAAAGGGTTTAGGACCTCAGCGGTGCTAATCCCAGTAAACCCTTGGTTCTTAAGATTAACGTTTACTAAGTATGCAGAAACACTTCCTATGACATAAATGGAAGCGGCTATTACACTAATCCAAAAAAGCATAAGGATCTGCTATTTTATTACTAATAATACCTTCATGTACTTTATACGTGAAGTAATCCTCTGAGTCATAATGTGTTTTAAGAGGGTTGACTATAAATATCTTATCTCCAAAAAAGTTGGCGATATTACTTACATAGCGCTCAGGTTCAGCCGCTTTTACTACTTTTCCTCCCATAGGTCTTTCAGCTACCCCCTTAGTATACTTTTTATACGCAGGGTTTTCTATTGTAGCTGCATGGTAGTCATCTAATTTAACAAAATCCCCTGCCTTATATTCCGATTCTGAACCTGCGGCAAATACCTTAGCTATAGGAAAAGTCCTAGTGCTAGAAGGTCGGTCCCCTGAATCATTTAGATCTAGGTTAAATTGACTTTCTGATTGAACATTAAAAAAGAATAACCTAATAACTACATCAGACGGTTTTAGTTGATGATTACTAATTAATTTAGGCGGCTCTAATTTAACAAACTCTAAATAAGCGTCCCTCTTTGTTTGTTCCATAAACTCTTCAGTTATGGCAGATTTGAATCCTTGCATTTGTTTTTACGTTTTTTAAGTTCCCTTTCTTTAACTAATCTATCTAATACTATTTCTAAGTTTTTCCGCTTCTCAGCGTGTTCTTCCTTACCCTCTAAATAGTCAATATCGCATTTAATAGGACGAGTTTTAGGGTAAAGAACTCCAACTCCTACTAGATTTATCTTGGGCATTTCTGGCATTACTACTATCTCTGCAGCATATTTGAAATATTCCTCATATATACTTCTTATATCAGAAGGGTCCTCCCCAAATTCTTTAGCTACCTGATTAAAGATAGCTCCTATAGTTGCATCATGCCAAACACTCATGCAATATCAATAAATTGATACCCTAAGTGGTTATAAAATACCTTCAATCCCAAAAATGTATCGAGTTCTAAGGATAATGCGTTATCTACAGAACCGTAGTATTCGACTTTTAGTTCAAAGTAAGTGGCATCATCCACTAACAAGAATCTAGGCTCCTGTGTATTGTTTAATGTAAATCGGTCAAGACTGTTCTCGACCATCTGCGTCCAGTTCATACTGAATTTCAAATTTTAACTTGGTGACTTTCTTTTTGTTTTCTCCCTCCCATACAATAAAATAAGTCCCTTTGTCTAAAACGTCTAAAGGCTTTGGGAGCGTAAAAACACCCAAACTCCCTCTTATCCATTTACGCTCGCCAAGCTTTTTCTTATATGTAGATAGGTCATTCCTTCTTCGTATAAAAGTATTAAGTTTTTTGAAATACGCCCACAAACCATCAAAATCAGTTAAATCTCCGCCAGTGCTATTATAAACACAACAGTCAACTAAAAACTCAAATTCAGCGTTAGTTAAGCAGTTTTCCTTAGCACATTCAGTCATCATAACCGAAATGTAGTAATGAAAGTAATCCCTTATTGAAAATAATTTCATCCTATTACTTGTATAGAAAGACAAAAATACGTAACTTTGTTGTAACATGCAAATTTTTTGAAGGAAATGTATAAAAAATAAATTATGGCTAAGGTAATATTTAGAGATTTGGATCATAGGTACTTTGGAGCTAATGGTACTGAGTATCAATCAGTTAGCTCTGTTTTCAAGGCTCATAAGGAATATTTTGACGCAGATAAAATAGCTTTAAAAAAATTCCTAATTGACAGTCTTCCAAAAGAATACATCCAAGCAAAGAAGAAATTTAAGTGGGATAGTCCTGAGATTATAACCTACATGGAGCAGTTTTTACCTAAAGAAGAGATCGTAGCTGGGGTAGAAGCTTTAAAAGCCTCCTGGGAAGCCAAAGGTAATAATTCTAGAGTTAGGGGTACTGAAATACATAAGACTGTAGAATTGTCTGATATTAAGTCTGGGTACATATGGTCTAGGTTAGATGGCAGGTATTACAAGGTAATAAGCCCTAGAATGGATAATGATAATGAATCCCTAGCGGATAACCTTTATGACCTAGAGGATGGGTATTACCCAGAGCTTTTGCTATTTAATGACGAGCATATGATCGCAGGACAATCTGATGGAGTATTTCTACGAACAGGACCTGAAGGTAGGGAGGCCTACATCAAAGACTTAAAGACAGATGCAGAAATTTCTGTGGTACCTTCTTTTAAACATCCTAGAAATGGTTATAAGAAGTTACTAAATCCAGTACATCATCTAAACGAATGTAACCTAAACGAGTACAGCATCAAAATGTCATTCTATGGTTACATGCTAGAGCAATTTGGCTTCAAAGTTAAGAAGTTAGCTATAGAAAATGTCAAATTCCTTGATAATCAAGACATTATAAATATAATTTACAAAGAAATACCCTACAGACCAGACGAAGTTAAGTCTATTTTAGCTTACAGGATGTAAAAAATATACATTCCTGTAAAATACTTTGTTAAAAAGTTGCATAATTAAGTAATTATTTCGTATCTTTGTATATGATAGCAGGGGATGTACCATGTTATCATTAAAAGTAAATGCAACATTACGATTTTTTAGAACCAGACTACGACGGATTTATACCTGGGATAACATTATCTGAGGTAAAGACTTACCTAAAGGGTAATTCTATTATACCGTGTAGGGATTCTACTAAATCTAAACCACCTAAGCCTGTTCCAGGCGAAGCCCCTATCGAAAAGGGGCCTACAAATTTAAGTGAAATTTTTGGTTCTGTTCTAACCTTGAACGCCGAGTTCTGTCAGCATACCATTGCTGAGAAGGGCATGAAGTACCTGTATGCTTACGCTACATCAGTACTTATTATGGCGGGAAAGGGTTATATGAGAAGGAATGAATATATATCTGGGATTAGTCGATTAGCTCTTGTTGATAAAGAGACTGCCTCCCGATGGTTACGTTTGTTAAAGAACGACGAAATCATCCGAGAAAAGGACGGTATGCTCTATATCAAAGGGAAACGTGCAACCTGCCTTAGTAAAGGGATTAAGTCAAGGTTACACATCAAGCTTGATATGATCGACCTGCAGAGTTATTATTACTTCACTAGGACTATCGTAACAAATTACGGTCTCATCCTACAGAACCGATTTAGATACTGTCTTAAAAAGCTCTATTTTAACAAGCATTGTCCTCATTTAATGGAGAGGATAGAATTTCCTGTTTCTTTAGATCCGAATAAAGTTGGTGTCTCTATATCCTATCTAGCTAAAAAACTCGGCGTAAGTGAGTCTTTTGTACAAAAAGCGCTCAAGGGTTGTACTAGAAAAAATTATGTTTTCGTAAAAGTAATTAAGTATTGGCAAATTGGTTTTCATAAGGAATGGTTAAAATCTCATCCTAGATATAGAATTATATTTAAGAATAAGGTACCATTGTTAGTGTATATTACAGCTAGTACTATTATCTCTCCTTCCAAATTAACAAAAAGAAGAGGAAGATAAGAGGGTATTAATGTACCATTAATATCCATTTATTTTTGTGTTTACGTAATAACATGCATTCAGATGCAGTTAGACTCCTATGGACTAAACTAAGAAATAACTAAATTAAGGTAATATTTAACCTAAGATGTCAATACTTACAAACACGGAACTTCTATTTGATTGTACCCTGTGCTCAGAGATGCTTGGGATAGTAACTAGACTTCCTGTACAAAAGTATGTAATATACGCACAAGACATTCCTGGGCTCACAGGCTTTAGATCTAAACAAAGTATAATAAAACTACAGGGAACTACTTACATCGAAGTAGGGACCTTCCTAGAGCTTCTGTACGAAGGTAACCTAGATTGCTGGTTAATTCTTTCTTGTCCTTCAGAATTCATTGAGTATGATAACTTCATGGGATTTAATGAGAACTACAAGAACATGGTAAATTTAGACTTAATTAGGGGTATTGTAAATAAATCTAAAGAAAGTTTAAAAAAAGTTAGTGAAAAAGTTGCAGATTACGGAAATTTGTTGTATCTTTGTGGTATGGAAGCGATGATAGCAGAATCTTTACTTTACTCAAAGGAGTTTAAAATACAGAATCAGCCTTTATTGCAGTCCATGGTTGATTGTCAATTAAGGGAAGATACGGCTAAGTTAGAATTAGATAAAATCTATGGACGTATAGATAAACATTTAGAAATATCTACTTTTGATGTATCTCCTGACAAAGAGTATTACCATACCGAATTACTTAAACTAAGAAATTTAACCAAATGAGTTCAAATGTATTTTTTATTGATGATGATTTTTCTAGGAAGATGTCAAAAGCTTTCATCTCTTTTGTAGAGGAGAATATAACAAACAACAGTAAAGATATCACTATTGTGGTAGACTCTGTTGGTGGGGACTCTGTAGATGCTACCTTAATGAGCCATTGGCTTCGTAAGAGACGTGGAAGTTTTACCGCGATAAACGTAGTAGTACTTGGAAACTGTATGTCAGCTGCTTTCGACTTTGTAGTATCTGTAAAAGATATTGCGGCAATAAAAACAACTAGAACAGCGTTGTATATGTTGCATAAGATCTTCTTAAAGGATTTACCTGCAGATTCAAAAGCGCATAAAGAGGCTAAAAGGATTCAGAAAGCTGATCTTGAGGCTTCACTAAAAGCTTACGGTAAGGTATTAACCTCATCTCAGGTACTTGCCCTTAAAAAGGGGTTAGATGTTTACCTGAGTATAGAGCAGGCTGTTTCTTTGTTAAATGCAGAAAGAATCTAATAATGGAACATCAGCAAATAGACAGACATATTAGGAATGTGGTAGAATCCGTTCTGATAGCTTCTGAGCCTCTTAGGGCAATGGGGCTGGCAGAGGTTCCTGATCATTCCCAACGTCAAGCTCTTAGAGTAATGCTTAATTGTATTGATGTACTATCTGGAGTAGCTATTCCTGAAATAGAAGAAACTATTGTAAACACCTCCTATAAGTTAGGAGAAACGCATCTTATTCATAACTTTCGATTAACCTCCCAACAAAGAGCTAACTTTGAGCAATGGGTTTTCGAACTAAACAACTAAACATGAGAAAAGTAAAATTAGCTAAAACTACATTGGCTTTCTTAGAAGCCAACAGTAACATTGCTTTAGGAGGCAAGTATATCCTACCTGAGTTTGTTCTATTGAAGTCCCCAGAGGGAGAGTATTTTCTCCTAGATGAATTTGACGACAATGAGGACTTAGCTCACTACTTAGACAATATGTTACAGGAGGTATTATTCCCTGGTAAACAGGCTCCGTCCGATTTTGGAATTAACACTAACTCAGTTGGGGAGGCATGAATGTAAAAACAATAATCAGCACTTGGTCTTTTAACTTGGGGTTAGCTTTGTTATTAGTAATTACTGTAATGCAGTGTTATAAGACCGAGGTAACCATAAAGTCTTCCAAGGAAGCTATGGATAAGTGTAGTAAGGAGTTAGTCAGCAACCTATCCATGGTTGGGGCATACGAAGTACTTGCTGGCCAATATTTACTATTAGACTCTTTACACGATGACAGGGTAGAATTATTCGATAACGGTATTTGCTTCTACCTAAAATTCATATCTCCAGGGATATTTGAAATATCACAAAGATCTGTATATCAATGTATTATACAGGATAGCACACTTCAAATAATCTCTGACATAGATATATTGAATGGAGAGATTTTATATTGCGAGGATTTCCTAGCCTCTAAGAATCTAGGAATACGATTTGTAAAACTATAATATTTGGAAATGCGAAAACAATTACTACTTTTATTCACACTACTTACTGGGTTTGTAGCCTGCGCTCAAACCTTTACTACAGGTCATTTGACCTATGCCAACAGGTATAATTACAGCGCTGGCGAAATGACCATACTTACCTTCAACGGAGCTTCTATGTATCTACCTGTAGACTCTATTAACAATAGGAGTATTAAGACCTTACTATTCATAGCTGGTATTAATAAGGATTCTATTATAACTACTTTAGGGTACGGGTCTAGTTCTTCTAACATAGTTGAGGTATACTTTGCTTTCAAGGGTACTCTATCTCCAAAGAACATGGACGTAGCTTTAGAAAACCCTAAACACAGATTTGCTGCCTATGCATCTCCTAACGGGATTATAGCCCCATACTTTAATTATTTAGATAAGACAGTATTAAGGTCTTCTATAGATACTTTATACCAAAATTACAAGGTAAACTCTTTTATGGTCCGTAACTTTGTTATCGACAGTTTACCCACTAGAGTAATAAGCAAGTCCCCTAGTAATGGGAACCTAGCTGATATGCGTAATATTCCTAACTCCTATGTATACGTAGATACCTTTAAAGCTCTTAACTGGGCTGTCATATGGTACATGGATGCTGCGGGCAAGCAAAAAGGATTATTAAGACCTAAAAACGGTTGGTAATGAAGACATTAATATGGGTGATAGTGGGACTAGTAGCGCTCAATGCTTTATTCTTCTCTCTGTATATGAAGGAAAGAAGTAAGAACCGTAGGGTTGTTACCATGGTTACACTTAAGACAGATTCCTTAGAAGCGGTAATCAAAGAGACTGTGGACTTATGGGATGCTATAGACAAAACCAAGATCGTATATAGGGATAGGGTAAGATACATAAATTCCATAGCTCCTATATTTGACGAGGACTCTTTAATTATATCAATTAATCAAACATTAAACAATGCTAGTACGGGCAATAGGTGATACGCACGGGCGAGATGATTGGAAAAAGGTCCCTTTTAA
>Ga0138256_10005159_pt1 | contig 13847 bp, 13 predicted proteins | sample KNB2016incub_MG_FD_105486 | JGI IMG/M metagenome (GOLD analysis project Ga0138256, IMG submission 105486) | Active sludge microbial communities from wastewater in Klosterneuburg, Austria - KNB2014incub_MG | ecosystem: Engineered > WWTP > Activated sludge > Unclassified | place: Austria...
CAGTTCCAGTGCCGCAAGGGCATCGCCTGCTGGAACGCCTGCTGCAGCAACATCGACATCTCGCTGACGCCCTACGACATCGTGCGGCTCAAGCAGCACCTGGAACTGTCGTCGTCGGAATTCCTCAACCGCTACACCGTGCCCTACGAGATGGAGAAGGACGGCATCGCCGGCGTCAAGCTGCGCCCGGTGGACGGCGGCACCGCGTGCCGCTTCATGACCGACGCCGGCTGCGGCGTCTACGCCGACCGGCCCACCGCCTGCCGCTACTACCCGGTGGCGCTGCTGTCGATGCGCAAGCAGGACGAGAGCATCGACCGCCAGTACTACGCCATCGTGCGCGAGGACCACTGCCTGGGGCACCAGGAGCCGCGCACGCAGACGATCGACGAATACCGCGCCGAGCAGGGGCTGCCCGAATACGACGATCTGGCGCATGGCTGGCGGCAACTCATCCTGAAGAAGAAGAGCTCTGGGCCGACGGTGGGCAAGCCCTCGAAGCGCAGCCTGGAGCTGTTCTTCATGACCTGCTACGACATCGACCGCTTCCGCTCGTTCGTCGCCAGCGACAGCTTCTCCGGCATCTACGACCTGCCCGCCGACGAACTGCACGCCATGCTGCTCGACGACGTCACGCTGCTGCAGTTCGGCTTCCGCTTCCTGCGCCAGGTGCTGTTCGGCGAAATGACGATCCCCATGCGCGCCGAAAGCGTGGAGCAGCGGCGCGCGCGCCTGGCCGAGCAGCGCTCGCGCATCGAACGCGAGGCCGCCGAAAGGCTGGCCCGCGACGACGACGAGGGCGGCGCGTATGTCGACGTCTAGCGCCGCTGCGGCCGCGCCGGCGCTGCTCGACGTGGCGCCGCTGCAGGCGGCGCTGGCGCGCTTCGCACGCGAGCGCGACTGGGAGCAGTTCCATGCGCCAAAGAACCTGGTGATGGCCCTGACCGCCGAGGTGGGCGAACTCAACGAGCTGTTCCAGTGGCTCAGCGAAGACGCCTCGCGTGCGGTGGCCCGCGACGCGGCCACGGCGCGCCGGGTGCGCGACGAACTGGCCGACGTGCTGATCTACCTGGTGCGGCTGGCGGCGGTGCTGGAGGTGGACCTCGGGGAAGCGGTCGCGACCAAGCTCGCCGCCAACGCGCTGAAATACCCGGTGGACCGCGCGCGGGGCCGCGCGGTCAAGTACGACGCACTCTGATCCCGGGCGGCGCTCGCCTTCCCCCTGCTAGACCTGCCGCCAGGGCAGGCCGTGCAAACGCCAGCCGCCGAGCGTGCCGCGGTGGTGTTCGGCGTCGATTTCGCCCTCGAAACCCTCGAGCACGTTGCTGATGTTCGAAAAGCCGTGTTTCTCGAGTTCCAGCCCGGCGTCGACCGAACGCTTGCCGCTGCGGCAGATCAGGATGATCGGCCGGTCCTTGCGCCCGGCCATGCGCAATACCTCTTCGCTGAAGTGCGGGTTGACCTCGAAGTCCGGCGCGGTATTCCATTCGACGTTGATCGCGTCGACCGGATGGCCGACGAAATAGAACTCGACCTCGGTGCGGCAGTCGATCAGCAGCGTGTTGGGGTTGGCCTGCAGGATCTCGTGGGCTTGTTTCGGGTGCAGGTGTTCCATCGTCGTCGGGCTCCGAAACGCCGGATTCTCGCGGCGGACACCGCAATGTCCAACGAATCGTTGTTCATGTCCATATGCCGAGCGGCCATGAGAGCGGCGCTCACGGTGCCTGCGAGCCTTCCTCCAGCGGCAGCCGCACGCAGGCGGCGGTGCCTCCGCCGGGGCGGGGCCGCAGATCGACCGTCCAGCCGTTGCTGCCGGCGATCTGGCGCACGATGGCCAGCCCGAGCCCGCTGCCGCCGGTGCGGCTGCTGCGCGAAGCTTCCAGCCGATGGAAAGGGCGGAAGACCGCCTCGCGCTCGCTCTCGGGGATGCCGGGGCCGCGGTCGAGCACGCAGATCTCCACCTGCCCGGCCGCGACGGCATATTCGATGTCGACCGGCCGGCCCGCACCGTAGCGGGTGGCGTTGTCCACCAGGTTGCTCAGGATGCGCTTCAGCGCCAGCGGCCGCACGCGCATGCGGCACTCGGGCCCGCGGTGGCCGCGGATCTCGACCCCGGCGTGGCCGTGCTCGGCCGCCACTTCGTGCAGCAACTCGCACAGGTCGAGGTCGACCGATTCGCGTTCCGAGAAGTCGCGGCCGACGTCCAGGCAGCGCGCGATCAACTCGTTCATGGCGTCGACGTCGTGCAGCATGCGCTGCAGCAGGTCCGGGTCGGGCCGCTCCGACATCATGCCCAGCGCCAGGCGCAGGCGCGCCAGCGGCGAACGCAGGTCGTGCGAGATGCCGGCCAGCAAGGTGGTGCGATTGGCCAGCAGTTCCTCGACCTGGGCGCCCATGCGGTTGAACTCGCGCGCCAGCACGGCCAGCTCGGCCGGCCCCGTCTCGGGCAGCGGCGCCGGCCGCCGGCCCTGGCCGATCGGCTGGGTGGCGGTGGCCAGGCGTGCCAGCGGCTTGATCAGCCAGCGCGCCATCACCGCCGCCGTCAGCACCGTGACCACGGCGCCGACGACGAGCACCAGCAGCAGCGCGAGCGACGGCTGCACCGCCACCCGGTCGGCGGCAAAACCCACGCGCACCTTGTCCTGGCCCGCCGGCAGGTCGGCCCAGATCCAGGTCTGGCCGTCGGCCGCCTCGGTCTGCCGCAGCGTGATGCGCTGGCCGCTGCGCGCGCTCAGCGCCGCCTCCAGCAGGTGCCAGTAGGGCAGCACATGCATGAAGTCCGCCACCTCACCCGCCGGCTCCTGCACGCGAAGCCGATGCACGCGCAGCAGCCGTTGCTGCAGCGGCGGCCTTTCACTGCGGTCGGCGGCCTGCCAGGCACGGGCCGCATCGACCATCAGTGCGCCGAAGTCGTCGGTGGCCTGGCGCCCGAGCGGCACCAGGGCAAACTGGGTCACGACCATGATGGCGAAGGCCTGGAAGGCGATCGAGACCATCGCGATCACCAGCACGATGCGGCCGAACAGCGTGCGCGGCGCCATGGCGGGCATGTCGGCGGCTATTGCGGCGCCGCGCCGCGCGGCGAGAACAGGTAGCCCTCGCCCCAGACCGTGCGCAGGTAGACCGGCCGCGCCGGGTCGGCCTCGATCTTGCGGCGCAACCGGGTCACGCGCACGTCGACCATGCGGTCGAAGGGTGCACGCTCGTAGCCCTTGAGCAGGTCGACCAGGGTGTCGCGGCTGAGCACGCGGTCGGGGTGGTCGAGCAGCACCTTGAGCAGGGCGAATTCGGCGCCCGAAAGCGCCACCTCCTCGCCGTTGCGCGTCAGCCGGTGCGACACGAGGTCGACGGCGTAGGGGCCGAAGCGGCGCAGCCGGCCCCGGCTCTCGGCCGGCGGGTGGCGACGCCGCAGCACGGCGGCCACGCGCGCCAGCAGCTCGCGGTGGCTGAAGGGCTTGGGCAGGTAGTCGTCGGCGCCGACCTCCAGGCCGACGATGCGGTCGACCTCCTGGCCCCGCGCCGACAGCATGATGATCGCCGGCCCGCCCTGCGCGCTCAGCGTGCGCGCCAGCGACAGGCCGTCCTCGCCCGGCAGCATGACGTCGAGCAGCACCAGGTCCACCGGCTGGCACGCCAGGTGCCGCTTCATCGCCTCGCCGTCCGCGACGCCGGCGACGTCGTAGCCGTTGTCGGCGAGGTAGCGCACGAGCAGGTCGCGCAGGCCCTCGTCGTCGTCGACGACCAGCAGGTGCGATCGCGCGCTCGTCATGGCGTCGTCCGGAGCCCCCGTTGAAACACCTTGAAATGACTGGCGGTCAGGTGACACAGCCGCGAAATGCCGCCCTCGTCCAATGTGCCATGTCGCGCGATGCGAGCCCGGGAGCAAAGATGAAGATAGGCCTTGCCATTCTGCTTGCAGCCGCGCTGCCCGCCCTGGCGGCGGCCGCCGACCCGGTCGGCGTGGCCGCCAAGGGCGGGTTTCCGGAATACCTGTTCATCGAGAAGGTCACGCGTGCCGAGGCCGAAGCCACGGCGCAGAAGCTGGCCAAGGCCGTGCTGGCCGGGCGCATGATCATCTTCGCGCATGGCGCCAAGATCACCGACGCCAGCCTGGGCGACAAGGGTTTCGGCGGCGCCTTCTTCGAGGAGCAGTGGCGCCGCAGCACCGACGACCTGACGATCGACGCGACACCGGCGCAGAAGCGCATCCTGGACAAGCTGTTCTGGGCCGGGCGCCAGGTCATGGACAACAACCAGGACCGCATCAACACCCCGGGCGTGGCCTGGAAGCACTTCCTGCCCGCGAAGTGGGAGCGCGAAATGGGGCAGGTGCTCACGGCGCGCACCGGCATCATCGTCAAGCAACCCGGCCGCACCTACCGCAGCCCGGTCAACGTGCCCGACGACCTGGAGCGCGCGACGCTCGAACATTTCATCCAGGCCGGGCACGCCGAGAACCAGCCGCGCACCGTCGCCACCAGCATGGGCAAGCAGGCGGTGGTCCGCTACATGGAACCGATCCGGCTCATGGTGCCCTGCCTGCCCTGCCACGGCAACCCCAAGGGCGCGCCCGACATGCTGGGCTTTCAGAAGGACGGGCTCGAGGCCGGCGACGTCATCGGCCTGATGAGCGTGACGCTGGCGGTCAGCGACTGAATTTTCAACGGAGAACACACGGTGATCAAAGCAAAATCCCTGGCCCTGGGCGCAACGGCGACCGTGCTCGTCGCCTGCCTGACCGCACCGGCGCTGGCCGCCGATCCGCCCTCGAAGGTCGACCAGCAGCGCGGCGCCGAGCTGATGCAGAAGCAGATGTCGCAGATGACGCCCGAACTGGTCGAGCGGGCCAAGGCGCTGTCGCCCGAGATCAAGCAGTTCCTGATGCACGTGGCCCTGCGCCACGAGCGGCGCAGCGACACGCTGACGCTGGTGCAGGTGATGCAGGAGATCCTCAGCGACTACCAGACCATCGGTGCGGCCATCGCCACCGACAACGGCGCGATGGCCGCCGATGCGGCGCGCCGGCTGGCGCTGCACCGGCTGCCGCGCGGCGGCATGCTGCCCTACCTGCCGTTCGAGAAGGTGACGGACGCAGGCCTGTCGGTGCTGCCGGCGATGGAGGTCGCCGTGGAAGGCAACGCCACCAAGCTGGCCGAGGCCGCCGAGCAGGGCGACATGGTCGGCGCCGCCAACTACTACGGCGCGGTGACGAGCGGCTGCGTGGCCTGCCACAACCATTTCCGCGGCCAGCCGGGCGCCACGGCCTACACGCCGCGCCTGCGCAAATAGTCGAGATGCGGAGCCCATCGATGACCTCACACCCGAAAGCCGGCGTCCTGACGGCGCTGCCGCTGGCGGCCCTGGCCGCCTTCGCTCCCCACGCGGCCGCCACCAACGGCGACCAGATGCTGGGCCTGTCGGCCATCCAGAACGGCATGGCCGGCGCGGTGGTGGCCGCGCCGCAGGACGCGACCACCGTGCTCGTCAACCCGGCCGGCATGGCCGAGCTGAGCATCAAGGAGGTGCGCTTCGACCTCGGCGTGGGCTTCCTGAATCCGCCGCGCAGCGTCAACGGCGTGGAGAGCGACTCCAACCTGTACATGATGCCGGCCGGCGCCGCGAATTTCCGCGTCAACGATCGCCTCACGCTCGGCATGGGTCTGGGTGGCCTGTCGGGCATGGGGGTCGACTTCGCCGACGTGGCCGCCGCGCCGGGCAACCAGTCGGTGGTCACCACCAAGCAGTTCTTCAAGGTGGCGCCGGGCTTCGCCTACCGCATTGACGACCGGCTGTCGCTGGGCGCCACGATCAACCTCAACTACCAGAGCCTGGCGCTGTCGACCCCGGCCTACACCTTGCCGCAGACGCAGGGTTTCGGCTGGGGCGTGACGGCCGGCCTGGTGTGGAAAGCCACCGACACGGTGCAGTTCGGCGCCGCCTGGTCGAGCAAGCAGCGCATGGACGAGCTCGAGTGGAATACCGCGGCCGGCAAGTTCTCGATGCGCATGGATGCGCCGCAGACGCTGGCCGTGGGCATGGCCTGGCGACCGGCCGCCGGCCTGCTGGTCGAAGCCGACGTCAAGCAGATCTGGTTCAGCCAGGTGCTGGACCGCGTGGCCGTCGAACGGCCGCCCGGCTATACCGGCCCGATCCCGGCCGAGATGCCGTTCGGCTGGAGCAACCAGACCGTGTTCGCGATCGCGGCGCAGAAGGACATCGGCGAAAGCATGCAGTTGCGCGCCGGCTTCAACTACGGCCAGTCGCCGATCGGGCCCGAGGACGTGAACGCCAATATCGGCTCGCTCGCCGTCGTCGAGTCGCATCTGGCGCTGGGCCTGACGCGCAAGTTCAGCGACAAGGTCTTCGGGTCGTTCTCCTGGGTGCACGCGTTCAAGAACGACGTGACCTCGAACGTGCCGCCGCCGAACACCATCGAGCTCGAGCAGAACATCATCAGCTTCCAGGTGAGCTACCACTTCTGAGGGCCCCGCCATGACCGTCGACCGCATCGTCCACCTCGTCGCCGGCCTGATGGTGCTGGCCGGCATCGCCTTGTCGTACGCCGTCCACCCCTACTGGCTGGGGCTGTCGGTCTTCGTCGGCCTGAACCTGGCGCAGAGCGGACTCACCAATTTCTGCCCGCTGGCCTTCATGCTGAAGAAGGCCGGCGTGCGCGAAGGCGACTGCTGCTCCTGAGCGCCCCGGGGCGGGGCGCGCGGTGGCCCCGCCGGCGCAGGGCGCCCCCTACTTCCTGGCCGCCAGTTCCTGCAGCTGGGTCGGCTGGATCACGTGCCCGTCGAGACCGGCCTCCTTCAGCGAACCGCCGTAGGCCACCGTCATGAGCTGGCTGTAGTAGGTGACCGGCATCGCCAGCTTGGTGCCGTGCTTGCGGTTGATCTCGGACTGGTAGACCTCGACGTTGGTCTGGCACAGCGGGCAGGGCGTGACGATCATGTCGGCGCCGTGATCGTAGGCCGACTCCACGATGTCGCGGATCTGCTTCTGGCTCTTCTCGGGTTCCGAGAAAGCCAGCGCGCCGCCGCAGCAGGTGACCTTCTGGTCGTAGTTCTTCACCGGCTCGGCGCCGACGGTCTCGACCAGCTTGTCCAGGTACATCGGGTTCTCGAACGACTCGCCGGCGATGCCGAACGGCCGGTTGGTCTGGCAGCCCACGTAGCCGGCGAACTTGATGCCGGCCAGCGGCTTGACCACCGGCTTGCCCAGTTGCTCGTAGCCGAAATCCTCGATCAGCACCTCGACCATGTGCTTGACCGCCGCCTTGCCCTGGTATTGCAGGCCGGCCTCCTTCAGCGCTTCGTTGGCGTTGGCGAGGAAGTCGCGGTCGATGTCGAGCTTTTCCTTGCTCTCGCGCGCATTCAGCCAGCAGGCGGCGCAGGTGGCGACCACGTCCTGTCCGGGCAGGTGCTGCTCGGCGAGCGCGAAATTGCGCGCGTTGAGAACGTGGCGCGTCAGCTCGCTGGCGCCGGTGTAGCTGATCGAGGCGCCGCAGCAGTTCCAGTCGGGGATCTCGGTGAGCTTGATGTCGAGCGTCCTGCACATCGCATTCGTCGACGTCAGGTAGTTCGCCGCCGACGCCTTGTACTGCGACGAGCAGCCCGGATAGAACGCATATTCCTTCTTCGCCATCGCTGGTCTCCTGGTGCGGTGCTGCGCGTCAGCGCCCGGCCTTGCCGCGCTGTTCGATCTGCTGCACCTTGGCGAGCATGGCCTCGATGCCCTTGCTGTCCTTGCAGCGGTGGCCGCCGAGGATCTCCAGCGGGTTCAGCCGCCCGGCCTTGAGCAGCCCGAAGCCGACGTGGCGCATCGCCCAGGCCTTCTTCAGGCCGGCCACGAAGCCGTCCTTGAAGTAGACCCACAGCGTGATCTTCATCTCGTTGACGCGACCGGTGCGCTTGAAGTTGTCGTAGAACGCGAGCGAGAAATCGCGCGTGGGCTGCATCTTCGGCGCCAGCCCGAGCCGCTGCGAGTAGCTGGCCAGCCCGTGCATGATGGTCGTGATGGGCAGCTCGCGCGGGCAGCGCACGACGCAGTTGTAGCAACTGGTGCACATCCACATCGACTCCGACGTGAGCACCTGCTCGCGCTGGCCGGCGCGGATCATCATGAAGATCTTCTGCGGCGAATGTTCCCAGTGCGGACCGAACGGGCACGAGCCCGCGCACACGCCGCACTGCATGCACATCCTGACCCATTCGCCCCCTTCGACCTCGCGCTCGACCTCGCGCAGGAAGTCCGCCTGGTAGGGCCGCGCCGGCGTTGCCGTCCCGCTGCTCATGCCGTTCTCCTCAAGCGAAGCTCTTCATCGGGCTCATGCCGATGGCCACGATCTGGGCCACGTAGTCGTCGATCAGCCGCGGCAGGCGCTCGACGTCGGTGATGGCCACCTCGTGGCTGACCACGCGCTCGGTCTCCAGGCCCAGCTGCGTGAGCGTGTCGCCCACCTTGCTCATGCGGTAGTACGCCATTTCCGAGCCCTTGACGAAATGGCACTGGTAGTCGTCGCCCTTCTTGCAGCCGAGCATCATGACGCCGTCCCAGCCGCCGTTGAGCGCATCGGTGATCCAGATCGTATTCACCGAACCCAGGCAGCGCACCGGGATCACGCGCACGAAGGCCGAGTGGCTGCGCCGCTGCAGCCCGGCCATGTCCAGCGCCGGATAGGCGTCGTTCTCGCAGGCCAGCAGCAGGATGCGCGGCTTCTCGGAGAACTCGTCGGGCATGTCCACGGCCTTGATCTGCGCACCCACCGAATCCACCGAGTAGTTCTCGAACGAGATCACGCGCACCGGGCAGGCGCCCATGCAGGTGCCGCAGCGCCGGCAGCGGCTCTCGTTGAAGACCGGGAAGCGCCGCTCGTCCTCGTCGATGGCGCCGAACGGGCATTCCACCGTGCAGCGCTTGCACTGCGTGCAGCCCTCCAGGCGCACGATCGGGTAGCTCAGGTCGCCGCTGCGCGGGTGCGCCGCCGCGCCGCGTGCCGCGTTCTCCACCGCCTGGATCGCCTTCAGCGCCGCGCCGGTGGCGTCCTCGACCGACTGCGCGATATCCATCGGCCGGCGCGTCGGGCCGGCGGCGTAGATGCCGGTGCGGCGGGTCTCGTAGGGGAAGCAGATGAAGTGCGAATCGGCGAAGCCGTGCTTCAACTGCGGCAGGTCGGGGCCCTGGCGGTAGTTCAGGTTCAGCACCGAGATCTTCTGCAGTTCGTCGCGCCGGGCCTTGGCGGGCTCCGAGCCGCTCTCGGCCTCGGTGACGGTCTGCGTCCAGGTGTCGAGGTCGACGCCGGCATTGGCCACCTGGCCGGTGGCGAGCACCACCAGGTCGGCGTCCACCGCGGCATCCTGGTCCAGGATGAAGTCGCGGAAGCGCACGCGCGCGCCGCTGCCGCTGGCTTCCACCGCGCTGGCCTGGCCCTTGGTGAAGGTCACCCCCTTGTGCTGGGCGCTGCGGTAGAAGTCCTCGCCCATGCCGGGCACGCGCAGGTCGGTGTAGAGGATCAGCGCATCCACGTCGGCGTCGGCGTTCTTGAAATACATCGCCTGCTTGATGCTGGTGCTGCAGCAGTGGCCCGAGCAGTAGGGCAGGTGCTTGCCGCTGGTGTCGCGCTGGCCGGCGCACTGGATGAAGACCACGCTGCGCACGGGCTGGCCGTCGGCGCGCTTGATCGGCCCGCCCTGAGCCGCCAGCGCCAGCGCCTCGAGGCCGGCCTGGTCGACCACGTGCGGATGGCTGCCGCCGCCGAATTCGGGCAGCCGGGCGAGGTCGTAGGTGGCAAAGCCGCTGGCCTGCACGATCGCGCCCACGGTCTCTTCCACCGCCGGGCCGCTCTCGCGGGCGATGCGGACCTGGAAGCGCCCCGGCGCGCCCGAGGTCTCGGTGACGGTCGAGCCCAGGCGCACGCTGATCTGCGCATGCGCGTTGACGCGGGCGATCAGTTCGGCCAGGCCCGTCTCCTGCGGCTCGGCATAGGGCTCGCGCGAGGGCGTGCGCCGCCACAGCCGCGCGGCCCAGCCGCCGAGATGTGCGCCGCGCTCGACCAGCACCACGTCGTAGCCCGCCTCGGCCGCCTCCAGCGCCGCCGTCAGGCCCGACACGCCGCCGCCCACCACCAGGATGCGGCGCGACTCGGCCCGTGCCGGGTTGCCCACCGGCAGCTTGAGCTTCTTCAGTTCGGCGCAGCCCATGCGCACGTAGTCGTCGGCCATTTCCTGCCGCACCTCGTCGTGCGCGTCGCCGTCGGCGACGATCCACAACACGCCTTCGCGCAGGTTGGCGCGCGCCACCGCGGCCTCCGGGAAGTGGAAGGCCTCGGTCTTGGTGCGGCGCGAGCAGGCGCCGATCATCACGTGCGTGACGTCCTCGCCGGCGATGTCCTGCCGGATCTGCTGCACGCCTTCCTCGCTGCACAGGAAGGCATGTTCGCGCACCAGTGCCATCTTGCCCTCGCGCTGCGCCACCTTGGCCAGCTGCTTGGTGTCGAGCTTGTCGCCGATGCCGCAGCCCGAGCAGATGTAGGCGGCGGTCTTCATGGTCTTGGTCTCGGCCATCACTGTTTCTCCGCTCGCATGGCCCGGTGCACGACCTGGATGCCGCGCAGGGCCGCGGCGGTGGCGCTCTGCACCGAGCGATTGACGTCGAGCGGCCCGCTGGCCGCCCCGGCGCCGTACTGGCCGCCGCTCGAGCAACCCTCGATGAAGCCGCTGCTGTCGAGCACGATGTCGTCGGGCAGTTGCACGCCGTCGGTTTCGGGTTGCATGCCCACTGCCAGCACCACCAGGTCGTGCTCGGTGGCGTAGCGGTGGTAACCCTCGGTGTCCACGCCGTGCAGCACCAGGTTGCCGTTGCCTTCGTTGAGGGCGATGCGCGCCACCTTGGACTTGACGAAGGCCACGGTGGGGTCGGCGTGCACCATGGCGTTGAAGTCCTCCAGGCGGTCGATGGCGCGGATGTCGATGTAGTAGATGGTCGAGCGCGCGCTGGCGTCGGCGTAGGCCTCGCGCACGTACTGCGTCTGCTTCAGCGAAGCCATGCAGCAGATGCGCGAGCAGTGGCGCAGGTGGTTCTCGTCGCGCGAACCGGCGCACTGGATGAAGGCGATATTCTTCGCCGGCTGACCGTCGGACGGCCGCAGCAGCCGGCCGCCGGTGGGCCCGGCCGGGTCGGCCAGGCGCTCGAACTCCAGGCTGGTCAGCACGTTTGCAAAGCGCCCGTAGCCGTAGGGCTGGATGCGTGCGGCGTCGTAGGGCTTCCAGCCGGTGGCCCAGATCACGCTGCCCACGTTCAGCGACAGCGTCTGCTCGGTCATCGTCAGGTCGATGGCGTCGACCTTGCACGCCGCCCGGGCCTTGTCGGCCTCGGGCGTGCCGATGATCGAGGGGTCGAGCACGTAGCGCTGCGGGTAGGCCATGCCGTGCGGCAGGTGCGCCGCACCGATCTCGTCGAGGCCGTAGTTGTAGGGGTTGCGGATCTTCGCGCTCACGGCGCGCGCGCAGTCGCCGCAGGCGGTGCAGCGTTCGTTGACATAACGCGGGCGCTGCTTCAGCGTCACCGCGTAGTCGCCGGCGCGGCCGCTGACGGCGGTGACCTCGGTCATCGTGAGCAGGCGCACGTTGCGGTTGGCGCGCAGGCGGCGCAGGTTGATCTCCAGCCCGCAGGTCGGGTGGCACATCTTGGGGAAATAGCGGTGCAGCAGCGCAGTGCGCCCGCCCAGCGTGGGGCTGCGTTCGACCAGCACCACCTCGCGGCCGCATTCGGCCGCCTCCAGCGCCGCGGTCATGCCGCTGATGCCGCCGCCGACGACGAGCAGGGTCGTATGGCCTGCCACGGATGCATTCATGACGCCGCCCTTTCCCTGCCGCTCACAGGCCGCGCAACTCGAAGCTCATTTCCCGCAGGTCGCCCAGCACCCAGCTGGCGAGCGCGCCGATGCCTGCCACGGTTCCCGGATCGACCAACCATGTCCGACCTCCTGCAATATTGTCTTGTCGTGTCACGCTGGCCTCGTGCGAGTGGCCGCAGCACACCAGATCGTAGTCCCCGGTGCAGGCCATGCCGCGGGCCTGGTGCGGGTAGTGGGTGACGTAGATGCGGCGGCCGTCGATGGTCAGGACGGCCTCTCCCCCGTGGTAGCTGATCAGCCCCCCGGACTCGGTAGCCAGGCGCACCAGCGCCAGCGTATCGCCCAGGTTGTTGCCATGCACCACGTGAACGGGCAGGCCGACGGCCAGCAGCGGGCGCAGCGTGTGCGCGCCGATCACGTCGCCGCAGTGCACCACGACCTCGGCCCCCGCCTCGCGGGCCGCGCGCACGGCCCGCAGCAGCGGGTCGGCGCGGTCGTGGCTGTCGGAGACGATGCAGATCTTCATGGCAGCGCATCGCCAGGGCGCTCGAGGGTCCGTGTCATCCACCGCACTGGACCACAGCCCCGGCCCCCGGCGGAATCACCCTTGTGGGTAGCGGCGGGCTAACCCATTCCGGTAATAGACGCTGCCATGGCCGCATGCGCCTAATCCACTTCCGAGCCCGGGTCGAATCCAGGTTACAACGTCCGTGCCGCGATCTGCCGGCCTCCCACTGCAAAAGATGGCGCACGCACCTCTGCACGACCCCACCGCCGACCCGCATGCAGACGCGGCCCACGAGACCCGCAACACCACCTGCTACATGTGCGCCTGCCGCTGCGGCATTCGCGTGCACCTGCGCGACGGCAAGGTCCGCTATATCGACGGCAACCCCGACCACCCGCTGAACCAGGGCGTGATCTGCGCCAAGGGCTCGTCGGGCATCATGAAGCAGTATTCGCCGGCGCGGCTGACCAAGCCGCTCAAGCGGCGCCAAGGCGCCGAGCGCGGCGCCGGCGATTTCGAGGAGATCGAGTGGGAGGAGGCCTTCGCCACCCTCGCCGAACGCCTGGGCCGCATCCGCGCCACCGATCCGAAGAAGTTTGCGCTCTTCACCGGGCGCGACCAGATGCAGGCGCTCACCGGCCTCTTTGCGCGCCAGTTCGGCACCCCGAACTACGCCGCGCACGGCGGCTTCTGCTCGGTGAACATGGCCGCCGGCATGATCTACACCATCGGCGGCTCGTTCTGGGAGTTCGGCGGGCCCGACCTCGACCGCGCCAAGCTGTTCGTGATGATCGGCACCGCCGAGGACCACCACAGCAACCCGCTGAAGATCGCCATCAGCAAGTTCAAGCGCGACGGCGGGCGCTTCGTCTCGGTCAACCCGGTGCGCACCGGCTATTCGGCGATCGCCGACGAGTGGGTGCCCATCCGCCCCGGCACCGACGGCGCCTTCCTGCTGGCGGTGATCCACGAGATTCTGGCCAAGGGCCTGTACGACCGCGATTTCGTCGTGCAATACACGAACGGCGGCGAACTCGTCAATCTCGACGCCGCCAGCGACGAGTTCGGCATGTTCGTGCGCACCGAGGTGCCGCAGGAAGAGGCCTGCTACGACCCGCAGAACAAGCTGTGGTGGGATCGCCACCAGGACAAGGCCGTGGTCTCGCACACGAAAGGCGCCGACCCCTTCCTGCTCGGCGAGTTCAGGCTGCCCGACGGCACGCCGGTGAAGCCATCGTTCCAGCTGCTGCAGGACCGCGTCAAGGACTACACCCCCGAGTGGGCGGCGCAGATCACGGGCATCCCGGCCGACACCATCCGCCGCCTGGCCCACGAGATGGGCATCACGGCGCGCGACCAGCGCATCGAGTTGCCCATTGCCTGGACCGACGCCTGGGGCAACGAGCACGACACCGTGAGCGGCAACCCGGTGGCCTTCCACGCCATGCGCGGGCTGGCCGCGCACAGCAACGGCTTCCACAC
>Ga0138256_10005160_pt1 | contig 13845 bp, 13 predicted proteins | sample KNB2016incub_MG_FD_105486 | JGI IMG/M metagenome (GOLD analysis project Ga0138256, IMG submission 105486) | Active sludge microbial communities from wastewater in Klosterneuburg, Austria - KNB2014incub_MG | ecosystem: Engineered > WWTP > Activated sludge > Unclassified | place: Austria...
ATTGTATGTAGTAATTATATTTCCTGAAGATATATCAATTCTGTAAACATTTGAAGTGTTAAAATCTGCACTCCAGAATGATGTGCCGTCAGGATCGAGATTCAGACCAAACCAGCCGTTCTCACCTGCTACGTCATAAGTTTGAATAATTGATCCGGCTGAATTAAGTCTTATTATGTTTGTTCCCATTGCAAGAAGAACATCTCCGTTTAATCTGATTCTTAACGCGTAAGCGTTTCCTAAAAGTCCTGTTGCAAAATTTGGGCCGGCTACATTTGTGCATACATTGTGAGTTCCGACAAAAGTTCCTTCAGTTGTTCTGAGCATTGTGCACTGATCAGACTGCAGATCCATAAAGTCAACTCTTCCGTTGTATGATGTCTCAATAAAATTTCCGTTGTAATCAAATTTTCTGATTCCGTTGCCTAAATTACCAACGTAAGCATTCCATTGATTATCAAATACAATTGATTCAGGAGTTGTATTGCCTGAACCGAAAGTTCCCTGGAGCACACCGAACTTGTCAAAGACTGAAACTGAATTGTTTGAAAAATTTGTAACATAAAGTTTATTGGCTGAATCAAGCGCCATACCTGTAGTAAAACCGCCGACAGTTGTGTTCAGTGTCTGAACCAATGTTCCGTTTGGTCTTCTCCACTGCACCTGACCGTTAGCAACAGCGACAAAAACGTCACCTGTCTGAAACTGAGCTTTAATTTGTTCAACCGGAAAAAGCATTACGGCAAACACTAAAGCAAATATTACTTTTGTAAACTTACCCATTTTAATTCCTTTCAAATAGTTAGTTTTTTTAAAATATTTTTTTAAAAATAGTGCATTGTTAATTATATCTTTGGATATAAAATTAATTTATATATAATATAATAAGGATATAAAGCCGAAGTGTGAAGAAAGTAAGATTTCAGGATAGAACTCATAACAATGTAAAATTTATTCAGAAAGTTTGTCTAATTAATTTTAAACTAAATATGACGGAGTTTAAATTTTATTGTTTCTTTAGTGCAACTTAAATATTTATAAATTTTTTTGCAAGATTAAAAACGGTTTTCATAAAAAAATAATATTGGGAGAAATAATTGCTTCAAGTTTAGGATTTATTATAATTGTAAAAAAAATTAATTAAGATTAAAAAATTTTAACTTTTATATAATGCACCCTTTATATATTTTTGTATTAAATCAACAGTTCCTGTATTTTATTTATTCAAACTCTAACCACTGATAAATGACTAATGAATTACTGATCTTATTTTTTATAGTTGGAATTGTTATGGTAGCGGGCGGTATGATAGTATCACACATCATTGCTCCCACTTCAGTGAATGCAGTAAAGGAAGAAACTTATGAATGCGGGATTCCAACCAAAGGTACTTCTAAAATTCAGTTTAAAGTCGGCTATTATCTCTTCGCAATTCTTTTTTTAATTTTTGACGTTGAAACAATTTTCATGGTTCCCTGGGCTGTTGTAATGAAGGAGCTTGGTTTGATCGCATTCATTGAGATTTTAATTTTTTTATTTATAGTAATTCTTGGGTTATTATACGCATATAAGAAAAAGGCATTGGTATGGGAATAGAAGATAAATCAGTAACTGACATGAAGGATTTCCCGGGAACAGTAACTCCTACGCCGGGCGGTAACATAGTAGTTACTACCATTGACGGAATTATAAACTGGTCACGCGCAAATTCATTATGGCCTTTGGTATTCGGCACCAGCTGCTGCGCCATAGAAATGATGGCGACCGGCGCTTCGAGACATGACTGGTCAAGATTCGGAACTGAAGTTGCGAGAGCAACTCCCCGGCAGGCAGACTTAATTGTAATAGCCGGTACTATAGTAAATAAAATGGCTCCGGTTCTTAAAAGACTTTATGATCAGATGGCTGATCCGAAATATGTTATTGCAATGGGCGCATGCGCTATATCCGGCGGACCGTTTTATTACAATTCATATTCAGTTGTAAAAGGCGCGGACCATGTCATCCCTGTTGATGTTTATGTGCCCGGCTGTCCGCCGAGACCGGAAGCTTTGCTGTACGGCATTATGCAGTTACAGGAAAAAATTAAAAAAGAATCAATTCTTATTAAGAGTGAACCGGCTAAAGATTATGATAATTAATTTTACTTATATGATTTATTTTGGATAATGAGAATCTTAAAAATATTATTACATCAGTAATACCTGAATGCGAATTTTCAGCAGATGAATCTCAGTTTTTAAATGTCATTGTAAAACCGGAAGAATTCCGGAAGCTTGCAGAATTTTTAAGATATGACCCGGAAACACAAATGGATTATTTATTCTGTATGACTGCAATTGACTGGACCACACATTTCTTCACCATATATCACCTTACATCATCCGTAACAAATTTTACTGTAGTTATTAAAGTTAAGATCACTGACAGAGAGACTCCTAATATAGATACTGTATGTGATATTTGGAAGACGGCGGAATTTCATGAAAGAGAAGTATATGATCTCTTTGGAATAAAATTTAATAACCATCCTGATCTCCGCAGAATTCTTCTTGAAGATGACTGGGTGGGTTATCCTTTAAGAAAAGATTACAAAGACGAAATAAATATTGTTGAGTTATGACAGAACAGGAATTAATTACAAATATTGAAACCGCGCCCGAGACTCAGGAATATTTTATCAATATGGGTCCGCAGCATCCTTCCACTCACGGAGTTCTCAGATTACTGCTTACACTCGACGGTGAAATTATAAAAAAAGTCGAACCGCATCTCGGTTATATTCACAGGTCTATCGAGAAAATGTGTGAGAAGGATTCCTATCAGCAGATCGTTCATCTCACTGACAGAATGGATTATCTTTCATGTCATATGAATAATGAAGCTGTTTGTCTTTGTGTGGAAAATGGTCTTCAGCTTGAAATACCGGAAAGAGTAAAAGTGATCAGAACTATTATTTCAGAGCTGACGCGGCTTTCATCTCATCAGTTATGGTGGGGAGTAATGGGAATGGATCTTGGCGCTATTACTACTTTCCTATACGGCTTCAGGGACAGAGAACTTATTACTGATATTTTTGAAGAAACATGCGGCGCAAGACTTACTATGAATTATAATGTGCCCGGAGGAGTGATGTTTGATATTCATCCTAATTTTCAAAAGAGAACAAAAGATTTTATTACTTACTTCAGAAAGAAATTGCCTGAGTATGATGAACTTCTCACAGGCAATGTAATTTTTACAGAACGAACTAAAGACATAGGTTATCTTTCAAAAGAAGATGCAATTTCTTACGGCGTAACAGGTCCGTCAGGCAGAGCTTCAGGGTTTGCCTGTGATGTGAGAAAACGTTTTCCTTATTCAGCATATGACAGGGTTGAGTTTAAAGAAATCATATATACTGAAGGCGACTGTTTTGCAAGATACAAAGCAAGAATTGATGAAATGTGGGAATCAATGAAAATAATAGAACAGCTTATTGACAACATTCCGGAAGGTGAACATAAAGCAAAAACAAAAGCTGTTATAAAACTACCTGAAGGAGAATATTATCAGAGAGTAGAAACGGCGCGCGGAGAGCTCGGAGTTTATATTGTAAGCGACAATAAAAAAAGTCCTTACAGAGTGAAATTCCGGTCGCCCGGTTTTTCAAATCTCTCAGCACTTGATACAATGGCAAGAGGAAATAAAATTGCAGATCTCGTTGCGACTATGTCAACTCTTGATTTGGTAATTCCGGACATAGACAGATAAATTTACTTAAATGAATTTTAATATATACGATTTTACTGAATTTGTTAATTCGATCAAACTGTGGCTGAACTCTGTCCTTCCGCCTGTTGTCTCTGATATTGCCGGTTTTGTAATTATCGGAATTTGCTTTCTTACCTTCATTGTAATTCTCGGTTTATCTCTCGTTTATATAGAAAGAAAAGTCTGCGCATTTTTTCAGCAGAGACTGGGTCCAATGAGAGTCGGTTTCTGGGGAACAGCTCAGACAATTGCTGATATTATCAAATTAGTTTTTAAAGAACCACTTATCTCTAAAGGTTCTGATAAATTCCTTTTCAACCTTGCAGCGTTTATTGTGATCATAGCTCCTTTTATGGCAATAGCAGCCGTTCCTTTTGCAAAGGGACTACATGTACTTGACTTCGATATCGGATTGTTTTTTATAACGGCAATTTCATCTATCGGAGTCACCGGAATTCTGCTTGCCGGCTGGTCAAGTAATAATAAGTATTCGCTAATCGGCGCAATGAGAAGCGGAGCGCAGATCGTGAGTTATGAATTATCCGTTATCCTTTCCTTATTAACAATTATCGTATTAACCGGAAGTCTTCAGCTTTCCGTTATTGTAGAAAGTCAGCGCGACGGCTGGTGGATATTCAAAGGTAATATACCAGCCATCATAGCATTTTTTATTTTCATCATTGCAAGTACCGCTGAATCAAACCGCGGACCTTTTGATATGGCGGAAGCAGAGTCGGAACTCACTGCTGGATTTCACACGGAATACTCGGGAATAAAGTTTGCATTTTTCTTTCTGGCAGAGTATATAAATCTTTTTATAATAGCTGCAGTCGGAGCAACGGTTTTCTTCGGCGGCTGGATGCCGCTTCATATCGGTAATTTTGAATTCTTCAATAATATAATGGACTTCATTCCTCCGATAATATGGTTCTTCGGAAAAATTGCCGCAATAATTTTTTTAATAATGTGGTTCAAGTGGACTTTCCCGAGATTAAGAATAGATCAGCTTCTTACACTGGAGTGGAAATATTTACTGCCGATCAATTTAATCAATCTTCTTCTGATGGCTCTTGTCGCTCTCAGCGGATGGCATTTATAATTTTATGGGATTAAAAAACTACATATCTGATATTTATAACGGAGTAAAATCACTGATCACCGGTATGAAAGTGACAGGTCATTATTTTACACATCCCGGCGAAATTGTTACCCAACAGTATCCTGAAAACCGGGACACTCTGAAAATGTTTGAAAGATTCAGAGGTGAAGTGGTTCTGATCCATGATGAAAATAATATGCATAAATGCACGGGCTGCTCAGCGTGCGAACTCGCATGTCCGAACGGTTCCATTGAAATTATCAGCGGAAAGGAAATCGATCCGGAAACCGGAAAATCTACAAAAATAATTGATACGTTTGTTTATCATCTTTCAATGTGCACTTTTTGTAATTTATGCATTCTGTCCTGCCCTACTGACGCGATAAAGATGGCGCAGGGCTTTGAACACTCAGTCTTTGACAGATCAAAATTAACGAAAGTTTTAAATAAACCCGGATCAAAGATAATGCCGGGTATTAAATAAAAATATTTTTATATTAATATAAGTGAGCGAAACTGTTTTTTACATATTGTCAGGATTCATACTTGTCTTTTCCATACTGACTGTTACCAGCAGAAAAATTCTCAGGACTGCAGTTTATCTTCTCTTTGTATTGCTCGGAACCTGCGGAATATATTTTGCAATGGACTTCAACTTTCTGGCTGCCGTGCAGCTGACTGTATATGCCGGAGGAATTGTTGTTATAATTATTTTTTCAATTATGTTAACAAGTGATCTGCAGGATAAGCTGGAAGCTGTTCAGTTCAGGAAAATTTTCTTCTCTCTTCTGGCAGTTTTAATCGGAGCTGCAGTGTGTATTACAACAATTTTAAATCACAGTTTTCCGCAGATTACGGATAAAGTTTTAGACAGCAGTATGAGGACGATCGGATTAAGACTGTTAAGTTATAACGAAGGCGGATTTGTATTACCTTTTGAAATTATTAGTATTCTGCTTCTCGCGGCAATTATCGGATCGATCATAATTGCAAAAAAAGCAGATTCAAATTAAATGTTAAAGTTTTAAATCATATGGAGACAGGAGTCAGCATTCAGCATTTTATGGTATTAAGCACTCTGATGTTTTTCATCGGAGTTTACGGATTTCTTACAAGAAAGAATCTCATTACCATACTTCTTTCAGTAGAGCTAATACTTAATTCAGTAAATATCAATTTCGTTGCTTTTAACAAATTCCTCTATCCGGAAAATCTCGGCGGACATTTTTTTGCAATGTTTGTAATTGCCGTTGCAGCAACTGAAGTATCAGTTGCTATTGCTATTATAATAAGTCTTTACAGAAAATTAAAAATGATTGATGTTGAAAATGTAAATGAGATGAAATACTGATCTCTTTTCATAATAATTAATTAGTATGGAAAATTTTTTATACACATTAATAATACCGGTAATACTTTTCTTCACGTTTGTTTTCACAGGACTGTTTGGAAGTAAATTCAAACCTGCTGTCTCAGGGATCATATGTACAGCTTCCGTTCTGATCTCCGCAGTTTTATCTTACTGGACTGCATATCAGTATTATTTTATTCACGGAAAAGTAAACGGTGTTTACCAGATCATAAATGTTTATAAAATTGAATGGCTCAAATTCAATGACACATTATCTATAGATATTGGCATCCTCCTTGATCCGATTTCAGTAATGATGATGGTCGTGATCACAACGGTTTCGCTGATGGTGCATATCTACAGTATCGGATATATGAAAGGCGATTCAGGATATTCAAGATATTTTGCATTCCTTTCCCTGTTTACTTTTGCAATGCTCGGGCTTGTCCTGTCGGTTAATATTTTCATGACATATATGTTCTGGGAATTAGTCGGCATTTCATCTTACCTTTTGATCGGTCATTATTACAATAAACCTTCAGCCGTATCAGCTTCAAAGAAAGCGTTCATTGTTACAAGATTCGCTGACCTCGGATTTCTTATCGGGATTTTACTTCTTTCTGCATTTGCCGGGACATTTGATTTCAATGAACTGACTAATCCAAACGGGAATGCAATTCTGCAAAGCGCTTCAGTTACATTTATGGGTTTGTCCGCTATTACCTGGGCTCTGATCCTGATCTTTATAGGATGCGCGGGAAAGTCAGCAATGTTTCCGCTGCATATCTGGCTGCCTGATGCAATGGAAGGTCCGACTCCCGTTTCAGCGCTGATACATGCTGCGACAATGGTAGTAGCCGGAGTTTATTTAATAGCAAGATTATTTCCGTTATATGTATTTACTTCACCGGCAGCGCTTGAAGTAGTAGCTCACGTCGGCGCATTTACTTCGTTGTTTGCCGCTATCATTGCCTGCACTCAGACGGACATAAAAAGAGTTCTTGCATTTTCCACCATTTCACAGATCGGTTATATGATGGTATCCCTCGGAGTTTCCGGATACGGTGCAGAAGAAGGACTCGGTTATATGGCATCAATGTTTCATTTGTTTACTCATGCAATGTTTAAAGCTTTACTATTCCTGGGAGCCGGATCAATTATACATGCGATTCATTCGAATGAAATTAACTCAATGGGCAATCTCAGGAAATATATGCCAGTAACTCATATTACTTTCTTAATAGCGTGCCTTGCAATAGCCGGTATTCCTCCCCTCTCAGGATTTTTCAGTAAAGATGAGATACTTGTTGCAGTCGTAGAAAAAAATATTTTTCTTTTCGGAGTTCAGTATTTGGTAGCCGGAATTACCGCTTTTTATATGTTCAGACTTTACTTTACAGTCTTCTGGAACAGAGATAAAAATTACGAACACGATCCGCATGAATCACCGAATGTTATGCTGTTTACTCTGATATTTCTTGCCGCGTGCTCAGCGCTTGCCGGACTGATACCGTTCAGTCAGTTTGTTTCAAGCAACGGCGAATCTTTTTCTACACAAATTCACATGAACATTGCAATTCCGACTGTAGGTATTGCCCTTGCCGGTATCATATTAGCTTTTGTACTTTATAAAAAGGAAAGCGTATCTCCGGAAAAAATTAAAAATTCACTTGGCTTACTTTACAGATCGGCATACAGAAAATTTTATATAGATGAAGTTTATATTTTTGTAACAAAGAAAATAATATTCAATTTAATTTCCGTACCTGTAGCTTGGTTTGACAGGCACGTCGTTGACAATACAATGAACGGTATTGCTTATACAACCAACTTCGTTTCTGAAAAAATAAAGTATATGCAGTCCGGTCAGCTCCAGCAGTATGCTTTCATTATGGTAGCGGGAATGATCCTGATATTTCTTTTAACTTTGTATTTAATAATAGTGTAGTATGGATCTGATTTTATTAATATTGGTACCGGTACTGACTGTAGCTGCGCTGATGACTGCCGGCAGTAAAGCTCAGGCAAGGATGATAGCTGCTGCAGGAACAGGTATTCAGCTTATTTTATCTGTTTATCTTTTAATAATGTACCTGATAGAAAGAAGTTCAGGCAATATTGATCAAATGCTTTTTACAGATAAATATGTATGGTTCAATACACTCAACATTTATTTCAGCACGGGAGTCGACGGCATTTCAGTTTCTCTGATACTTCTGACTGCTATAGTTACATTTACGGGAGTGTTAGCTTCCTGGGATGTTGATTATTTATATAAGGAATTTTTTATTTCGCTTCTTATACTTTCCACGGGAGTATTCGGATTTTTTATATCGCTTGATCTTTTCTCAATGTTCCTTTTCTATGAGCTTGCAGTAATTCCAATGTATCTGCTGATAGGAATATGGGGAAGCGGGAAAAAGGAATATGCAGCTATGAAGCTTACTCTTATGCTGATGGGAGCATCCGCAGTATTGCTCGTAGGACTTCTTGGAATTTATTCATACTCTTCACCGACCGGCAGCACTGCGCTTACATTTAATATTATTGAGATCGCTAAAATAGATATACCGATAGAAGCGCAAAGATATTTCTTCCCGATGGTATTTATCGGATTTGGTGTGCTCGGCGCTTTATTTCCATTTCACACATGGTCTCCTGACGGACATTCATCCGCGCCTACGGCAGTATCAATGCTTCACGCCGGTGTGCTTATGAAAATGGGAGGATACGGCTGTCTGAGAGTCGCAATGTATCTGCTTCCCGAAGCTGCAAATGAAATGGCGTGGATATTTATTATATTAACTTCCATAAGCATTGTTTACGGAGCTTTCGGAGCTATAGTGCAGACAGATCTTAAATATATTAACGCTTATTCATCGGTCAGTCACTGCGGTCTTGTGTTATTTGCAATACTGATGACAAATGATATTGCAATGAACGGCGCAGTGCTTCAGATGATCTCTCACGGACTGATGACAGCCCTTTTCTTTGCATTGATCGGTATGATTTACAGCAGAACTCATACAAGAGACATAAGGGAAATGACAGGACTTATGAAGGTCATGCCGTTTTTGTCCGTATGCTATATGATTGCCGGATTTGCTTCTCTCGGACTTCCGGGTCTCAGCGGGTTTGTTGCTGAAATGACAATTTTTGTCGGAGCATTTCAAAACACGGATCTGTTTCACAGAAGCGTAACGATACTTGCTGCATCTTCTATAGTAATTACAGCAGTGTATATTTTAAGAGTTGTTGCAAAAATTCTTCTCGGACCGCCCGGAAGTAATCTTCCTGCCGGGATGAAGGATGCAGTCTGGAATGAAAAAGCTGTTACAATAATACTTATAATTGCTATAGCGGGTATGGGACTTTTGCCGCTATGGCTTTCTGAAATGATCCTCAACAGTCTGGGTCCGATAACTGAGAAACTGGCTTTGCTAAAATAGAATGATCATATAAAAATGACTATAGAACAATTACTTCTGATGAGACATGAGATTATGCTGATGATAGCAGCTGTCATTATTCTTATAATCGAATTGTCCACGGGAAAAGATAATAAATCTCTGATGATCCCTGCGACAGTTATATTGTTTTCACTCATAACTTTCATCGGATTTTTACCAATTGAGACAGGGAAATTATTCGGAGGTTCTTACAATACTTCGGATATGATTATATTAATGAAGAACAGTTTGAACATAGGAGTTCTGATCGTCATAATTCAGTCAGCCGGCTGGTTAAAACATTCGTTCGAAAACTTTGATAACTCGGGCGGATATTTTTTCATAATTATCAGTTCGCTGATAGGAATGGATTTTATGATTTCTTCAGGAGACTTTCTGATGTTTTATATCGGACTTGAACTTGCAACTATTCCTATAGCCGCTTTAGCCGCTGTTGAAAAAATGAAAAGAAGATCATCTGAGGCAGGTATTAAACTTATACTGTCAGCTGCGCTTTCTTCAGGAATTTTACTGTTCGGAATTTCGATTTTATATGGGACTAACGGCTCGCTGTTTTTCAGTTCTCTGTCATCTGACAATATGAACACAAGTCTTCAGCTGCTTGCATTTATTTTTATTTTTGCGGGAGTAGCGTTTAAAATTTCGTTAGTACCGTTTCATCTCTGGACAGCTGATGTATATGAAGGAGCTCCGGTAAATATTTCATCTTTTCTGTCTTCTATTTCAAAAGCATCTGCCATATTTATTTTAATAATATTATTGTTCACTGTATTCAATTCGTTGATTAGTGTCTGGAATACAGTCTTATATTATACTGCTGTTATAACTATGACAATAGGAAATCTGTTTGCTATGAGACAGCAAAACATGAAACGGTTTCTGGCATTTTCTTCAATTGCTCAGGCAGGTTTCATACCACTGGGAATAATCGGCGGTACGCAGTTTGGAATCAGCGCAGTAATTTATTTTTTACTGATATATATATTTTCAAATCTCGGCGCATTCGGCGTAGTATCCGCAATTTCAAATGTAACGGGTAAGGAAAACATGGATGAATACAACGGTCTGTACAGAACGAATCCGAAACTGAGTCTGGTAATGATGCTGTCTTTATTTTCGCTGGCAGGCATTCCGCCTGTAGCGGGATTTTTCGGAAAGTTTTTTCTCTTTACAGCTGCTGCAGTTCAGGGATACTACATACTGGTATTTATAGCAGTAGTAAATGCAACGATCTCACTTTATTATTATTTACTTGTAGTGAAAGCAATGTTCATAAACAAAAGTGATACACCAATTGAGTTTATTGATAACGACAATTACACTAAAGCGGGATTACTGATCTGCGCATTGGGAATTATTATCATTGGCTTTGCAGGTATAATATTTGAATTCATAGAATCAGCAAGTACAGGAATTTAATACAAAATTTATTTTGGCTTTAAACAACGGCAAACATAACGTTAAAGAAATAGAAGGCATTCGCTGCACTGTTGTAGAAACAAATGCAGGCGAAGAGAGAATGACATTTTTGAAAAAATTACTTGAGCTGAATGGATATGAAGTGAAGTTTGAAAAGGAAGTTAAGAAGGATGAAACTCTTCCGGATACCTATATTATAGGAGTAACTGATATTGTGTTCAATCCGGTAATAGCAGTTTATCAGAGAAAATTAAAAACACCGGACAATAAAATTGTAACAGCGCCATACTGGAATCAGCAGACACAGGAAAGCAGGGGCTGGTACTGGAAGCAGGGAGATAAAAAGGAAATTTGATTTACGGATAATTGATTTTTTGAATTGGAAAAATGGAAATTGATATGCTGTTATTGGGTTTTGGAAATTATTTAAAGTCTGAATATGGTGGAAACTGTTAAACGGTTTTTGTGTAACTGATGGACCTGAAGATTTTCCATAAAATAAAAAAAACCGTTATTAACGGTTTTTTTTATTTATGAATTGTTAGTGTATTTATTAAGCTATAACCCAGGTCTTATCGCCTGACAAAATTTCATCAAGATTTGGTTTGCCTTTTTTCTTCGTAACTTCTTCAATCTGATGCATCATTGTTTCTTCATAGGTAGGCTTATCGATTGAATAAAATATTCCAAACGGTCTCGGTAAATGAGTACCGTTACTTCCGTTTGCAAAACTCGCAAGTATTGTCGCTTTGATCCTGTCATTCTTATCGTGAATCCACAGATCGTTAACTGAATTTGTTCCGTCTGTTAGATCTACAACAACCGGTTTGAATCCGTCAAACTTAATACCTTTGCTGTTATTTTCACCAAAGATCAGTGGTTTCCCCTCTTCAAGATATAGAGACTCTTCTTTCTTTGTACCCTTTTCTGAATAAATAAAAAATGTACCGTCATTGAATACAGGACAGTTTTGATAGATCTCAACGAAAGATGTTCCCTTGTGTTCATGAGCTTTCAGCAATATTTCTTTCATGTGTTTAGGATCCCGGTCAAGAGATCTTGCAAAGAAAGTACTCTTTGCGCCGAGCGCAAGTTCTGCCGGATTAAATGGTTCATCAATAGAACCAAAAGGTGTTGACTTGGTAACTAATCCTACATGAGATGTTGGAGAATATTGTCCTTTTGTTAAACCGTATATTTCGTTATTAAACATTAATATGTTTAAATTAAAATTTTTACGGAGTGTGTGTATAAGATGGTTACCGCCAATAGACATTGCATCTCCGTCACCGGTTACAATCCAGATATCGAGGTCCGGTCTTGAAGCTTTTAAACCGGCGGCTATAGCCGTTGCTCTGCCGTGAATAGAATGCATTCCATATGTATCCATATAGTAAGGAAATCTGGATGAGCAGCCGATTCCTGATATAAATACGAACTCTTCTTTTTTCTTTCCTAACTCAGGGAAAATTCCCTGCACCTGTTTTAAAATAGAATAATCACCGCAACCGGGACACCATTTTACATCCTGATCCGGTGCAAAGTCCTTATATGTCAGCTTTTCTAGAACAGGCAGATTATTAGTCTCATTCATTTTATTTTTTATTTAAAATTTCCAGAATTTTATTTTTTATTTCGGCAGTTGTAAACGGAAGTCCCTGAATTTTATTTAATCCAATTGCAGGCACCAGATATTTATCTCTGATTATTTTGATCAATTGTCCGTTATTAATTTCCGGAATAAGAATATTTTTAAATTTCATTAACAGCATTCCAAGATTTTTTGGAAAAGGATTCATATGTCTTAAATGTATATGCGACACATTGTAACCTTCACTTATTAATTCCAATACTGCTGTTTTGATAGTACCATAAGTAGAACCCCAGCCTAAGACTAATAATTCAGAATCTTCACTGCCTGTATCAAATTTTGCTTCAGGAATGAAATCTGCTATTTTATCAACTTTTGCCTGCCGGAGGTTTACCATTAATTCATGATTGTGCGGTTCATATGAAATATCTCCGGTCTCATTTGCTTTTTCCAATCCGCCTATCCTGTGCTCAAGTCCTTTGGTTCCCGGTTTTACTCTCGGTCTTACAAAATTTTCATCTCTCTTATATGGAAGAAATGTTCCGTCTTCAGCATTCGGCATATCAGTAAAAACTGAATTTATTTTTGGTAAATCATTTGAAGTTGGAAATTTCCAGGGTTCGGAACCATTAGCGATATATCCGTCACTTAATACTATAACCGGCGTCATATGTTCAACAGTTAATTTACACGCTTCATAAACTGTATCAAAACAATCGGAAGGTGAATGCGCCGCCAGTATTGGCAAAGGACACTCACCGTGCCGGCCGTACATTGCCTGTAATAGATCTGACTGTTCTGTTTTTGTCGGTAAACCTGTAGAAGGTCCTCCTCTTTGAATATTAATTACTACTAAAGGCAATTCAAGTATAGTTGCAAGACCGAGCGCTTCAGTCTTTAAAGACATTCCGGGTCCGGATGTTGTAGTTACACTTAAACTTCCTCCGTAGGAAGCTCCGATTGCTGAACAGATAGCGGCTATTTCATCTTCCGCCTGAAACGTTCTGACTCCTGAATGTTTATACTTTGATAATTCATGTAAAATATCTGACGCAGGAGTAATCGGATATGAACCGAGAAACAAAGGTAAACCTGAAATTTCTGATGCAGAGATCAAAGCAATTGCTATTGCGTTGTTTCCTGTTATACTTCTGTATGTTCC
>Ga0138256_10005161_pt1 | contig 13845 bp, 7 predicted proteins | sample KNB2016incub_MG_FD_105486 | JGI IMG/M metagenome (GOLD analysis project Ga0138256, IMG submission 105486) | Active sludge microbial communities from wastewater in Klosterneuburg, Austria - KNB2014incub_MG | ecosystem: Engineered > WWTP > Activated sludge > Unclassified | place: Austria...
GTAAAAAATGTATCAACCATTGTAATATCGGTTGTATAAACATCAAAGCCATTTGCAGCAACTTGAAGTTGATGAGTTCCAGCCGGAACATCTTCAAAATAATAAAACCCATTTCTTAAAAGATCTGGATTAGTTGAATATAGATGAAATAGTGATTCATAAGTATCAGTGGTATCAACCTGTCCATTTAAACTTACAATTGCCCCATTTATCGCCAACCCGGATTCTGAATCTTTAATAATCCCGGCACTTGTTCCAACATAAGGTCTTGCAAGATTATGATATTTTAAAATTGTCCAGAACATTGTTTTAGCTTCAAGTCTTTTCCAGTTTGCATTCATATTTAACTGGTTCTGAATTGGACTAGTATGAAATCCAGCTTCACTTAATTCTGATGGCATCGAAGTATAAAAATTTACATACAAATATGGACAGCCTCTTGATGGACAAGTTCCATAAAATGTATGATCACCAAATGAACCAATAGTTGGAATTCTCATTCCCGCAGTTAAAAGTGGAATCATATATGAAGACATTGCTTTGCCACCATTTGGAACTTTTTCTGTGTTATTCTCATATTGTCCCCATAGTAACAACGTATTATTGGTTGAAGCGTTTGATGATGCATTTCCATGAATTGAATGATACCAGGCAGCGCCTAAAGAGTTAGCATAAGTTGTTCTATCACCTAAAGAAACCTGTTGTATATCATCAGTTCTGCAAATATAAACCGTGTCAATATCAGTATAATCTAAAAGCATTTGTCTAAGATTTAAAGCTACACGTAAATTCTTTTTTGCTTCTGAGTATCCATAAATTCCCATATTCTCATCCTGGCTGTGACCAGGATCTAGAAAAATATTCCAACCAGACAAACCAGTTACCTGTTGCGCTTTAATTTGATTATAAGGAATAATTATTAAAACTGCAATTGCGAATAAGAAGAATGTACCGGAAAGTTTTTTGTATAAATTTATTGATTTCATTTTCTTACTCCATTACTCGATATTCATTAAATAAATTGAGCCATCATTATATAAATCAAATACAATCGATTTATCATCAGGCGTAAAAGTTGGGTTCATCTCTAAAAGATCATTTGTGTTTGTAAGGTTTGTTTTTTGCTTATCATTAGCATTAACAATTAAAATATCTGAAGCAAGAAAATCATGTCCATCATCTTCTGTTATCATATAGACTATCTTTCTACTATCATTAGACCATCTAGGATTATCTCCATTGCCAAGATCAATTAGATTAGTACCATTAGAATTAACAACAAACATATTTCCACCAAGAACTTCAAAAACTATTTTAGCTCCGTCTGGTGCAGATGAAACATTTAAGTATTGAGCATCTTTTATAACATCTAAAGATTTTTCAGAATTATCATTAAGATTTTTTACAACAATTTTATTGTTTTTTTCAAAAGCTAAAATGTTGTTTTTGATAGAACTATTTTTTTCTTTCCCAGTCACAAAAGTTAAGGTAACATCTTTAGCTGGTAAAAATACTTTTGAATCTCCATCAATCCAGTTAGGTAAATAAGGCATCATTGTTCTATAATCAGTAAGCTGCAAGTTTTGATTTGTTTCTAAATTAAAAATCTTTACAGCATTGTATCTTTTCCCATCTTCAAACTTTGCCACACGCGATAAAATTGATTTTGAATCTGCTGACCATTTATACCCAAATCCCGCGGCAGCTTCATCAGTAATTTGAGTTGAGAAATTTGATTGAATATTATATACCCAAATACCCTGAAATCCTGTTTTTGTATATGCGATTTTGTTTCCATCTGGAGAATAGATTGCATTCATAAGTGCATCATCAACTGAACCATTTATAATTACCTGGTAATTTGATTGAGCAGAAATAATGCTTGCAAGCAATATTATTAAACTGAAAAGAATTTTTTTCATTACTGAAACCTTGTGTTATTTGATTTACATCATTTAAAAGGAAATGTTTTTTATGATTTACTGAAAGCAAAATAAGAAAAAAATATGTTACAATCAGTCTATTATCTTATTATGCTAAGTTATATTTTTCATCAACTTAAAAACAAAAAGAAATTTTATAATGAAAAACTCCGTTACAATATTTTTACAGGATAGTTCAGCTAAAGAAAACGAAAAGAACTTAAAGCGTTTAGCAGATTCACAACTTGTAAAAGAAATAATTCTTGTTTCATCAAATGAAAAACTATCTTCGTTTGAAAATGTTAAAGTTATTTACTGCAAAAATTTTAAAAGCAGTGAAACTGTAAAACTTTTTGAACATTACTCAACTACAGATTACACTCTAGTTGTACAAGGAAATAAATCAATCAATCCAGGACAATTTTGGTTAGATCGATTTTATCAAACAGCAATAAATACAAACGCAGCATTAGTTTATTCTGATTTTTATGAAGAAGAAAGCGGAAAGTTAAACATACATCCCGTAATTGATTATCAAGAAGGAAGCTTGCGTGATGATTTTGATTTTGGTGATGTATTATTTATCAAAACTGAATTTCTTAAAAAAATTGTTGAGCAGGATAAAAATGATTTTAAATTTGCAGGATTTTACAACCTTAGATTAAAGTTATCTCAGTTTGGCAGCATATTCAGAATTCCGGAATATCTTTATACCATTGAAAGTTCTGTGGATGTTGGAAGTGAAGAAAAACATTTTAGTTATGTTGATCCAAAAAACAGAGAAGTCCAAATTGAAATGGAAAGCGCAGTAACACAATATCTTATTGATATAAAGGCGTATGTTCATCAACCATTTAAAGAAATTGATTTAAACTTAGTAAAAGATTTTGATTATGAAGCTTCAGTAATTATACCAGTTAAAAACAGAGCTAAAACAATTGGCGATGCAATTAAATCTGTGCTGAATCAAAAAACTAACTTTAAGTTTAACTTAATTGTAATTGATAATCACTCGAACGATGGTACGACGGAAATTATAAAAGAATTATCAGCAAAAGATGATAAACTAATCCACTTCATACCTGAACGCACAGATCTTGGAATCGGTGGATGCTGGAATGCTGGAGTTCATCACCAACGATGTGGAAAATTTTCAGTTCAGCTAGACAGTGATGATATATACAAAGATGAAAATACTTTACAAACAATTGTTGATCTATTCCAAAAAGAAAAATGTGGTATGGTGATTGGTTCATATCAAATAACAGATTTTAATCTTAAAGAACTTCCTCCGGGATTAATTGATCATAAAGAATGGACTAATGATAACGGACCAAACAATGCATTAAGAATAAACGGACTCGGAGCGCCACGTGCATTTTTTACTCCATTATTACGAGAAATAAAAGTACCAAATGTAAGTTACGGTGAAGATTATTCAGTAGGATTAGCAATAAGTAGAGAATATAAAATTGGAAGAATATATCATTCGCTATATATGTGCAGAAGATGGGAAGGCAACTCGGATGCACAATTAGATATTGTAAGAATGAACGCGAACAATGTTTACAAAGATAGAGTGAGAACATTTGAGTTATTGGCAAGAAAAAAACTTAAAGCTCAAGTTAAATCATTATAATAAATGTAAGCCAACAATCAAACTTTTATAACCATTGACTTTAGAGACTTATTTAATTAGTTTTTTCTAGGAAGAATTAAACAATTTTATTTTTGTTCTAATAAATAATTGTCGAAGAGTAAAGATATTTTTTTCTTTACAAAAACTATTCCCTCCAATCTTGAAGAGAATTTTAAAAGGAGTAAGAATATATGAGAAAACTGCTACTTTATAGCATAATCACATTAAACATTTTTTCAATATACAGCTTTGCGCAAGTTGGTAAAATAAGCGGAGTTGTTAAAGACGGATCCACTGGCGAGACTCTCATCGGCGCAAACGTTTTACTTGAAGGAACAACCATCGGTGCAGCTACAAATATAGATGGTTACTATTCCATTATAAACGTTCCACCCGGCACATATAGCTTAAAAGCAACAATGGTAGGTTATGCTCCAGGCATTTATAAAGATGTTAGAGTTAGCATTGATCAGACTACTGAAATTAATTTTGGACTAACTTCAAATACGTTTCAAACTGATGAAGTTGTTGTTATTGCAACAACACCAATTGTTCAAAAAGACGTTGCGTCAAGTCGAGTAAATTTTAATGTTGAAGAAATTCAAAACTTACCTGTATCAAGCATTAGTGGTGTTATTGGTTTGCAAGCCGGCGTAAGAAGTGGATTGGAAATACGTGGTGGAGCAGCAACACAAACTGCTTTTTTAGTTAATGGCGTTACAATGCGTGATGAAAGAGATAACTCACCTTTTACAGGAATAAGTTATTCAGCAATTGATGAAGTACAAATTCAAACTGGTGGATTTAATGCTGAGTATGGTAATGTTAGATCAGGCCTAATAAACGTTGTAACAAAAGAAGGATTAAGAGACAAATATTCTTTTAGTTTAATTACTCGTTATAGTGGTGCTTCTCCTAAACATTTTGGGATGTCTGCAAATGATCCTAATTCCTATTGGATAAGACCCTATGTTGATCCTGATGTTGCTTGGACTGGCACAACTAATGGTAATTGGGATGCTTATACCCAGTTACAGTATCCTACTTTTGACGGTTGGATAAATATTGCACAGAAAAGACTTTCCGATGATGATCCTACAAATGATATTACACCTGAACAAGCCCAACAAATCTTTTTATGGCAACACAGAAGAATTACTGAAATTCAAGAACCAGATTATGAAGTTGATGCAAGTTTTGGAGGGCCGATACCTTTTGCTCAGGATTTAGGTGCGTTGAGATTTTTTGCTTCGTATAGACAAACACAAACAATGTATATTGTTCCTTTGTCAAGAGATGGAGTAAATGATTGGGTTGGTCAACTCAAACTTACTTCTGATATTGGTGAAGGTAAAAAATTAATGGTTCAAGGGTTGATTAGTCAGGTTACAGGTACAAACTCTCATAACCGAAGTAATGCTGGTGTTCCGGGAATATTCAAAACAGCTGAAGATATTGGTAACCTTATGAATAGAGTAAATTATATTAATGCAAGATTATTTTCACCTGATTACTGGTCTCCAGCACAAATAGATTACTCTTCATTTAGTGGAAAATTCACAAATGTAATAAATCCTAATACATTTTACGAAGTAAGCTTAAGCTCATTTACCTCGCAATATGGAACTTACCATGGGCGTGAAAGAAATACAGAAAAAATATATAACGTTGGTGGTATATTGCTAGATGAAGCACCATATGGATTTGTCGAATATCCTTCTGATGGTATTGATGGTTTAAGAATGGGAGTAGGTTTTAGTAATTATAGAGATAGTAGTAGAGTTAGTGTTTATTCAACAAAGTTTGATTACCAAACTCAATTAGATAGATTTAATAATTTAAAAGCTGGTGCAGAAATAGCATATACTGATAATCACGTTGATTATTCTACTTATGATGCGTTTCTTGAAAGTAATAACTCTATTTCTAAATATAATAACTATCCAATTAGAGGTGCACTCTATGTCCAGGATAAGTTAGAATTTGAAGGAATGGTAGCTAACATTGGTTTACGTTTGGATTATTCTGATCCACAAGGTGAATGGTATGATTATGATGTTTATGATGAATTTCTAACTGCAAAATATGCTTCTTTAATGGATTCACTTATTACTCGAGTTACTATTGATAAACAAATTAATCTCAGTCCAAGAGTTGGAATTTCATTCCCAATTAGTGTTAATAGTAAATTATTCTTTAATTACGGCCATTTCCGTCAGCTACCTACACCAGATAATCTATTCTTGCTTAGAAGGTATTCAGCAACTAATTCTATTTCTAGAATTGCAAATCCAAATAATCCATTTCCTAAAACGGTTGCTTATGAGTTAGGTTATGAACACAATTTACTGGATGTATTTTTAGTAAGAGTTGCAGGTTATTACAAAGACGTTTCACTCCAATCCTATCTTGTAGAATATCAAAATGAAGATCAAACTTTGGATTATTTTAGAGCTGAACCAAATAGCTATCAAGATGTTAGAGGTTTTGAATTTACATTGTCTAAAAATAGAGGTGATTGGATACAAGGCTTTATAAATTATACCTATGATGTTAGAACATCAGGTGTATTTGGATTTGATATCTATTACCAGAATAAATCTGAACAGAGAAAAACTGAAAATACTTCACGAGATAATTATCAAGAAAAGCCTGTCCCTCGTCCATTTGCCAATTTGAATCTGGACTTTTTTACACCATCTGAATACGGTCCTAAATTAGGAGGACTATATCCTTTAGCAGATTGGAGAATGAGTTTAGTTACATCCTGGACGGCCGGCCGCTATATCACTTGGACAAATAGTGCATCTATTGCTGGCATTGAAAATAATGCACAATGGAATCCTTACTGGAATGTTGATTTAAGAATTAGTAAAACATTGAATATTTTAGGAATTAATTTGCAAGTCTTTGCAGATATTTCAAATCTATTCAATTATAAATATATGACAGAATACGGATTTGTTAATGCAAGTGATTATACCGCATACATGAAATCATTGCATTTACCTGAAAATGTTTTCGATTCAAGATTTGGATATGTGAATGTTACTGGTGATGATAGACCAGGCGATTATAGAACCGGGCCATATATTCCTTGGGATGAAAATGCTTCTGAAAGTCAAAAAGATGAGTGGAGAAAGAATAAATCTTATATCGATATGCCTAACCAGGAGTTCTTTACTTTTCTTAATCCGAGAGATATTTTCTGGGGCTTAAAACTATCATTCGATTTTTAATATAGATGCTTGAGGAATAAATGAAAAATAATTCTTTTAAAATTAAATTAGTGATTAAGTTTACAATAATGATATTGTTGATTAGTGCTAATTCATCATTTTCACAATATACAGTTAAATGGATGTCAGTTGGATCATTACACAATTGGTATTCTGAAATTGGAAGTGAGATTGAAGTTGGACTTGTTAATCAACAACAGTATGGCTTACAATGGCCAGCAATTCATTCTGAACAGGATATTCAAGCTGCTAAAGGGTTTTGGATAGGATCCGCAAACTTTACAGATCAAACCGGAGCCTTTTATCCTCATAAAGTTGTGCATGTAGGCCCCAGAGTTTCTGGTCAAAATGAATTCTTTCCTATTCCTGATGCAATGAAAATGATAAGTAAGTTTACTCCACCAAAAGTAACAGTTGATGGCGAAAAATCTTATGGTAAAAGTGTTAAAAATGATGAAGTTGATCCAACACTTTTTGTAGATAGAGTTATAGAAAACAAAGCTAACACTCAATTAGGTATAAGCATGACCAGACGAATTTACCAGTTTGGCCAAGAGTATCATGAGAATTACATTGTATCAGAATATACATTTAAGAATACAGGTAATATTGATGCTGATGCTGATATTGAATTGCCGGGAAATACTTTAAATGATGTTTACTTTTATTATCAGTATAGATTTGCAGTATGTAGAAATATTACTAACGTTATTGGTAGTCCGACACAATGGGGCCTTAATACGATGAATGACGCAAGGGGAGATGGTGTAAAACCGGATCCTGTTGGTGAGCAATTTAGAGCACAATTTATGTGGCATGGTAAGTTACTCGCATTTACAAAATATGATAATATTGGTGGCCCTATTTGGGAAAAGGTTACACTTGTGGAAAAGGGTGATACAGTTGGAAGACTTGGAGCTTCGCAATTTGCGGGTGTCGTCACATTACATGCTGATGTTTCCTCATCAGATAAAAATGATGATCCACTTCAACCATCAACAACTTCCTGGGAACATTCTGATGACCCACTAACATCTAACAATGATGCATTTGATAAAACAAAAATGGATTTAGAATACGGCTGGATGTCTAAAGGACATAAATCTCCTAGGCATGCTGATGTTGTTGAACCTTCTGGATTGCCAGGTTTTCTTTCACCAACTGGTGATCCTTCATTAGGCACTGCTGGTGGACACGCATTTTGCAATGGATATGGTCCTTATACATTAGCCCCTGGTGATAGTGTAACAATTATTTTTGCAGAAGCTGTTTCTGGAATAAGTTGGGAGTTAGCTACAGAAACAGGAATCAAGTTTAAAAGAGGTCAGATTACTGCCCTTCAGAAAAACCAGGTAGTATTTCAGGGTAGAGACTCATTATTTCAAACATTTCGTAGAGCAATTGCCAATCATCAATCAGGTTATAATATTCCGCAACCACCTCCACCAACAAAATCTTTTTCTGTTGAAGGTCTAAGTGACAAAATATCTCTTACCTGGGAAACATATGATGATCCAGGAGCTAACCTAGAAGGATTTGAAATCTATAGAGCTGTAGGAAAATATGATAGTACTTATCATTTAATCTATACTGCAGGTGCTAGTGAAAGAAGTTATAATGATACAAGTGCTATTCGTGGATTACCTTATTACTATCACATATTATCAGTCGGCACTGAAGCTTCTAATACAGGTGAGGGATTAACTCCAGCAGGTAGGTTAAGAAGCAACAGATATTATACTCAAACATACGACCCGGCAATTTTAAAACGACCTCCAGAATCAGATATGGGTAAAATAAGAATAGTTCCTAATCCATATAATATATCTTCAGATTTAAGTTTAGGTTTTGGATCAGATTTATCAAATCGTCTTGCATTTTTTAATATTCCCGCAAGATGCAACATAAAAATTTATTCTGAGTTGGGTGAATTGATAACAACAGTTGAACATACAAATGGAACAGGCGATGATTATTGGGATTCAACAACTTCATCAAGACAAATAGTTGTAAGTGGAATTTATATTGCAGTATTTGAGAACTTAGATACTGGGGAAAAGAAAATTCAAAAATTTGTTATCATTAGATAGACGGAAACAAAGTTTTATGAAAAAAAGAATACAAAATCATTCGGCAATTATAATTCTGACAGTAATAACAATTCTGTTTCAGAATGAAATTTTATTTTCGCAGCAACAAAAATTAGCACAAACAGGTATGAAATTTTTAAACGTTTCGCTGGATGCTAGAACAAGTGCTTTTGGAGATGCGATAACTTCACTTGAAACAAATTCAAGTGCAATGTTTTATAATCCTGCTTCTATGGCAAATTTAGAAAGCATTGCAGATATAACTCTGGGATCAACACAGTTTATCGCTGATATTAATTATTACAATGCTGCTGTGGCATTTACTCCGTACGATGGAGATTATGGTGTTTTTGGTTTTAGCCTTATTTCTGTAAACTATGGCGATTTTCTTGGTACCATCAAAGCAAATAATGAACAAGGTTTTCTTGATGTTGGCACATTCAGTCCTACTGCGTTCTCATTTGGGGTAGGTTACGCAAAATCATTGTCAGAAAAATTCTCTATAGGTGCTAATGTTAAATACGTTAGACAATCACTTGGGACTAGTATTGTAAATGATGTTGTCACTGATCCTGTCAGTGGTTCTTATCTAAGTGCAAAAACGGAAGATCACGAATTAGATGTAGTAGCTTTTGATTTTGGAATACTTTATAAAACTGGATTCAAAAGTCTAAATATTGGAATGAGCATCAGAAATTTTGCTCGTGAAATTAAATACAAGCAAGAAGGATTTCAATTACCATTGATATTTCAAATTGGTGCATCTTTTAATTTTGCTGATTTAATGGAAGTTGATAAAAATGAACATTCATTTTTACTTAGTGTAGATGCTAATCACCCGAGAGATTATCCTGAGCAGATTATGGCTGGATTAGAATATACTTTTATGAATATTTTATCATTAAGAGGTGGATTTTCAACTCCAAATGATGAAAGAAATTTTAGTTATGGGCTTGGATTAAAAAAAGATATTGGTGGTTTAAATTTGGCTGTTGATTATGCCTATACACCATTTGGCATTTTTAACGATGTTCACAGAATCTCTATAAATTTTGCTTATTAATAACTTAAACAAAAAATTAAGTTTGGAAAAAAAATGAAAAGATTATTTATTTATTTATCTTCAATAATACTGTTACTTGGATCAGCACTTTTTGTTGGATGTTCTGAAGATGCAACCCCCAGTATTTATGATTCGATCAAACCAAGCGATAAACTACCAGTTGATAGATATTATAATTTTAATGAAAAAAGTGTACCTCCGGAAAAACCTTATGGAATTACTGTTGATAATCTGGGTTTTGTTTACGTTTCTTTAAATGGATTAGGCATAAAAAAAATTACAGGTGACTCTTTAACAGTTTTTGCACCTAAAGGTCCCGAATCATTTTTTAAAGCAATGACGTTTGGATCTGATGGATTGATTTATGCAGTTAGAGGGGGAATAAAAGGTATTTATAAAATTACTTTAAATACAATACCAGCAGCATTTGTTGCATCCTCCCAAGGTATAAGTGATAACGTTAATGATGTAGAATTTGATAATTCAAAAAATGTAATTTGGGCTGGTGGTAATACTGGAATAATTTATAGAATCACTCTCGATAAAAATGTTAAAAAATTTATAAATCTTTCCGGGAATATTAATGCATTAAAAATTACAAGTAATTTTCTTTATGTTGCACTAACTGATACCAATGAACAAGAAGTGGTTTGGAAATATCCAGTAGTTTCGAGTGATAGTTTGGGTGCTGGAGAATTATTTTTTAATTACACCGAAAAAATTGATCCACTTGGAAAAATAATTGATATCGCTATTTCTGAGGACGGATTCTTATACATTTTTTCAAACATTCAATGGACGAATCCATCAATCAATTTTGGAGAAATACATAGAGTGAATTCAAGTAATTCTTATGAAGAATTATATAATGGTTTAATAAGTGGTTCATTTTATTCTTTCTGTTGGGGTCTAGATCAAAATGCGTATTTCTCTAATATTATAGTTGGGGCAAATACAGATGTATATAAAATTGATATGAAAAAAAATAAAGCTCAATAATAAATAGAAAATTAACATAACTAACTAATCGAAAGGTTCGAAATGAAAAAAGGAATACTAACAACTCTAGTTTTATTCTCTTTGTTAAGCATTGCAAGTTTTGCTCAGCAGTGGGTAAATCAAGGCGCTTGGCCGGATGCTACAGTAAGAGGTCAATTACACGGTGTTACGGTTGATCCAGATGGAAAAGTTTGGGCAGGTAATTTTGGAACTGAAAAAATATTACCGGTAGGTTCAAGTGATTCTATTGTTGTAAATCAAATAAGAGTTTATAATGCTGATGGTTCACCAGCTTCATTCTCTCCAATATGGAAAGTTGTAGGTAATGGAATTAATGATACATTAAAAGCTACAAACGTTAGAGGTTTGCGTACAGATAATAATGGAAATATTCTTCTTGTTCTTGGCAACAAAAAGATGTATCGATTTAATTATCAAACTGGTGCAGGTATGAATAAAGTTGATTTAGCAGTTGCTAATGGTGGAACTTATACATCACCTACGGCTCCTGCTGTAAGTAATGATGGTAAAATATTTGTTGGCCCGGTTGTTAATGCTGGTTACCCAATAATGGAATTTGATACTGACTTTAATAAAGTTGGTGAAGTTACACCTGCTTTTACAATTTCAGGATTCTCAAGAACATTAGAATGTTCTGCTGATGGTAACACAGTTTATTTTCCAATATATGATAGAAAATTCACAATGATTTATCAGAGACCTGATGAATTAAGTTCATTTGATTCTGTTGGTGTTCTTTTTACAGGTACTTCTTGTGAATCAATGGGATTTCAAGATGCCGCTAAAACAAAACTTTGGTTTTCAGCAGGCTCATTCTTTGCAGCACCAAATGGTGTTCCTGATTCACCTTGGGTCGCAAATAATTGGTATAAATATGATGTAACAAGTGGTAATGTTGATATGGTTAATACTATACAATGGAGTTTTAATGTTCCAAATAGTGAAAATGAAAGACCTCGTGGTATAGCTTTTAGTCCTGACGGAAACTCTGCTTACGTTGGTGTATTTGGTCAAGCTTCAGATTTAGTTCAAAAAATTACTAATGATGGTAGTGGTGTTGATGAAAACGGTCAATCAGTTGTTGATGGTTACAAACTTTCGCAGAACTATCCTAACCCATTTAACCCTACAACAAAAATTAATTTTGAACTTAGAGAAAGTGGTTTTGCTACATTAAAAGTATATGATATGCTTGGTAATGAAGTTGCTACTTTAATTCAGAATGAATTAACATCCGGAGCACATTCAGTTAATTTTAGTGCTTCTAACATTGCTTCAGGTACTTATTTCTATCAGCTTAATGTTAATGGTACAAGAATTACCAACAAAATGGTTGTTCTAAAATAATTTTCGTAGCACAGATCTCCAGATCTGTATTTGTTTTATTAAGATTCTAATTCTCAGGACTGGAGTCCTGAGCTACAAAAGAAACTAAAGGCACGAGCAATCGTGCCTTTTTATTTTAAATAAACCTGTAGAATTAAGTTTATCTTAAAGAAAAACTTGGTTAGTTTTGTATCAGTTATTAATCAGAAATTATAATAGAATTATGAAAAATCTAACCACCATATTTTTAGCATTTATCCTCACTATCACAATCTTTTCTCAATCCATTCCGCCTAAACGAGAGTTACGAGCTGCATGGGTTGCTACAGTTACAAATCTTGATTGGCCAAGTTCCAACAACTTAACTACGGCCCAGCAGAAGCAGGAATTAATTTCATTACTAGATGAATTAAAACGTGATGGAATAAATACTGTTATCTTTCAAGTTAGATCTGAATGTGATGCAATTTATAGTTCTTCATTTGATCCGTGGTCTTATTGGTTAACCGGCTCTCAAGGTACTGCTCCATTCCCTTATTATGATCCTCTTGAATTTGTAATTGAAGAAGCACATAACAGAGGAATGGAATTACATGCTTGGTTTAATCCTTATCGAGCAGAAAGATCTGTTGATAATTATTCTAATGCACCAAATCATGTTACAATTCAACATCCAGATTGGGTTATTCAAATATCAACATTTAAATTTCTTGATCCAGGATTGCCAATGGTAAGGGATTATGTAACTTCTGTTATTTATGATATAGTTAGCAGATATGATGTGGACGGAATTCATGCAGACGATTATTTTTATCCGTATCCACCGAATCAAATTACAAATCAGGATGCACAAACATTTGCAAATTATCCGCGTGGTTTTACAAGTATTGCTAGTTGGAGAAGAGATAATGTTAATTTATTGATAGCGCAGGTAAACGATACAATTCAATCAGTAAAACCTCATGTTAAATTTGGTATGAGTCCATTTGGAATATGGAAGAACGGTGTACCTCCTGGTATTACTGGTCTTTCTGCATATGATGATATTTATTGCGATGCAATTGCCTGGTTACATGATAAATCAATTGATTATTTAACACCTCAACTTTACTGGCCTTTTGGCGGCGGGCAGGACTATGCAAAGTTACAACCGTGGTGGGCTGATTCTGTTTATGCTAATGGAAGACATTTTTATCCAGGGCATGCATATTATAGAATTCCAAACTGGACAAGCTCTAGTGAAATGCCGAGACAAATAAGATTAGACAGAACAAACCCAAAAGTACAAGGAAGTGTTTTCTTTAGAGCAAAAAATTTTCCAGAAAATCCTAAAGGTGTAACTGATTCTTTAAGGAATGATTTGTACAGATATATTTCAATCCTGCCAACAATGAATTGGAAAGATATTGTTGTTCCAAATCCCCCACAGAATTTAAGATTTGAAAGATTAGCAAACGGGCAGGGAGGATTGTTGTGGGATTTACCACAAACAGCAAGTGATGGAGATAGTGCTTCTCGTTATGTAGTATACAGGTTTGATCATCAA
>Ga0138256_10005162_pt1 | contig 13844 bp, 8 predicted proteins | sample KNB2016incub_MG_FD_105486 | JGI IMG/M metagenome (GOLD analysis project Ga0138256, IMG submission 105486) | Active sludge microbial communities from wastewater in Klosterneuburg, Austria - KNB2014incub_MG | ecosystem: Engineered > WWTP > Activated sludge > Unclassified | place: Austria...
GAGAACGCCAAGCTGGCCGCACAGCTCACGCGCATTCTGCGCACGCCGTATGACTCGGAGCATCTGCCTGTGACGCAGTTGCGGTTCTTCGACAACGACACGAAGATCCGGTTCAGCGTGTCGCTGCCGCGCGAATCGCGCGTCGTGACGTCCTCGGGTGCCGAAATGAACGGCATGACGCTGACCGAGGCGGAGATTCGGCAGCAGCAGCAGGGCGGGCGTGGAGGCCGTGGCGGTGGCCGCGGTGGCGACCAGGGTGGCCGCGCGGGAGGCGCCGGTGCGACGACACCGACCGGCAACAAGACATGGTGGCTTGAGTACGACATCGCCACGGGTAACGTGGTGCTCAACGAGAAGTACGAGCCCGAGCCAGCCACGCCGGCATGGGCGCAGGTGTCGCCCGACAAGCAGACCATCCTTTTCGCTCGCGGCCAGAACCTCTTCATGATGGACGCGGCCAACTACGCCGTCGCGCAGAAGACACCGAACGCGCCCACGGTCACCGAAGTGCAACTCACCACCGACGGTGAAGAAAACTATGGCTACGCGCCCACGCAGCAGGGTGGCCAGGACGAAGACGAGCAGGACCAGGGCGGCGGTGGCCGAGGCGGCCAGACCACGCAGGGCGCCGCTGCGGCGGGCCACGAAAACGACAAGAAGTTCGGCCCGCGTCGTCGCTCCGTCGGCATCTCATGGTCGCAGGACCACAAGAAGTTTTCCCTGCAGCGCACCGACTCGCGCAAGGTGGGGGACCTGTGGGTGATCAATTCGCTCGCGAATCCGCGCCCGCGCCTCGAGACCTACAAGTACGGCATGCCGGGCGAAGCCAACCAGCCCCAGTCTGAACTCCAGGTATTCGACATCGCGTCACGCAAGCCGCTCAAGCTCATGACCGAGGCGTTCAAGGACCAGAACCTCGGGTCGTCTTCAATGGCGCTCACCAACCTGCAGCGCCTGAAGAATGACACCGCCACGCGCTGGATCACACCAGCCGGCGACAAGATGCTCTACACGCGGCTGAGCCGCGACCAGAAGCGGTTCGATGTGGTGGAAGCCGATACGACGACCGGCGAAGCGCGCGTGGTGGTGGCCGAACGGCTCAACACCTACATCGAGAGCCAGCCCATTCGCCTCATCACCAACGCAACGGGTGGAAAGGAACTCATTCACTGGTCCGAGCGTGACGGATGGGGACAGTACTACCTCTATGACTACAAGGGAACGCTGATTCGGCAGCTCACCCAGGGCGAATTCGTCAACACCGGCATCGTCGGCGTGGACGAAAAGAGCCGCCTCATGTTTGTGCATGCCGTGGGCCGCGAAAAGGGTGAAGACCCCTACTTCCAGCACCTCTATCGCGTGAACCTCGACACGGGCGACATGAAACTCGTGACGCCCGGCAATGGGTCGCACTCGGCGACGATGAACGACAAGGCGACGTTTGCGGTGGACAACTGGTCGCGCATCGACATGGCGCCTGAGTCGGTGCTGTATGACTCGCTCGGCAACAAGGTGATGGACCTTGAGAAGACCGACGTCTCCTCGCTGCTCGCCGCCGGCTTCAAATATCCCGAGGCGTTCACCGTCAAGGCCGACGATGGCGTGACGGATTTGTATGGCGTGATGTACAAGCCGTTCGACTTCGACCCGGCGAAGCGGTACCCGATCATCGAATATGTCTACCCTGGTCCGCAGACCGAGAGCGTGACCAAGACGTTTTCGCCGCGCCAGGCCAACGTGATGCTGGCGCAGTTCGGGTTCATCGTCATTGAAGTCGGAAACCGCGGCGGCAATCCGCAGCGGTCGAAGTGGTACCACAACTTCGGCTACGGCAACCTGCGCGACTACGGATTGGCCGACAAGAAGGCGGCCGTGGAGCAGTTGGCCAAGCGGCATCCCTGGATCGATCCGAACCTGGTTGGCATCTACGGCCACTCGGGCGGCGGGTTCATGTCCACGGCGGCGATGTTCGTCTATCCCGACTTCTTCAAGGTGGCCGTGTCCACCTCAGGCAACCACGACAACAGCGTGTACAACCGCGCGTGGAGTGAAAAACACGATGGCGTGAAGGAAATCGAGAAGGACGGGCAGGTCACGTTCGAATACGACATCGACAAGAACCAGGACCTGGCCAAGAATCTGAAGGGCAAGTTGCTGCTGATGACCGGCGACATCGACAACAACGTGCACCCGGCGGGCACCTATCGCGTGGTGGACGCGCTCATCAGGGCCAACAAGCGGTTCGACTTCCACATCATTCCCGGTAAGCGGCACGGGTACGCGGACGCAGGCGACTGGTCCGCGGCGATGCGGGCCGACTACTTCTGCCGCTATCTCCTTGGGTGGGCGCCGACAGATGCCGACATCATGGAGTTGCAGCGAGAGGTGGCAATCCGCCGGTGAGTGTCCGGATGCAGAAACGACCTCAGAGGTCGTTTCCAGAGCCGGCAGTGGGGAAACGACCTCTGAGGTCGTTTCTGACGTCGTTCCTCCCCGCGGCCGGCGCGGTCATCCTTGTGGTCGCCGCCCTGATCTACTGGGGCGGCGGCGCCAGTCCGACTGCGCCGGCGACCATCCGTGACGGGGCGCCCGCGTGGTCGCCCGACGGCAAACAGCTCGCGTTTTACTCAGAGGTCGGCGGTAAACCCGCCGACCTCTTCGTGATGGACGCGACCGGCCTCAATGTCCGGCAACTGACCGACACCCCCGAGTCCGAAGGCTACCCGGCCTGGTCGCCCGATGGCCGACAGATCGCCTTCGAATCACACACGGCCGACGGCAACTTCGACGTGTACGTGATGAACGCCGACGGCTCCAATGTGCGCCGCCTGACTCGCGAGGCGAGGCGCGACGTTGGGCCTGCGTGGTCGCCTGATGGCACGAAGATCGCCTTCATGTCGGATCGCGATGGCAAGGAATTCAACCTCTATTGGATGAACGCCGACGGTTCCGGTGTGGAGCTCTTGACCTCGGGCGAAACCGACTGGTTTCCTCAGTTCTCACCGGACGGCCGCCGGATCGCTTTTCACCGCTGGAGTGACGTCCACGTCATCGACCTTGACGACCGGAAGCCGGTGCGGCTGACCGTGGATCCCGACAACGGGATGTACCCGTCCTGGTCGCCAGATGGCACGCGACTCACGTTCATGAGCCGGCGGGGAGGCCCAACCTCCATTTTCACCATGAATGCCGACGGCACGAACCAGCAGGAACTGGTGCGTCTGGCCACCGGGAGCGCCATCGACCCCCGCTGGTCGCCGGACGGCAAGACGATTGCCTTTGTGAGCGTCCCCGAGCAGGCGGCCTCCGAGGCACAAGCGGCGGCCCAGAGCCGATTGCTCTACACCGTCAATGTTGAGACAAAGACCATCGCCCGCCTGAGATAGATAATGAGACTTGTCTCATCTTAGTGATAGGATCCTCGGCGGAGCCGATCGTGACCGCCGCGCCTGCCACCCCCATTTCTCTCTGTGACCTCGCCGTCGGCGATATCGCGCGGTTGCATGAGGCGCGGCTCGATCCTGAAGCCTGCCACCAGTTGCGCTCGCTCGGCTTGACCGAATCGTGCCAGCTCCGCCTCTGCAAAACTGGGGAACCCTGCATCGTCCAGGTCCGGTCCACGCGGATTGGCATTTCCGGCTCTGTGGCCCGACACATCTTTGTGGTGCCGCTGCCTGCCGGCGCGAGTTGAGATGAGTGCGTCCTCGGTGGCGCTGCTCGGGAATCCCAACACCGGCAAAACCACACTTTTTAATCGTCTCTGCGGCGCCCGCGCCAAAACCTCGAACTTCCCGGGAACGACCACGGCCATGCGTGTGGGCCGCAGCCAGGTGGGCTCTGATTCCATCGAGGTCATCGATCTTCCAGGCCTGTACTCGTTGCAGGGTGAGTCGCCCGAGGCCGCCATTGTCCGCGGCGTCCTGCGCGGCGCCGCCGATTCGCGGCCGTCCGCGGTGATCGCGCTCGTTGACGCATCCAACCTCTTCCGCAATCTCGTACTCGTCGGCGAACTTCTCACGTTTGATGAGCCGGTCGTTGTGGCGCTCAACATGGTGGACATCGCCGAGCGCACGGGACTGCGCCTTGACGTGCCGACGCTTTCGCGGCGCCTCGGGGTGCCGGTTGTGCCAATGGTGGCGTCGAAGGGCATCGGCCTTGATGGCCTGCGTACCATCATCGCGTCGCTGGCTACGGGCGCAACTGCGCGGGTGCGGCCGCCCGACCTGCCGCCTTCCGGCGCCACCCTTGAGCAGTTCACAGCGTGGACAGACGATGTGCTGAATGATGCGTATCCGGGCGGCGCACCGGCCGCCGCGCTGGACGCGCGGACCGAACGCATCGATCGGGTCCTGACGCATCCGTTGTCCGGCACTCTGGTGTTCCTGGCCGTGATGGGCGCGTTGTTCTGGACGCTGTTTGAACTCGCCACGGTGCCGATGGACCTGATCGAGCTCACGTTCGGCTACCTGGGCGCGGGTGTGAGTTCGGTGTTGCCTGCCGGCGCGATTCGAGACCTCCTCATTGACGGCGTGATTGGCGGCATTGCCGGCACGGTGGTGTTCCTGCCGCAGATCTGCCTGCTGTTCTTCATGATCAGCCTGCTCGAAGACACAGGCTACCTGGCGCGCGCGGCGTTCGTGAACGATCGGATTTTTCGCCGGTTCGGACTACCTGGGCAGGCGTTTGTGCCCCTGCTCACCGCACACGCGTGCGCGTTGCCGGCCATCATGAGTACGCGGCTGATTCCCGATCGGCGCGATCGCCTGGCGACGATCATGGTGGCGCCGTTCATGAGTTGTTCGGCGCGTCTGCCTGTCTACATCCTGCTGACCGGATTGTTGTTTGCCGACCGTCCCGCGCTGGCCGGCCTCGCGTTTGCGGGCTGCTACCTGCTCGGTTCGGCGGCTGCGTTTTTCAGCGCGTGGCTGTTCGGCAAGACCGCGCTCAAGGGCACCCCGCGGCCGATGGTGCTGGAACTACCCAGCTACAAGCGGCCGTCATTCACCAACGCGCTGCTCACGGCCAGGGATCAAGGTCAGGCGTTCCTCCAGACCGCGGGCACGGTCATCGTCGCCATTTGCGTGGTGATGTGGTGGCTGAGTGCGTATCCCAAGGTGGATGCGCCTGTCGAAGCGGTCGAGTTGCGCCAGGCCGCCGAAACCGCGGCGGCCCCTGCGGTGGCCGACGAACTTCGGACGCGCGCTGACGTGATTCAGGCCAAGGCAGAGCAGTCGGGCAGCTTCGCCGGCATCATGGGCCGGACGATTCAGCCTGTGTTCCAGCCGCTCGGCTATGACTGGCAGCTGACGGTGGGTGTGCTCACCAGTTTCCTGGCGCGCGAAGTGTTTGTGTCCACCATGTCGGTGATTGTGGGCGGCGGGGCAGAGGCGGAACCCGATGAAGGCGTGCGGCGGCGCATTCGCACCATGACGCGCGATGACGGGACGCTGGTGTTCACGCGCGCGACTGCCGCGTCCGCGCTCATCTTCTTTGTGCTGGCGATGCAATGCCTACCCACGCTTGCGGTGACCCGCAAGGAGACCGGCAAGGCGAAGTACGCGGTGGTGCAACTCGCCTACATGTCGGGCCTGGCGTATGTGACCGCGCTCGTGGTGTATCAGTCGATGCGGGCGATGGGGATCAGCTGATGGGCTGGCAGGACTGGCTCGTCACTGCCGTGGCCGGCCTGGCCGCAGCCATCGTCTTCTGGCGGACGATTGGGTCGTGGAGAGACTCGAAGCCCGGGTCGCCAGTCTCACCCGCATGTGACGGGTGCGCGGTCGCGGAGGCCGCGAGATCGAGTAGTGGCCGAACTGACGGAAGTGCCGGAACTGAGGAACTGCCGAGATCTCGGTGAGTTCAGTTCCGCCAGTCCCGCCAGTTCCGCCACTACCCCAATGACTAGCGGAGCTCCGCCAGCATCGGATCCGCCCGCACGGTGATTGAGCTCGTGTAGGCCTGACCGTTTGCCGTCATCGTGACGCGATAGGTGCCCGGCGTCACGGCACCGGCGCCACCGCCGCCGCCGCGACCACCACCGCCGCCACCACCACCTCGTCCGCCAGCGGCGGGCGCAGGATTGGGCGCCAGGAGGCAGGCGCCGACGGCACCGCCGCCGCCTCGTCCCCCGCCACCGCCGCCGAAGCCACCACCACCGCCGGCCGGCGGCGCAGGTGCACCCGCGGGCGGCGCAGGCGTGTTCCACCGCATCGCCCACTCCACCTTCTGGACGCCGGCTTTGGCTGGGAACGATGCCGAGCAGGTATTGCGGCCCGCCGCGTCGCTGATCTCGAACTTGACGTCGCCGGTCACGCGGTCACTCAGGTAGTAGTTGATCGCCGCGTTCCGGCTCGGGTTCGTTCCGATGAACGAGATCTCACCGCCGTTGTGCTGCGGCTGGATGTTGAGCCACTGCGTCGCGACGCGGTTGTCGAACAAGTGAGCGGCCGCGCCGCGCACGGCTGGGGTCATCTGCTGGAGCGGCGTGATGTCGTCCATGATCCAGATGCCGCGCCCGTGTGTGCCGGCAATGAGATCGCCGTCGCGCGGGTGAATGAGCAGGTCGTGCACGGCCACCGTCGGCAGGTTGTTGTTCAGCCGCTGCCACGCCTGGCCGCCGTTCAGCGAGTAGAACGCCGCGAACTCCGATCCCGCGAAGAGCAGGTCGGGGTTCTTCGGGTCCTGCTTCACCACGTACATCGGGTGACCGTCGGGGATGTTGCTCGTGATGTTCGTCCACGTCTTGCCGAAGTCCGTCGTCTTGTAGACGAATGGCTTGTAGATGGCGAACCGGTGTCCGGTGATCGTGGCGAACGCCGTGCCGTTGGTGTGCTTGGACGCTTCGACACGGCTCACCCAGATGTCCGGACGCGGGTTGCCCGGCATCCCGGCGGTGCCGACCTTCGCCCAGGTCTTGCCGTAATCGCGCGTCACCTGAATGTTGCCGTCGTCGGTGCCGATCCAGACCTGGCCCGGCTCAACGGTGGACTCCGAGATCGTGATGATTGTCGCGTGATACTCGGCGCCGCCACCGGGGTTTTCGTCGGGCGTCATACCGCCAGAGAGCCGGCTGGTGCGCTCGGGATCGTTCTGCGTCAGGTCAGGGCTGATGAGCCGGTATGTGGCGCCACCGTCGAGCGACATGATCAGGTGGTTGGACCCAATCATGATGGCCTTCGGATTGTGCGGTGACAGGATGAACGGCGTGGACCAGTTGTAACGGAGCGGTCCCATCTGCTGCGGCTGCACGCCCCAGTTCATGGCTTCCGCCTTCTTCTCCATCTCGGGCGTGATGTATTCGTCCCAGTTCGAGATGTTCGCCTTGCTCGGGCGAATGCTGGTGCGCGACCGCGTCTCGGCGTCCGACCGCCCGATGTTGCCGCCTTGTCGATCCGGTTGCGACTCGGAATAGATGTTTCGATAGTTTGTCGGGTCTTGTTGTGTGTGGTACCCGTCACCGCCCGAGATGTTGAACCAATCACTCAGGTAGATGCCCTGCGCGCGCGTGGCCGACGGGCCGCACGAGCTGCCGGCGTCCTGCAGGCCGCCGCACAGGTAGTAGGGTTCGCGCATGTCGGCCGACACCGAGTAGTACTGCGTGACATTCAGGTTCTCGAAGCGCAGATCGTTCACGCCGTCGTCGTGCGTGAGATTCAGGCCGCCGTCGCTGCCGATGTAGTAGCGGTTCTTGTTGTGCGGGTCGAGCCACATCGCGTGCCAGCAGTGGCCGCCGTTGCCGCCACCCCCGCCGACGAACGTCTTGCCGCCATCACGCGAGCGGCGGTAGGCGATGTTGTAGCTGAAGATGTACTTGTCGTCGAGCGGGCTGATGCCGATGTGGTTGTAGTAGAACGGCCGCGTGAGATAGCGGTCGAGGAACGTCCATGTATCGCCGCCATTCTCGGTGCGGTAGATGCCCGCGCCCAGTTTGGTCATGTCCGCGTACTCGGGGTTCGGCGTGCCGCCACCACCGCCGCGTCCACCACCACCGCCGCCACCGCCTGCCTGCGCGGGCTGGCCCGGGGTGGGTAGCGTGGCCGGCGGCTGGAAGCCGTGCTCGATGTGCGCCATCAGCACCTTCGGGTTCGAACGCGCGATCGCCAGGCCGATCTTGCCCATGTCGCCGGTCGGCAGCGTGTTGGTCAGTTTGCGCCAACTGCGTCCACCATTGGTGCTCTTGAAGATGCCGCTGTTGGGACCGCCGCTGTTCAGACGCCACGGATACCGGATGCGCTGCCAGAAGGAGACATACAGGATTTCGGGGTTGCTCGGATCCATCACCATGTCGATGGCGCCCGTCTGCGGGTCGTTCGGCAGGCCTTCGGTCTGCTTCACCCAGGTCGTGCCGCCATCGGTGGTCTTGAAGACACCGCGGCTGCCGATGGGGCCGTAGATGTTGCCGATGGCCGCCACGTACACCGTGTTCGGATCTTTCGGATGGAGGATGATCTTGCCGATGTTGAACGAGTCCTTGAGGCCCACGTTCGTGAACGTGGTGCCGCCGTCGGTGGACTTGTAGACGCCGTCGCCCCAGGCGGCAGAGTTGCGGCCGCATTCTTCGCCGGTGCCGACCCAGATGATGTTCGGGTTGGTCTGATTGATCTTCACGTCACCGATGGATGCGGCGCCGTACTTGTCGAAGATGGGTGTCCAGGCCGCGCCGGCGCTGGTGGACTTGAACACACCGCCCGACGCCGATCCGACGATGACATGCGCGAAGTCGTTTTCGAGCGCGTCAATCGACGAGATGCGACCGACGAGGTTGGCGTTGCCAACGTTGCGCCACCGCAGATCCTGAATCATCGGATCGGCGGCTGCGGCCGGCTGCGCCGACAGTGTGGCACCGGAGGACGCGAGCGCGGCCGCTGCAGCCAACAGGCCTGCGGCAGCGACACGTATCCGGGACGAGGGGGAAACTGGCATAAGTCTCTTTCTCCTTCGGCGAGAGGCCGACCGACAGTTGGAATAGGGAACCGCGCGGATTGTGCCAAAAACGAACGGAAACGTCCAGTCCAACGGGCGTCAGGAAACGCTCTTGAGGCCCCCGCGCTCAACCCATTCGCGAAACACCGCGATCGCCTGGCCACGATGTGCGACGGCCAACTTCTCCTGATCGCTGACTTCGCCAAACGTTCGTTCGTACGGCGGGTGGTAGAAGATCGGGTCGTAGCCGAATCCGTGCGAGCCGCGCGCCTCGGGCCAGATTTCCCCTTCCACGGTCGCGACGGTCTCAAAGAGCACCCGTCCAGTACCGCCGTTAACCACCGCGACTGCACACACATATCGGCAGGTCCACGGCCGTTCGTGGATGGAGAGCTCCGCCCAGAGGTTGGCGAACTTGTCGGGATACGTCGCGCCGGGGTAGCGGGCGCTGTGAACGCCGGGCCGCCCTCCGAGCGCATCAATCGCCAGGCCTGAATCTTCGGCGAGCGTCACCAGGCCGCTCGCGGCGGCATAGGCGTGCGCCTTGATTCGGGCGTTCTCAGGGAAGGTGGTGCCGGTTTCATCAGGTTCAGGTGACGGCGGAACGTCGTTGAGCGAACAGAGGGGCAGCGGAAGGCCGTCCAGCGCGAGCCGGATTTCCCGTAGTTTCCCTTCGTTCGTACTGGCAATGAGCAGCGGCATCATCGTGCGACTGCAGGTATAATCCCGCAGTTCCCTCGGCGGTTCCTTCGGGAGGAGTGTCTCATGGTCAGGAAAGTCAATCTTGTGTCTTCGTCAATGGTCGTCGTGGTCGGCGCTGCGGTGTTTGTGGCCGCGGTCACCGCACAGACGCCGAATCTTGACGATCGAAGCCTTCAATCAGCGCAACAAACTGTGGCGCAGGATCCGCCGACGCAGGATCCGCCTGCGAACCCTGGCCGCGGGGGCGGACAGGGGCAGGCCGCCCGTCCTCAGCCCTACGCCACCGTGATTACGTCGGCAGCAGTCACCGACGATGGCATCTTCAAGGTGCATCGCGTGGGTGACCGCCTCTACTACGAAATTCCCAAGGCGGAACTCGGCAAGGACTACCTGCTCGTCACCACCATCAAGAAGACCACCATCGGCGTGGGCTACGGTGGTCAGGCGGCCGGCACACGCGTCATCCGATGGGTTCCGCGAGGCGATCGCATCCTGATCCTCGACATCGACTACAGCGTGATTGCCGACGACAACAACCCGATCGCGCAGGCCGTGGACGATTCCAACAACCCGTCCATCATCCGCACGCTCAACGTGGCCGCGTACAGCCCCACCGGTGATCCGGTGGTCGAAGTGACGCCGCTCTTCACGACCGATGTGCCCGAGTTCTCCGTGCGGTCGCGCGTGGGCGGCCGCGGCCTTGCGGCCGACCGCACGTTCCTTGAGAAGGCCGTGTCCTTCCCCGAGAACATCAACGTGGAAGCCACGCAGACGTTCACGGGCGCGGAGCCGGCGGCCGGCGCAGGACGCGCGGCCGGTGCCGCACGTGGCATGCGTGGGACGAGCGCGACGGTGGTGACCAGCTACAGCATGGTGAAGCTGCCCGAGACGCCGATGATGCCGCGCCTGTTCGATGAGCGCGTGGGGTACTTCACGCAGGGGCTGATCGACTACGGCACCGACGAGCATCGGTCGGTGGCCAAGCGCTACATCACGCGTTACCGCCTGGAGAAGAAGGATCCGACCGCGGCCATCTCAGAGCCGATCAAGCCCATCGTCTACTGGGTGGACCCGGCCACGCCGAAGAAGTGGGTGCCATTTATCAAGCAGGGCATCGAAGACTGGAAGATCGCGTTTGAAGCTGCGGGTTTCCGCAACGCGATCATCGCGAAAGAAGCGCCGGCCAACGATCCCGACTGGAGTCCGGAAGACGCGCGGTATTCGGTGATTCGCTGGTTGCCGTCCACCACGGAAAACGCGTCAGGCCCGCACGTGCACGACCCGCGCAGCGGCGAAATTCTTGAAGCGGACATCCAGTATTACCACAACGTCCAGAACCTGGCGAAGAACTGGTATTTCGTGCAGGTCGGTCCCCTGGACCCGCGCGCACAGAACCTGCCGCTGCCCGATGATCTGATGGGCGAACTCATGCGGTACGTCGTGGCGCACGAAGTGGGCCACACCCTTGGTTTCCAGCACAACATGAAGGCGAGTTCGACGTACACCATCGAGCAGGTGCGCGATCCGAAGTGGGTCAAGGAAAATGGCCACACGCCCACACTGATGGACTACTCGCGCTTCAACTACGTGGCGCAGCCGGAAGACAAGATCGACCCGGCCGACCTCATCCCGAAAATTGGTCCCTATGACAAGTGGGCCGCGATGTGGGGCTACAAGCCGATTCCGACGGCGAAGACCGCCGATGAAGAAAAGCCGACGCTCGACTTGTGGGCGCGCGAACAGGACGCCAAGCCGTACCTGCGATTCACGACCGAAGGCCAGGCCGGCACCGACCCGGGCGATCAGACCGAAGCGGTCGGCGACGCCGATGCCGTGCGTGCCACCGCGCTGGGCATGAAGAACCTGGCGCGCGTGTCCGAGATGTTGCTCGGCGCCACCAGCTCGCGCAAAGGCGACCCCTACACGGAGCTCGAGGAAGTCTACGGTCGCATGGTCAGTCAGTGGACCACCGAGATGAACCACGTCACCCGTATGGTCGGCGGCTTCAACTCGCAGCAGAAGCACATCGGCCAGAATGGCGTGCGCTTTGAAATCCTGGCGCGCGCCAAGCAGCAGGAAGCCGTGCAGTACCTCGTCGCCAACGCGTTCCAGACGCCGACGATGATGGTGCGGCCCGAGATTCTGCGGCGCATTGAGCCGGCGGGCATCATCGACCGCGTGCGCAACGCGCAGTCGTCAGTCATGAACAGTCTCCTGCAGACCGCGCGGCTCGATCGCATGGTGGAACAGGTGGCGATTGATGGACCAGCGGCGTACGCCCCGGTCGACTTCCTCACCGAACTGCGCACCGGTGTGTGGGCCGAAATTCCCAAGCCCGGCGCGAACATCGACATCTTCCGCCGCAATCTGCAGCGGACCTACCTGACGATCCTGGACAACCGCCTCAACGGACCGACGGCGCCGAGCGCCGAAGTGCGGTCGTTGCTCAAGGGCGAACTGCGTGCCGTTGGTGAGATGGTGGATGCCGCTCTCCAGCGCGGCGGAACGCGCGACGAAGCCACCGCGCGGCACCTGCGCGATGTCATCGATGAGATCGCGACCATCCTCGACCCGAGGGCGATGCGCGACCGCACACCCGCAGCCGCCGGCGCGGCCGGTGGACGTGGAGGCGGGGCGGGAAGATAAGACACTCGTCGGGGTCCGGGAGTCCCGGAGTCCCGAGGTCGTAAGAACAAAAGGGTCCGAGGTGCGGTACGCCGCTCCCTCGGACCCTTTCCTTTTTTGGTTGGACCCCAGGACCCCAGGACCCCAGGACTCCGACTACGCCAGCATCCCGCCGACAATTTCCTTCTGTTTCGCGATGAGCTCGTCGATGCCTTTGTCTGCGAGCGAGAGCAGCGCGTCGAGCTGGGCGCGGTCGAACGGCTCCGTCTCCGCCGTGCCCTGCAGCTCGATGAACTTTCCGCCGGACGTCTTGACCACGTTCATGTCCACTTCGGCGGCCGAGTCTTCCTCGTAGGCGAGGTCGAGGAGCGCCGTCTGCTGGACGATGCCCACGCTGGTAGCGGCCACGTAGTCGGTGACCGGGATGGTCTTGATCGCGCCCTGGGTGCGCAGGCGATCGAGCGCGAGCACCAGGGCGACGAAGCCGCCCGTGATCGAGGCCGTGCGCGTGCCGCCATCCGCCTGGATGACGTCGCAGTCGATCCACACCGTCCGTTCGCCCAGTGACTTCAGCGCCATCACCGACCGCAGTGATCGGCCGATCAGCCGCTGGATCTCCTGCGTGCGGCCACCGACCTTGCCGGCCGTGGATTCGCGTTGGGTGCGCGTGGACGTGGCCCGCGGCAACATGCCGTATTCAGCCGTCACCCACCCCTTGCCGGTGCCCCGCATGAACGGCGGCACGCGGTCTTCGACGGACGCGGTACAGATCACGCGCGTCTGGCCCACCTCGATCAGGACAGACCCCTCGGCATGCACCAGCACGTTCGGGGTAATGGTCGTGGGACGCAGCGCATCGGCCGCGCGTCCATTCAGTCGTGTCATGAAGCTCCTATCCGTATTTGGCAATCAGGGCGTGCGTTGCACCCAGCGCGTCCCGCGCCGCAGCGGGTGCCGCAGGTCGAGGTGACCCACCAGCGTATCAACTTCGTGGCCGTCCACCAGAATCTGCACGGCCGTGATCTCAGGCAGGTTCACCGTCACCGCATTCACGATGGCGTACACCGTGAGTACCTCGTGCAGCGATCCGCCCGGGTGGCCCGTGACAATTTCGCGGCTGACGTCCACGTACGCTTCGCCGCGGCTGGTGAGGAACAACGCGCGCAGTGTCACGCCTGGCGGAACCGCCGAGGCGTGTCCCGGCGGCGCCGCCGCCAACTGGCGTTCAACGATGCGGCGGGCCTGCTCGGCGGGCGACCCGGCGTAGAGCACCTCTTGATCGACGGCGATGAGACCATCGCCGCCTGGTGCGACGTAGAACAGCGTGGCCGAGATGCGGCGCGCATCACCGGGGGCACCGTCGGCGGCGTTGCCCGTGGCCGCCGCACCGTCACGCGTGCGCTTGTCCACCAGCCAGCCCGGCAGCCATAACGTCACCAGCCACACGCCAAGCGCAGCGCCGGCCACCGCGAGCGCGATGTAACCCCAGAGCCGCCGGGTCAGCGTCATCGGTCCCCTCCACCGGGAGCGGGCCATCCGCCGCGCAATTCGCTGATGATGCTGACCAGGACCTCGGCGACCGCGCCCTGAAATGC
>Ga0138256_10005167_pt1 | contig 13840 bp, 10 predicted proteins | sample KNB2016incub_MG_FD_105486 | JGI IMG/M metagenome (GOLD analysis project Ga0138256, IMG submission 105486) | Active sludge microbial communities from wastewater in Klosterneuburg, Austria - KNB2014incub_MG | ecosystem: Engineered > WWTP > Activated sludge > Unclassified | place: Austria...
CATCATAAAGAAGACCGGCACGTATTTCAGTTTCGTTTACCTGAAATGTTGTGGAGGCCTGAATTGTCAAAGGCCTTGAAGTACTCATGAGGTTTGACGCCGAGGTCGTATCACCGACTATGTCTTCAGCGTATGTATTATGCGTGAGAGCTATAAACGATAATGCCAGCCCTGTTGAGATGGTTAAAAGTCTTCCCATAAGATGAATAATCTTCTTCATCAGTATTTTTGCAGTCTAATAGTATAATATAATCCCCTCTGCCCTGAATGTCAACCTAATATTGGTGAAAGCTGACAAATCCTCAGTGAATCCAGTGATAAGTATACTGAATACAATTGAAAACGTTGCCGAATATTCTACAATATCTAACGGAATAAACTGAATTTAATTAAAAATTCATGAAAAAAGACAGGCAATCTTACAAAATATTTCTGTTAATCTGATGAGCAATTGACATCTAAATGTCATAAAAATTCAGAATGAATTTATGCGAAGCTATCGTACTCATTTCAATATTTTAAGAAGGTTGCAGGATTCATTCCTCCTATATTTATGTGATAAAGCCCTGTTTTTAAGAAAGATACATCATTGAATTTTTGGTTAAATCCTGTAGCATGAAAGACATGAACTACAACTCCCTTTCCATCCGATCTGCTTACCGATTTTGACTTATCAAATCTGAAATCCGATCGAAATAAGAGGCGATCAGAAGCCGGATTCGAACAGACTTTAAGGTCTGAAATTTATTCAGACCAATGGAATTACATCGGATGAAATACTTAGAACTTGCATGTAAGAATCCACATTGGTAATCAGATTGATTCCTGGTTTTTTGCCTTTCTCAAAGCTTCCAAATTTTTTCTGAAGTCCAAAAAATTCTGCACCGTTCAATGTGGCCCATTTGATTAATTCCTGAGTGGAAATTTTCTTATGTCGCTCCTGAATACTTTTTAGTTCGTCTAAGATAGAAAGGCTTGAATTCGACGCATAGCTATCGGTACCAACACAAATTTTGGCTACTTCATTCACAAACATATCAAGGTCAGGCAGTCGCTGCTCGATATACAAATTGGCATTAGGGCACATACACCACCATACGAATAAGTTGTAAAGATGAGCCCAGCGCACATCTTCGATGGATGAAAATGTATTGTGGACAAACTCTATTCTGTTGCATTTGGGCAAATGGACGAAAACTGAAGCTAGGCTTCGAAAACCACTGGCTTTCCAATTTCCATAGGCCCCTGAAATTTTATTAAGTTCCTCAACAAAAGTTCCCGAACCTTCAGTAAACATTTCATTTTCTCCGGCGGTTTCCTGATTATGAATACTGAGGACAGAATCATTTTCATAGGCAAAGTCGCCTATGAGTTTAAGTAATTTCGCGCTAACAGAATATGAGGCATGCGGCGTCATGGAAGCACTTAATCCGTTTGCAGCAAATTCATTCAGGAGTAATTTCCCTTTATCAAAAGACTCAAATGCCTTTTCAGGATTCAAGTCATAAATTTCGATGAATGAATGATAATGTATGCGGCTGGCTTTTTTTATTTCGATACTGGAATTATTGTTTGAGATATCACCCACCATCACAATGCCATTGGCGTGCATCTCAGCATCGGCATCATTCGCTGCTTTCAATATCTCAGCTTCTGATGCGTGCCGTGCCGGAATGAGACTCTGAATAAAATTAGCCAGTCCTTTTCCTCGTGCAATTTTACCTTTCAAAAAAGATAATTCGAGATGACAATGCGCATTGATAAATCCTGGGCAAATCAATCCATGATGGTATTCGGGTTTTAAATCGACTGATACATTGTGGTTATCATGCAAAACATCAAGGATAGTTCCATCATCGTCAATCAAGAGCAAGCCATATTTTAAAGGGGGCGTGGAAACGGGGTAGATACAATCTGCAGTCAACAACCTCATTCGGCAAAAATACCTGAAATCTTGTTATATGCCAGCCGATCCATGAGGGCTTTATTACGCTTTGGATTCCTTACCTTTGCGGCAAGGTGATCGAATCAAAAAAGAAAAATATCCGTAGTCTTAGTCAGGACGAGCTAAAGCAATGGTTCACAGAGTCCGGCGAACAGGCATTCAGGGCAAAACAGGTCTGGGAATGGTGCTGGAAAAAAAGCGCCCGGAATTTTGATGAGATGAGTAATCTTTCGAAAGAATTAAGAGAAAAACTCAAAGAAAATTTTGACTTCCACGCCGTCAGCATTGATACATTTCAAGTCAGCAAGGATCGAACGATAAAAAATGCTTTTAGTTTGTACGACGGAAATATCGTTGAAGGGGTATTGATTCCGACAGATTCCCGCATGACGGCTTGTGTTTCCTCTCAGGTTGGATGCAGTCTCACCTGTACATTTTGTGCAACCGGACGTCTTGAACGACTCAGGAATCTCGAAGCAGATGAAATTTATGATCAGGTCGCCCTTATAAGGGAACAATCTGAAAAGCATTATGGAATCCCTTTGAGCAATATAGTATATATGGGAATGGGAGAACCTCTTCTAAATTATGCGAATGTTCTGAAGAGTATTGACAGGATTACTTCTCCCGACGGACTAAACATGTCTGCTCAGCGCATCACAGTCAGTACCGCAGGCATTTCGAAGATGATCAAAAAGCTGGGAGATGATGAAGTGCGCTTCAATCTCGCCTTGTCATTACATGCTGCCAACGATGAAAAACGCAATAAGATTATGCCGATTAATGAGCATAATACACTTGAGTCATTGGCAGAAGCATTGAACTATTTTTATTCCAAGACCGGCACTCGTGTCACTTTTGAATATATCGTGTTTAACGGGTTCAATGACGAGTTGATTGATGCAAAAGAATTACTCGATTTTTGCAGAAGAGTAAAAGCCAAAGTCAACCTTATTGAATACAATCCGATTGATGGTGGCCAGTACGTGAATGCATCAGATGATAAAATCGAACGTTTTAAAAATTACCTTGAAGAACATGGCGTCATCGTAAACGTGAGACGAAGCCGTGGAAAGGATATCGATGCTGCTTGCGGGCAGCTTGCCAACAAGAATGAACACGCTGTGGTAAGGCTTAAAAAATTCTGAGAAATGGCAGGAATTATTGAACCCTAATCATCTAATCCGCCTCGTTATTATGGGGAAATAATACAAAATCCTTCTCCTTGGATTAGAGCTAAGATAAACCAGTGAGTCCCACTAACTCTTTGACTTGCAAGCAGGGAGAGATTAACATAAGTGGAAATCATTCGACGATTTAGCGTATTTTCGTAGCCCAAATGTCACAGAGTTTAAATCAGATAAAGGAACCTATTGCCAAAGTCATGGATGAGTTTGAACGAAAGTTCAGAAACTCCATGAAAAGCTCTGTCCCTCTACTTGATCGCATCACTTATTATATAGTTAAGCGAAAAGGCAAACAGATGAGACCAATGTTTGTATTTCTGTCGGCAGGACTGTGTGGTAATTTGAATGAAACCAGTCATAGGGCGGCAACACTCATTGAATTACTTCACACGGCAACATTAGTTCATGATGATGTGGTTGACGAGTCAAATGAACGCAGAGGCTTCTTCTCTTTGAATGCATTATGGAAAAATAAAATAGCTGTACTCGTCGGAGATTATCTTTTAAGTAAGGGACTCTTGCTTTCTGTTGAACACAAAGATTTTGATTTACTACGGATAGTTTCAGAAGCCGTTAGAGTTATGAGTGAAGGAGAATTGATGCAGATCGAAAAGGCGAGACGACTTGATATCAGTGAAGAAATCTATTTTGAAATCATTCGTCAGAAGACGGCTTCCCTGATCGCTTCCTGTTGTGCAGGTGGAGCTAGTTCGGCCGGAGCTTCAGAGCAAACTGTGCGGCTGATGCATCAATTCGGAGAAGCCATAGGTATTGCATTTCAAATAAAAGACGACCTCTTTGACTATGGACCTGCAGGAGTTATTGGTAAACCAACAGGTATCGACATTAAAGAAAGTAAAATGACCTTGCCTTTAATCTATGCATTGGCTAAGGCGCCTTATTCGGAAAAAAGGAGAATTGTAAATATTATTAAAAATCACAATACCGAAGATAAAAAGGTGAAGGAAGTAATTGCTTTTGTAAAGACATCAGGAGGAATCGAATATGCGGAATCAAAAATGAATGAATATAAAAGTAAAGCTTTTGTTCTCCTTGATGAGTTTCCGGATTCACAGTACAAAACATCATTGAAAGAATTAGTTCGTTTCACCACTGAACGAAATCATTGATAAAGGATGAGTTTGAATAAAATATATTATCTTATTTCTTCGCTCCTCGCCTTTCTTGCTGCGTTCATTTATTTTACCCCGGTGGTGGTAACAACGGATTTTATTTATCCACTTCGTATAGATTCGATATACGTAAGCCTTCATGACAAACTACCCGAAGAAGGATTGTTTCCGCCTGAAACAAACTACGAAGATGTAATCCGATTATACAATCCGGCCTCCCTCGGATTGGAATACTCTGAATTCGATGTAAAAACTCTTGACAATTTAATTCTACGAGGATGGTATATTGCAGCTCCCGACACCCCTGCTAACACTATTATTCTTTTACATGATCTGAATCAGAGCAAAATAAATCTGCTTGACCATATCAAACAATTCCGCGATAGAGGATTAAATGTATGTGCCATTGATCTGCGCGCGCATGGCAACAGTGATGGAATGGAATTTACTCCGGGACTCCCATCAATTCTTGATATCAAGATGGTTATTGACCGATTATTATTAACTCCCGAAACCAACCACCTTGTGATAATGGGTTTTGGCCTCGGTGCTGCCATAGCCATGCAGATTGCAGCTTATGACGGACGTTGCGATGTTGTCATTTTGCAAAGTCCTTCGAATAATCTGGGAACTTACCTCAACAGATATGCCCACAGAAAATGGGGCGTGATGCAATTTTTATGGTATCCCGTATTTAAAAGGAAAGTTGAAGATCTGCTTCAATTCAGCATAAGGGAACTTGACTTGTCGGTAATTGCCCGGTATTGCAAGACCCCCACCCTATTTATTAGTGCCGCAGATGATAATATCAGCTTTACGACAGAAATTCTGGCCATCTACGACTCTTCCAGCGCTCGAAGAAAATCATTATTTTTGGTGAAGGATGCGACCCGTTCAACAATGGAAGAAGTTGCAGGTGCAGCCTACTATAACCGGATTACTGAATTTATAAATACTTCTATCCCCCGAAAGCCAAAGACTACCCGGTACAAAAGATTAACATTGAATGATCAGCAAAGAGACGATAGACAGGGTATTTGAAACTGCTCGCATTGAAGAGGTGGTTGGGGATTTTGTAACGCTTAAAAAGCGTGGCACAAACTGGCTGGGACTTTGTCCATTTCACAATGAGAAGACGCCATCCTTTAATGTAAATCCGGCAAGAAATATTTACAAATGTTTTGGTTGTGGTAAAGGAGGAAATGCGGTCAACTTCGTGATGGAACACGAACAATACAGTTATCCGGAAGCTTTGCGTTACATTGCCCAGAAGTATGATATCGCTATCGAAGAATCTATTCCTGATCCAAAGGATATACAAATTCAGGACGAGAAGGAAAGTTTATTCGTCCTAAACAGTTTTGCTCAGCGGATTTTATCTGAACAGGTATTCGAGACAGAAGAAGGTCGTTCAATCGGATTAAGCTATTTTAAAGAACGTGGATTTACCGAAGAGACCATTCGAAAATTTCAGTTGGGGTATGCTTTAGGAGAATGGAGTTCCTTCTCCGACTTAGCAATTAAGAATGGCTATCAGCCTGAATTTCTGATCAAGACAGGATTGAGCATTGAACGCGAACAGAAAAAGACTGAAGCTGACAAGGCAGAGAGTGCCGATGAAAAAAAGAAAACAATAAGTTTATACGACCGTTTTCGTGGAAGGGTAATGTTCCCAATCCACAACATGAGTGGAAGGGTGATTGGCTTTGGAGGAAGGGTATTAAAAAAAGATGAGAAGACCGCTAAGTATGTCAACTCTCCTGAATCTGAAATTTATCATAAGAGTCGTTCCCTTTACGGAATATTTTTCGCTAAGAAGAGTATTGTACAGCGCGATAATTGTTTTCTTGTAGAGGGATATACAGATGTTATTTCTTTGCATCAGGCAGGAATAGAAAATGTTGTTTCTTCTTCAGGAACCTCTTTAACTGTAGACCAGATCCGATTGATTGGAAGGTATTCAAAAAATATAACGGTTCTTTTTGATGGTGATGCGGCAGGAATTAAAGCATCAATGCGTGGAATAGATTTAATTCTTGAAGAAGGGCTCAATGTCCGGGTAGTTCTTTTCCCGGATGGAGATGATCCTGATTCGTATAGTAAGAAACACAGCTATGCTGAGACGCTCGATTTTATTACAGCCAATGCTAAAGACTTTGTAGTTTTTAAAACCGGTTTACTCCTCGGAGAGGTGCAGAATGATCCGGTTCGAAAAGCCGGATTGATCCGGGATATCGTGGAAACAATTTCCAAAATACCCGACCCGATTCTTCGCACCATGTACACCAGACAGTGCAGTGTGATGCTTGAAATTGCCGAGCCTGTATTGGTGGCTGAGTTGAATAAAATGCGCAGGCAAGAACTAAAAAAGTCTGTTCCTGCCAAAGATGCTGAAGAGTTAATGCCTGTCACTCTGCTTCAGCATGATCAGTCTTCGACAGAATTCGATTCGGAAATGCAGGAACGAAATATAATTCGACTCTTGCTAAATTTTGGCAATCATGAAATCACTTTTTTTGAAGAAGAAGAAAACCCCATTGATCCGGCAAAAAAAGAATCAGTATCCTATCAACTGAGTGTTGCTAAATATATCGTTGATGAAATTGAGAATGACGACATAGGGTTTGAAAACCGGGTTTACGATGACATCCTTAAGGAATATGCCCGCTTGCTAACGAATGACATCAGTCTCGATCCACAACATTTCCTGAATTCAGAAAATCCGAACTTTCAGGAAATTGCCATAGAACTTTTATCAAGCCGATATGTATTAAGTGAGGAATGGGAACAAATGCATAAAATCATTGTTCCGATTGAAGAAAGTTTATTGAGAGATTCGGTTGAAAAGGCTGTTATTCATCTTAAGAATAAAAAAGTATTACGCATGCTTGAGGAGAATCAGAAAAAAATTCAGATTGCACACAAGGAAGGGAAGGATTTTACAGAATTGATGGAAATGCACAAGATGCTGGAAAGTGTTAAAATGGAAATTTCAAAAATGCTTGGAATTGATATTTTAAAATAGCCTGATACAGGCTGATTTTTTTCTAACTCAATAGGTTGTACTTAATCAAAAGTTTCTCTCCTTTTTTCCAACGTATCCATCCATTTCCCAGGAATTTGTAATCATCATCCAAAAGTTCCACTTGCATCCAGGATTCCTTAATCTTACGAGGCTGCATTATTTCATACTTTATATTCACTTCACTTGCATGTTCAAGAGGCTTAATGAATACAGGATGCTCAGTTTCCGACAAGAATTCTACTGAATGGACATCCAAAAGAAACTCCGGCCATAATTTTAATTTCCCTGAATCTCTGCTGACATAAGCAGTCATGGCATTTGACTTGTTCACTTCTACTTCGACAAATTCTTTGGTCAAGGATTCAATTTTAAAAATTAAAATATCATAATCCAATTTCAGATGCTCGGGTTGTAGCCAAGGAGGAGCATAAGCTATCTGAACATTCCCCTGCTCTGATCTGCTAAATACAATACTGTCAATGGGAGGGTGATCTGAAACCGTTTTAGACAAGTTTAGATTTCCATAAAAATAAAATACAGCAGTATTTGAAAATTTCGGAATAAAAAACCCCAATCCAATTCTTGAATCCTCTGTTGCATCGTCTGTCTTTGATTCAGTTTCTCTTTCAATAATCTGAGTCTCTGCTTTTGAGTTCTTTTTTGAAACAAACATATATGCAAAAATAACCAGGACGAAAAGAAATACTATAGAAAGAATTTTATTTAGTCGTACGATAAATTTTTGAGAAGCTCGGTAGGCAATAATCAAGGAAAGCAGAAAGGCAAAAAAGGCAAAGTTCAATCCATACCACACTACGATGGCACCACCTGCCAAACCTTGTCCTTCACCGGCATCTGTGATTCCGGCAAAAAAGGCTCCGAGAAAAAAGAAAACAATAATCGCCAATAAATACAATAGTAAAGAAGTCGGTTTAAACATAGAGCTGTTTTCTTGAATTATCTAAATTAAGAAAAAATAAATATGTGGGCAGAATCTAGAACACAATTAATGGAGACAACCTAATTTCCGAGAAAATTAACAAATTATCCTAATAATGTCATATTCCATTCTATGTAATGTAACTCTGATAAATAATTATAAATTTGATCAGGAATTTTATTGAAAACATTTTAAATCTTTATCATGAAAAAACTCCCGCTTTTATTATTTTACTTTCTCACAATGAATTATGTTCAATCTCAACCCACACTCCTCAGTAATGAAATTCCTCCATTCGGTACGGTGATGAATTACAAGCTAATACTTTTTGATCTCAACATTGATACTACACTTCAGGGCGCTGGTGTGACCTGGAATTTCAGCAATTTAGTTGGTGATAGTGGTTTAAGCGAAGTGGTTCTTGCAGTGCTCAATCCTTCGAACACGCCTTATGGTTTAAGTTTTCCCTCTTCCAATTACTGTGTTGCACAAGCCAATTTACCTGACACATCGTACACATACTTTGAGCACAGCACTTCTAAACTAGAGCGTTGGGGAACCTATTATCATAGTATTGAAACCTATATTGATCCGAAGGCAGAAATGGTATACCCTCTCTCTCTAAATGTTTCTAATTTTGACACTTCAATCTACTCAAGTTACAGTCAGGGTGGATACTATTATATGGAATGTATCGGCTCTGGCACATTAATGCTTCACAATAGCACACACAACGCACTAATGGTTAGAGTTTATAATTATAAAAATAATTATCCTCAACTAGAATACCATTGGTACGACTCAGACAACGGAATGGATCTGCTGACCTTCTATGCAAGCGACCCATATGTTGGCGCATACTATGCTATATTCCTTTCCACAGTCTCTATCGGGATTGAAGAAAATGATTACATAGGCAATATAAACTTCAATAACCCTGTTGACGAACTGCTACATATAAATCTACTTTCAAAAATAAATTCCCGATTTTATTTTACTCTTACAGATATATTGGGGAAAAAATTATATGAGACTGATAAATATTTGCATACAGGCACAAATGAAAAGTTAGAAATAGAATTTAGCAACTTTAAAAATGGCATTTATTTTCTAACGATCAACCCACGTGGGTCTTTCGACTCCACACGCACATATAAGATTTTTAAGCGCTAGTCAGGGAGTCGCACAATGTTAGGCAGGCCAAAATAATGTTTTCATTCAACAATTAATTTAGTTCCTAACTGTAAATCTGCGAGTACATGAACGGTTATTGTCAGCATGAATGCTTAAGACATAAATACCGTTGCTCAATCCACTGATGTCGAGAATAAGGAATGCATTTCCTGAATTAATTGATTTCTCAAGAAAAGTAACCTGGTAGCTTTTTCCCAGAACATCAGATATTGTAAGCGAATAAACTGACTCCATTGCCTGATCAAATACTATGTGTAATTTATTAGTGGCAGGATTAGGGTGAAGGGCAATATTTCCAATCGCTTTATCATCCAGCCGAATTAAATTTGGTGGTTCAATCACCGTTACGGTGTCACATTTCTGACACAAATTTGAATCTGTTACGCATAGAAGATAAGTTCCTGCGGGCAGGCTTGAAAGTGAATCAGACGAAAAAGATCCGAATAGAGGAATAGAAGTATAAGACAAAGTCCCTACTCCATTGTCCACATGGAAATAAATTACTCCATCCGAGCAACCAATGCAGGATGCATCACGCGTTGAATCAATTGCCATATCCATTCTATCGTGAATTATTAATCCCAATGAATCAGAACAGCCAATCGAATTTGATGCAAGAAGATAGTAAGGCCCCGAATTAAAAACTGAAACCGTATCATTTCCCGTAAACTCATTCCAAGACCTTATTAATAATCCTGTTGAATCAAACAAACTTATAGCGAGAGAATCAGTTCCTGTGTTGAGAATATAAATCAATGCAGGCATCAGATAACAAGAGTCTGAATATTCAATTTCAACTTGAATCTGGTCAGCGACCATTGTTTCAGGAATGACGATAAATCCCAGAGAATCAAAACAACCAAAGAAATTTTGTGACAAAATATAGTAGAAACCGGAATTATAAACTGAAATTGTGTCTGTACCCATGAAGTCAGGCCATGTGTGTAACACAAGCCCTGTGGAATCATACAGACGCATATCCAGAGTATCTATATTTGTATTGTGAATCGAAAGTAAAGCAGGCATTGCGTAACATGAATCTGAATACTCTATGTCAACCTGCAACTGACACGCTTGAGGAAGAGGCATATCCACGGCATATAAGCCGGAAGTACCGCCGTATCCATTTTCCATAACATAAATCCTATTTGCATTGATAACTGCATCAACGGGATGACTAAAGGATTCAACAATTCGTGTTGCATTCAATCTGAAATTATCAACCGTTGAATCAAAAGCCATATCAAGATGAACCAGATCCTGGCTGGGATCAACAAATGGTCCTATTCCTGTATCCGGCACTGCCGTGCAACCACAACTATCAAGACCTGCAGTCCAACTTAACATGAACGCATCTCCACGATAGGAAGGATGCAATATATTATTTCGGTCGAATACCAAGCCCAGTGGTGAACGATGCGCTGTAAAAGTTCCCATGTGCATACTCAAATCGCTTGCATCCATTACACCGCCTGTAAGTGAGTCACGAAATTTATCGCAGTCCGGACCATAATTTTGTATCGGATCCTGAAATAAAAGCCCTGGACTCGGTGCCGGAAAAGCAGAATCTACCGTCCAAAATCCGTTGCGCCAGGCTCTGCTATAATGGCTGATCAACAAATCGTTTGCAGGAATGAAAGAAGGAAATTGTTGAGGATTATCAGTATCTCCCATTCTCCATGGAAATCCATAATGATATCCGCGACGCAACCAATTCATTTCTTCGTTATGATCGCGATCGCCTGAATTCTCCACACCAAATAAATTTCCGTCTTCATCAAAATCCATATCAAAGGTATTTCTGATGCCTTTGCAATAAACGTAAACACTCGTATCGTGCCATGCTGAATCATTTTTGAGTACGACAACAGCCGTATCCATTGTCGGGACTATATAAATATTTGATGTCAAAGGAAGATTTCGCAAACCCGGATACAAACCATAGCGGTCCTGAATTTCTCCGTGATCACCACGAGCTCCGCTGCATATATAAATACTGTCACCATCCGGAGAAACAAGCATGCCGCTAAACAAATGATCAAAATAATCGCCCGTTTCGTAAGGATCAGTAATCATCAGCTGTGACCAAATCCGTGATCCGCCGGACGAAAGCTTACCTCTTACAATAATTCCTGTCGTTAAGGGAGTGGTAGAGTTATTATTTCCTGAGATATATAAAGTACTATCATGGATATCCATTCCCTGAACATACTGAACACCATGATCAGCTGCAGTAAAAATCAGAGAGTCATAGGCTGCAGATCCTGATGGAGAAATTATTTTATAAATATTTCCATTCGTAGTAGCATAAATCAGATTGTTCTCCACAGAATCCCTAACAAGTCGAATAGCACCATTTTTTATAGTCAACAGCCTTTCAATTTGTATACCGGGCTTCAGGGGCTGTGGATTACTTTGAGAAAATGCGGAATGATTAATACAAATCAATAATAGAATCAACCGTAATAAATGAGACGTATTTTTAAAAAATGTTTTCATCGTTATAGATTTAGATATAAATTAACACTGAAAGAAGTCCGTAATTCCGGTCTGCTGAAAATCATTAAGCAGATTCATCAAAGGTCGAAATGCAATACGCTAATTTAAATTTAATTCGTCAGAAACCTATACCAATTCAGTTTTTAATAATGGCTAATAATTATAAAAAACAATCAATTTGCAGAAAAAGAGGATAAGCTTAGCCGGATCAATTAGGTATTAAGCTTAAAAAAGCAATGGTGACCGAGGGGCAATTTATACCGGCGCAGAAAATCGATCAATCAGACTGCTTTACCAACTGACAATACCATCTGCTTAAAAAAAAATAAATATCAGAAGAGACCCTTTAAGGATTCTTTTAATTCCTGAAGAACCACCTCCTCAAACCATTTATTCTTCGACAGCCAAATATTATTTCGGGGGGATGGATGAGGAAGTGGAAAATAAAGAGGGCGGTATATTTTATAATTGCGTACCGTCTCCGTTAAGGTCTCCTTGGCCCTGTTGCCTAAATAATATCGTTGCGCATACAAGCCAATGAGGAGTATCAACCTTATCTCAGGCATTTTTGAAAGCAAACGATTGTGCCATAATGGAGCGCATTCAGGTCGTGGAGCATTGTCTCCGGTATTTCCTGAACCGGGATAGCAAAAACCCATCGGCATCAATGCAATTAAATCGGGATTATAAAAAACAGATTTCTCAACTCCCAACCATCTCATTAAATTGTCCCCGCTTTTATCATCCCATGGGATTCCGCTATAATGCACAATTCTACCTGGCGCCTGGCCAATAATCAGCAGCTTACTGGATTTGCTTGCTGACATTACGGGATTAACCCCATCTTCCAGAAACTCTTCACAAACTTTACAATTTCTAATTTCCTGTAGAAGCCGATTCATAGAGTCACTTAAGGTTTTTAGACCTGCTAATTTTATTTTATCAATTTTGAAAAATTATATTGACAACTGATACTGACTACAAAGGATCTTGTCAATCCATCAGCACGCACATCCCTTACTATCAAGGGCGAACCGTAAAGCAAATTCAGAGAAGCCCTATTCGAAAGTTTATAATTCATTCCTGCTGTTAAATTTAAAGTAAGTCCATCAGAACCATTAAGGGAATTACTGAGGCCCCCTGCGTCAATAATTTTATCTTTCTGCAACCTATAAATCGAAAGCAAGCCAACCGAAAAATCTAATTTCTTCCAGCCAATACTCCGTTCAATCCGTAATAAAGCATCGTCTCCCCTTTTTAACATGTTTGAATCAAAGTATGCTCTTTCAAATTCAGTTCGACCATTTGAACTCAAGTATCGATTAATATTATTATCATCCAGGATCGCTTGATATCCTGCACCTATTCTCCACTTATCATAATTGTAGGAAACTCCGAGTATCAAATCGAAAGTTCCAAGACCTGTTTGATAGGGCATGGCGAGAGCCAGCCCATTTTCTGCCTTATCAGTTGTGCCGGTGGGCAATTTAAATCCAATTGTCACTGACAATGAAGACTTGTCTGTTGTTTGAAAAAGCTGGCTGGTACTTACACTTAAATCTCCCAGCCCACTATTTGAACCAAGATCACCATCAACATAGATGTAAGGGATCTTTATCTGCACTTCATTGTTTCTGATAAATCCTAGCTGTAGTTCAGGTATAATATGGAGGTGAGAAGTAGATTGTTCTCCGACGCCGTAGCTAAAAGACAATTTAGCTTTGTGCCGAAAACTACTATCAACATTATTCGTCGGATTTAAGGCTCCCATTGTACAAAAGCCTGCATCGCTGCATCCTTGAGAATTAGAAAAATGAGAATGAAAAATAAAAATACCTAATGCCAATAATAATTTTGTTTTCATTTTCTAAATATAAGAAAATAAAAATAAAATTCGGTAGGGCAGAATTATTCTCG
>Ga0138256_10005170_pt1 | contig 13840 bp, 11 predicted proteins | sample KNB2016incub_MG_FD_105486 | JGI IMG/M metagenome (GOLD analysis project Ga0138256, IMG submission 105486) | Active sludge microbial communities from wastewater in Klosterneuburg, Austria - KNB2014incub_MG | ecosystem: Engineered > WWTP > Activated sludge > Unclassified | place: Austria...
GTCATTGCAGGCAGGGCATTTCCAGCCCAAGGGAAACATCCGTGTTCATCCGTGTTCATCCGTGTCCCCGCCTTTGGGTCGCGTCACTCGATGGCGCTCGCGCTCTTCGCCCGCTCGCGAAGCAGGTACTTCTGGATCTTGCCCGTGGAAGTCTTGGGCAGGGGCCCGAAGACGACCTTCTTGGGAATCTTGAACCGCGCCATGCGCGTGCGGCAGAACTCGATGATCTCCTCCTGGCTCGCTTCCGCCCCGTCCTTCAGCTCGATGAACGCGCAGGGCGTCTCGCCCCACTTCTCGTCCGGCTGCGCCACGACCGCGGCGAGCATCACCGCCGGGTGCCCGAAGAGGACGTCCTCGACCTCCTGCGAGGAGATGTTCTCGCCGCCGGAGATGATCACGTCCTTGGAGCGGTCCTTGATCTTGACGTAGCCGTCGGGCTGCATGACGGCGAGGTCGCCGGAATGGAACCAGCCTCCGCGGAAGGCCTCCTGCGACGCCTTCGGGTTCTTGAGGTAGCCCTTCATGGTGATGTTGCCGCGGAACATGATCTCGCCCATGGTCTCTCCGTCCCAGGGCACCGGATCCATCGTGCGCGGGTCGAGGACGGTCATGCCCTCCTCCAGCAGGTAGGCCACGCCCTGGCGGCCGTTCCTGCGGACCTGCTCCTCGAGGGGAAGCGCGTCCCATTCCGGGTGCCTGGCGCACACGGCTGCGGGCCCGTACGTCTCGGTGAGGCCGTACACGTGCGTGATGTCGAAGCCGATGCGGCCCATCCCCTCGATCACGGCCGCGGGCGGGGGCGCGGCGGCCACGAGGCAGTGCACCTCGTGGTCTATGCCCCGGCGCCACTCGGCCGGCGCGTTGAGGAGCATCGAGTGCACGATGGGCGCGCCGCAGTAATGGGTGACCCTGTGCTCGGCGATCAGCGAGAGGATGAGCTTCGCGTCCACCTTGCGCAGGCACACGTTGGTGCCGCCGGCCGCCGCCATCGTCCAGTTGAAGCACCAGCCGTTGCAGTGGAACATCGGCAGCGTCCACAGGTAGACGGCGTGCTTGGGCATCGACCAGTCCAGGATGTTGTTGATCGCGTTGAGGTACGCGCCGCGGTAGTGGTAGACCACGCCCTTGGGGTTGCCCGTGGTCCCCGAGGTGTAGTTGAGCGCGATCGCGTCCCACTCGTCGGGCGGGAAGGTCCACGCGAATTCCGGGTCCCCCTCGGCGAGGAACGCCTCGTAGTCCTTCTCGCCCAGGAGCCTGCCGCCCTCGTGCATCGGATCGTCCACGTCGATGACCAGGGGCTTCGCCTTCGCGAGCGCGAGCGCCTTCTCGATCGTGGCCGAGAACTCGCGGTCCGTGAAGAGCACCTTCGCCTCGCCGTGGTCGAGCATGAAGGCGATGGCCTCGGCGTCCAGGCGCGTGTTGAGCGTGTTGAGCACCGCGCCGATCATGGCCGGCCCGAAGTGCAGCTCGACCATCGCGGGGATGTTGGGCAGCATCGCGGCCACGGTCTCGCCGCGCGCGACGCCGCGCCGCTCCAGCGCGGAGGCGAGCCGGCGGCTGCGCGCGTAGACGTCCTTCCACGTCCGCCGCAGGCCGCCGTGGATCACGGCGACCCGCTCCGGGTAGACGTAGGCCGCCTTCGCGAGGAAGGACACCGGGGTGAGCGGGGTGTAGTTGGCCTCGCTGCGCTCTAGGCCCGATGCGTAAGGGCTGGTCATCTCGTCATCCTCCCGGATTCCTCAGGCGATGCGCGTGGGCATGGGTGCCGCGATTCCCGCGGCCTTCTCCGCCCCGCGCACGGTGTTGGCCACCAGCATCGCGATCGTCATGGGGCCCACGCCCCCGGGCACCGGCGTGATGCGCGAGGCCACCTTCGCCACCGCGGCGTAGTCCACGTCCCCGCAGAGCTTGCCGTCGGGCAGCCGGTTTATCCCCACGTCGATCACGACCGCCCCGGGCTTCACCATGTCGCCGCCGATCATGCGCGCCCGCCCCACGGCGGCCACGAGGATGTCGGCCTGCCGCGTGATCCTGCCCAGGTCGCGCGTCCTCGAATGGCACACCGTCACCGTCGCTCCCGCGTTCACGAGCATGAGCGCCATGGGCTTGCCCACGATCGTCGACCGCCCCACGACCACCGCGTGCGCCCCCTCCACCGCGACGCCCTCGTGCTCGAGCATCTTCATCACGCCCCACGGAGTGCAGGGATAGAAGGCGGGGTCGCCGACCACCAGGGCACCCACGTTCTGGTAGTGAAAGCCGTCCACGTCCTTTTCCGGGTCGATGGCCTCGATCACGGCGCGCGCGTCCAGGGGCTTGGGCAGCGGCAGCTGCACGAGGATCCCGTGCACCGTGGGGTCGGCGTTGAGCTGGCGCAGGAAGCCGACGAGGCGCTCCTGGGGCGTGTGGGCGGGGAGCGCGTGCACCCAGGAATTGACGCCCGCCTTCTCGCAGGCGAGGGCCTTGTTGCGCACGTACACCTTGCTCGCGGGGTCGTCGCCGACGATCACGACGGCGAGGCCGGGCACGATGCCGGCGTCGCGAAGGCGCGCCGCGCGCAGGGCGTTCTCGCAGGCGATGTCGGCGGCGATGGCCTTGCCGTCTATGGGTCTGGCGTTCATGGGGAGGCCCTCGTCCTGAGGAAACGGCTTTCGGTGAGCAGCGCGTCCACGGGCACGTCGTGCGCCTCGCGGGGAACCGACCCGCGCACCAGCGCCTCGGGGAGCGCCACGACGCGGAAGGTGCGCGTCCCCGCGCCCGCGAGCAGGCGGTCGAAGTACCCGGCGCCGTAGCCCAGGCGCACGCCCTGCTCGTCGCAGGAGAGCGCGGGCACGAGCGCGAAGTCGATGTCGGAGAGCGCCACCGGGCGGCAGCGCCCCGGGTCGGGCTCCTCGATGTTCCACACGCCCGGCACGAGGTCCGCGCCGAGATCGGCCACCGCGTAGAGCGCGAGGGAGCGCGGCTCGCGCACCACGCGCGGAAACACGAGGACCTTGCCGTCGGCCAGCACGCCCTCGGCGAAGGCCCGCGTGTCCCACTCGGTGCCGAAGCTCACCGTGGAAAGGACGGTGCGCGCGCGGCGGTACTCCGTGAGCGCGCGCAGCCGCGCCGTGATCGCCGCCGAGAAGTCGGCGCTCCCGCCCGGGAAGAGCGCGTCCCGGGCCGAGAGGAGCTCGCGGCGCAGGGCCGCCTTCGCCGGGAGGGGGGCGTCCCCGGCGGAAAAGCGCGACAGTGCCCGGCGGATGGCGGCGACCTTCACTTCCGTCTCCTCGAACTCGGCTTCGGGCGAGGAGTCGGCCACGATCCCGCCGCCGGCGTAGAAGCGCAGTTCCCCCTGCGCCGCGAGCGTCGTGCGGATCGGAATGTTCATGTCGAGGCGCCCGGCCGGCGTCGCGTAGCCGATGGCGCCGCAGTAGACCTCGCGGCGGTGCGGCTCCAGCTCGTCGATGATCTCCATGGCGCGGCGCTTGGGCGCGCCGGTGATCGAGCCGCCCGGAAAGCACGCCTCGAGCAGGTCCACCGCGTCGCGGCCCGGCGCGAGGCGCCCGGTCACCGTGCTCACGAGGTGGTGCACGGTCGCGAAGCTCTCCAGCTCGCAGATCCGCGGCGCCGCGACGCTGCCCGGCTCGCAGACCCGGCCGAAGTCGTTGCGCAGCAGGTCCACGATCATCACGTTCTCGGCGCGGTCCTTGGCGGACGCATCGAGCTCGGCGCGCACGCGGGCGTCCTCGGCCGGGTCCGAGCGCCGCCGGCGCGTGCCCTTGATGGGCTGCGTCACCGCCTCCCGGCCTTCCACCGTCATCAGCCGCTCGGGGGAGCTCGAGAGGACGGAGCCGAAGGGATACTCGAGGAACGCCCCCATCGGTGCCGGGTTGGTGTCGTGCAGGTGGCGGTAGAACTCCCAGGCGTCGCCGCGGTAGGCGAGGCGGAACTCGCGCGTGAGGTTCACCTGGTACGTGTCGCCGGCGCGGATGTAGTCGATGACCCGCGCCGCGCGCGGCAGGTAATCCTCGCGCTCCAGCGTGGAGGCGACCTCCCCCTGCACCCGGAAGGGCTCGCGTCCCGGCGGCTCCCCCGCGAGGAGGCGATCGCGGATCGCGGCCGCCTGTGCGTCCGGGAAGGACGCGAGCGAGGTGAGCGCCGCACGCCGCTCGGCGTGGTCGACGACCACCGTCCAGGCGTAGAGCCCGACCGCCGCCTCCGGCATGAACGCCGTCGTGCCGGTCTTGTCCGCCGGAAGCTTCGCCGCGCCGCGTCCCAGCTCGTAGCCGAGGTAGCCGATGGCGCCACCGGCGACGGGCCAGGCCGTGTCGCCGGGGGAGGCCCCCTCGAGCAGCGCGCGCAGGCCCGCGAAGGCGTTCTCCGCAACGGCCGGCTCGCTTCCATCGCGAAGGATCTCGGCGCGGCCGCCCTGCGAAACGAGGCTCGCCACCGGCCCGGCCGCGAGGATGTCGTACCGGCCGCCGGTGCGCGCGCGGTCGCCGCTGTCCAGGAACGCGGCCCAGCCCAGCGGCCGCAGCCGCTCGAACCACGCGTGGCGCTCGGCACAGCCCGTGGAGGCGTCGTAGGGGAACTCTAGGGTGCGCGCCATGGCCTCCATTCTATCCGTCCGCCCCCCGCACCGCGCCCGGTGGTATCCTCGCCGCGTCATTTTTCTTCCTTCCCAGGGACGCCATGAAAACCGCCATCGCCCTCGCCGCCGCCCTCGCCGTCACGCCGGCCCTCGCCCAGAACGACATGAAGGCCTTCACCTCGAAGCTCAAGCCGGGCCTCTACGAATACAAGATGGAGATGGACATGGGCGCGATCCCCGGCGCGCCCAAGGGCATGGGCAAGCAGAACATGACCATCCAGCACTGCCTCACCGCGAAGGACATCGAGGACGGCCAGCTCGGCCGCAAGGACCCGAACAGCAAGGTGGACTGCAAGATCACCGACATGAAGGTGTCCGGCAACACCGCCCGCTACAAGTTCGCCTGCAAGGGCGACATGCAGATGACCTCCGACAACACCGTCACCTTCGTCCCGGACGGCTACCACATGCAGTCGAAGATGACGATGACGAGCAGCGGCCAGACCATGAACATGGTCCACAACTCCCAGGCCAGGTACCTCGGGGCCTGCAAGAAGTAGCGGGCCGGTTTCAGGAACCGGGTTCGCGAACCCGGCTCGCCGCCCCGGGGGGCCCGAGCGCCGCCGCGAGGTCGCGCCAGGGGCCCTCGTCCCAGAACCGTGTCGCCTGCCCGGACGGAGACGGCAGCACGAACAGGCGCGTCGCGCCCACGCCCTGCGGCTGCCAGCCGTACTCCACGTCGCGCTGCAGGAAGGCCTTCGCGGCGTTCTTGCTCGTGAAGGCCACCACGCCGGGACGGTACTGCGCGATCTTCGCGCGCAGCGCATCCGCGTCGAGCGCGCCGCGCGGCAGCTCGTCGTCGTTGCCGCAGTGGCCCTTGCACAGGTCCGTGAGGCCGATGCCCAGCTCGAGGAGCCGCGCGTACTCCGCGGGATGGAAGCGCCGCGGCGTGAATCCTGCCGAGTGCAGCGCCGGCCAGAATCGGTTCCCCGGCTTCGCGTAATAGGCGCGCGCCGCGGCCGACGCCCGCGAAGGCGCGGTGCCGCAGAAGACGATGCGAAGCCCGGGCGCGAGGACGTCCGGGACGAGGTGGGACTTCACGACGCCACCCTCACCCCCGACCCCTCTCCCAAGGGAGAGGGGAGAAGACGGCTCCCTCTCCCTTGGGAGAGGGCGGGGTGAGGGTCATCCCTTCAGTGCATTCCGGATCTGCTCGAGCGCGCCCGGGTCCTCGATCGTGGTGAGGTCGCCGGGATCGCGCCCCTCGCACAGCGCCTGGATGGAGCGGCGAAGGAGCTTGCCGGAGCGGGTCTTGGGCAGCACCGTCACGAAGTGCACGCGCGAGGGCCGGGCGATGGCGCCCAGTTCCCTGTCCACCGTCGCCATGACCTCCTTCTCGAAGGCCTCCGCGAGCGCCTTCGTGGCGGTCTTCGCGGCGTCCTTGGCCACGGCGAAGGCCACGGGAACCTGCCCCTTGAGCGCGTCGGCCACGCCCACCACGGCCACTTCCGCGATGCCGGCGTGGGCCTGCACGGCCTCCTCGATCTCGCGCGTGCCCAGGCGGTGGCCGGCCACGTTGATCACGTCGTCGGTGCGGCCGAGGACGAAGTAGTAGCCGTCCTTGTCGCGCACGGCCCAGTCGAAGGTCGAGTACACCATCTCGTCCCTGAAGGTGCCGTAGTAGGTCTTCACGTAGCGCTCGTCGTCGCCCCACACGGTGGTCATCGCGCCCGGCGGCAACGGCGGCACGACGCACAGGACGCCCTTTTCGTCGGGCCCGGATTCCTTCCCGGTCACCTCGTCCTTGAGCTTCACGTTGTAGCCGTAGACGGGGAAGGACGGGGAGCCGAACTTGCGCGGCGTGTCCTCCACGCCCAGGCACGCCGAGAGGATGGGCCAGCCCGTCTCCGTCTGCCAGTAGTTGTCCACCACGGGGCAGCCGAGGTTGTCGGCCACCCAGCGCGCGGTGGGCTCGTCCAGCGGCTCGCCGGCGAGGAACAGGTACTTGAGGCACTTCACGTCGTACTTCGACATGTAGGCCGGGTCCTGCTTCTTGAGCACGCGGATCGCCGTGGGCGAGGTGAACATCGAGGTGACCTGGTAGTCGGCCACGATCTTCCACCAGATGGCGGGGTCGGGGCGGATCGGCAGGCCCTCGTACATGATCGTGGTCGAGCCGTTGATGAGCGGTCCGTAGACGATGTAGGAGTGGCCCACGACCCAGCCGATATCGGAGGTGGAGAAGTACGCCTCGCCCGGCTTCGAGCAGTAGATGTGCTGCATCGAGGCCGCGAGCGCCACGCAATAGCCGCCGGTGTCGCGCTGGACGCCCTTGGGCTTGCCCGTCGTGCCGCTCGTGTAGAGGATGTAGGACGGCTCGTTCGACTCGAGCCAGGTCACCGGCACCTTCGCCCCCGCGTGCTTCGCGCGCAGCTCGGCGTAGTCGAGGTCGCGCCCGGGCACCCGGGCCATCGCCGCGTCGAGGTTCCTGTTCACGATCACGACGTGGGCCGGAGGCGACTTCGAGAGCCGGATGGATTCGTCGACCAGGGGCTTGAGCGGGATCGCCTTGCCGCCGCGCGAGCCGGCGTCGGAGGTCACCATCACCTTCGGCTGGGCGTCGTCGATCCGCGCCGCGAGGCTCGCCGCGGCGAACCCCCCGAACACCACGGAGTGGATGGCGCCGATGCGCACCGTGGCGAGCATGGCGAACACCGCCTCCGGCACCATGGGCATGTAGATCAGGACGCGGTCGCCCTTGCCCACGCCCAGCGAGGCGAGGATCGCCGCGAAGCGGTTCACCTCGTCGGCGAGCTCCGCGAAGGTCCAGCTTCTCTCCTCGTTCACCTCCGTGGAGATCCAGACCAGCGCCTTCTGCGACCCGCGTGCGGCCAGGTGGCGGTCCACGGCGTTGTGGCAGAGGTTCGTGAGCCCACCCGCGAACCACGACCGGAACGGCGGCTTCGAGTAATCCAGGACCGTGTCGAAGGGCCGGTGCCAGTCGATGAGCTTCGCCTGCTCGCGCCAGAAGCCCTCGGGGTCGCGGATCGAGCGCGCGTGGAATTCGTTGTAGGTCGTCATGGTCCTTCTCCTGGGTCGGGCGTCCCGCCGCCCCGCTCGGGGCCGGCGCGGTTGTAGCGTAGGTTCGGCTCGCGCAGCTTAGTTGATCCGCCTCAACGAATCAGGTTCTCGGGTCAGGGTATTCCCTACTCCGCCTTGGCGCCCGTGGCCTTCACGACCTGGCGCCACTTCTCCACGTCGGCCACCAGGAAGGCCCGGAATTCCTCCGGCGTGCCGCCGACGACCCGCGAGCCGTCGGGCTCCAGCCGCGACTTGAGTTCGGGCGACTGGGCCGCCTTCGCCGCCGAGGCATGCAGCCGGGCGAGGACGTCCCTGGGCAGGTTGGCCGGGCCCAGCAGGCCGAAATAGGCCGCGGACTCGTACCCCGGCACCACGTCCGCGATGGGGGCGACGTCCGGCAGGGCCGGGATCCGCGTCTTGCTGGTCACGCCGAGCGCCTTCACCTTGCCGGCCTTCACCTGCGGCACCGCGTTGATCACGGGGGCGAACATGAGCTTCACCTGCCCGCCCACGACGTCCATGAGCGCCGGCGAGCTTCCCTTGTAGGGGATGTTCGTGATCTCGACGCCGGCCATCATCTTGAAGAGCTCGCCGGCCATGTGGATCGAGGTCCCGAGCCCGCCGATCGCGAAGTCGAGCTTGCCGGGCTGGGCCTTGGCCATCGCGATCACGTCCTTCGCGTCGCTTGCCGGAAAGTCCTTCGCCGCGACGAGGACGGCGGGGCCCGTGGACACCTGCGTGATGGGCGTGAAGTCCTTCACGGCGTCGTAGGGCACCCGGGGCCCGTAAAGGCCCATGTTCACCGAGTGGCTGGTGTTCACGAAGACGAGCGTGTAGCCGTCGGGCGCGGAGCGCGCGACGGCCTCGGCCGCGATGTTCCCGCCCGCCCCCGGCTTGTTCTCCACGACGATCGGCTGCCCGAGGTCCTTCGACATTTCCTGCCCGAGGAATCGGGCCAGCGTGTCGGTCGTTCCCCCGGGCGTGACGCCGACCAGGATCTTGATGGGCTTGGCGGGCCAGGCCTGGGACCAGGCGGCGGGGGCCAGGGCGGCCAATGCCAGTGCGGCGACGGCGGCAATCGACTTCATGTCTCTCCTCTGCTGTTTCGGTCAGGAATTCACGTCCACCACGAGGCGGCCGCGGACGCGGCCGGCGAGCACGTCCGGCGCGCGCTCGATCGCCTGCGCGAGCGAGAGCCCGGTGGTGATCGCGTCGAGCTTGCCGCGGTCGAGGTCCGAGGCGAGCCGCGCCCAGGCCTCCTCGCGCTCGGCCCGCGGCGCCATGACGCTGTCGATGCCGATGAGCCGGACGCCGCGCAGGATGAACGGCGCGACGCTCGAGGGGAAATCCATGCCCTGCGCGAGGCCGCAGGCGGCCACGACTCCACGGTACTTCGCCTGGGCGCAGGCGTTGGCGAGGGTGTGGCTGCCCACCGCGTCCACGACGCCTGCCCAGCGCTCCTTCTGCAGGGGCTTGCCGGGCTGCGCGAGCTCGCCCCGGTCGACCACCTCGGCCGCGCCGAGATCGCGCAGGTACTGCGCCTCGGCGGCCTTGCCGGTGGAGGCGACGACGCGGTAGCCCCAGCCCGACAGGATGGAGACCGCCACGCTCCCGACCCCGCCCGTGGCGCCGGTGACGAGGATGTCGCCCTGCTCCTTCGCGACGCCCTGCTTCGCGAGCGCGAGCGCGCAGAGCATCGCCGTGTATCCCGCCGTGCCGATCGCCATCGCCTGGCGCGTGGTGAGCGCCTGCGGCAGGCGCACCAGCCAGTCGCCCCCGAGCCTCGCCTTCTGCGCGAGGCATCCCCAGTGCGTCTCGCCCACCCCCCAGCCGTTCAGGATGACGCGATCGCCCGCCTTCCATGACGGGTGGCTGGACGCTTCCACCACGCCCGCCCCGTCGATGCCGGCCACCATCGGCCACTTGCGCACGACGGGCGACTTGTTGGCGATCGCCAGCGCGTCCTTGTAGTTGACGGTCGAGTACTCGACGCGGACGGTCACGTCGCCATCGGGCAACGCGGCCTCGTCGAGCTCGGCGACGCGCGCCTGGAACACGTCGTTGTCGCGAGTGAGATGGATGGCCCTGAACATGGTCGCGTCGTTCCCGGTGGTTGCGCCTCGCCTTCAGGCCTGCTCCGATACTACCGCGCCCGAAGCACCTGCGGGTTCTCCGCCGACGCGTGCTTCCTCGCGAAATAGTCCCGGGACTGCATCTCGCGCAGCCGGCTCGCGGTGCGGGCGTACTCGTTCCTCACCATCCTGCCCGGGCCGGTGGCCTCGCCCGAGGGCTCGACCAGGTCCTCGGGCTGGGCCTCGGCCGACATCACCAGGCGCACGCGCTGGTCGTAGAAGACGTCGACGAGCCAGGTCAGGCGCCGGATCACGTCGGTCTGCGCCGGCGGCAGCCGGGGCACGCCCGAGACGAGGACCGTGTGGTAACCGCTCGCGATCTCGAGGTAGTCGTTCTGCGAGCGCGGCTGCACGCACAGCTCGTCGAAGTCCACCCAGACCACGCCCTTGGCTCTTCTGCGGAAGGCGAGCGGCCGGCTGCCCACCTCGATGGCGCCGCCCTGCTCGAACGACGCCTTGGTGACCGCCTCGAAGAACTGCGCCAGGTGCTGGTCCGCCTCCTCGCCCGGCGGGGAGTACCAGACGCGGAAGCCCTCGAGGATGCGCCGCCGGTGGTCCGTTCCCCCGCCCAGCGCCACCACGTCGAGCTCGCGCTTGATGATCCCGATGGCCGGGAGGAAGCGCGCGCGCTGCAGGCCGTTCGGGTAGAGGCCGTCGGGCTCGTAGTTGGAGGTCATGACGAAGACCACGCCCTTGGCGACGAGCATCTCCAGGAGGCGCCCGAGGATCATGGCGTCGGCGATGTCGCTCACGTGGAACTCGTCGAAGCACAGCAGCCGCAGCTCCCTCGCGATCTGGGTCGAGATCGCCTCCAGCGGGTCCTCGGTCCCCGAGAGGGCGCGCATCCGGGCGTGGATCTCGCGCATGAACTCGTGGAAGTGCACGCGGCGCTTGCGGCGGTGCCGGCTCACCTTGTAGAACGCGTCCATCATCAGGGACTTGCCGCGCCCCACCCCGCCCCAGATGTACATCCCGCGCGGCGGCTTCCTGCCCGCGCCGAGGTTCGTCACGAGGCGGTTGAGCTTGCCGGCGCGGTACTGGCGGTATTCCTCCAGTTCCACGAAAAGGCGCTCGAGCTGGCCGAGCACCCGCAGCTGCTCGCTGTCGGTCTCGAAGTCCGGGCGCTGCTGGAAGTGCCAGTACCACTCGAGCGGGCCCGAGAACTGGTTCGGGTCCGCCGGCTCGAGCTCCTCGTCCTCGATTTCCGGGATGTCAGCGGCGTCGGTCATGGAACCCAAAAACTAGGACACGGATGAACACGGATGAACACGGATATTTCCTTGGGATGGAAGCGCCGTGCCAGCATGGGCGGCGCCGTCCTTCCAGGCAGGGCGGTTCCAGTCAATGAAATACATCCGTGTTCATCCGTGTTCATCCGTGTCCTAGCTTTTGGCTTCCGCCAGCCACTCAGGAGTTGAGGGAGCGCTTGTCGACGGCCAGGGCCGCCTCGCGCACCACCTCCGAGAGCGTCGGGTGGCCGTGGCAGATGCGGGCGATGTCCTCGCTGGCGCCCTTGAACTCCATGACCGTCACCGCCTCCTGGATGAGGTCCGAGGCGTGGGCGTGGACGATATGCACGCCCAGCACGCGGTCGGTCGCGCTATCGGCCACGATCTTCACGAAGCCCTGCGATTGCCCGGTGCCCAGGGCGCGGCCGTTGATGGCGAAGGGGAACTGGCCCGTGCGCACCGCGATCCCGTCGGCCTTCGCCTTCTGCTCCGTCATGCCCACCCAGGCCACCTCGGGCGAGGTGTAGATGATCCAGGGGATGCAGTCGTAGTCGAGGTGCGGCTTCTGGCCGGCGATGAGCTCGGCCACCATAACCCCCTCGTCCTCGGCCTTGTGCGCGAGCATCGGGCCGCGCACCACGTCGCCGATGGCCCACACGTTCGGCAGGTTGGTGCGGCACTGGCCGTCCACCTCGACGAAGCCGCGCTCGTCCACCTTGAGCCCCACGTCCAGCGCGCCCAGGCCGTCGGTGTTCGGGATGCGCCCGACGCTCACCACGAGCTTGTCGCACTCGAGCTTCTGCGCGAGCCCCTTGTCGTCGGTGTACTCGACCAGGACGCCCGTCTTGCGCGTGGTCACCCTCTCGATCTTCACGCCCAGGCGGATGTTCAGGCCCTGCGACTTGGTGAAGACCTTCCAGGCCTCCTTCTGGACCGCCTCGTCGCAGGCGCCCAGGAACGCCGGCAGCGCCTCGAGGATGGTGACCTCGGAGCCCAGCCGGCGCCACACGCTGCCCAGCTCCAGCCCGATGACGCCCGCGCCGATGACGCCCAGGCGCTTCGGGGCGCTCGCGAAGGCGAGCGCGCCCTCGTTGTCGCAGACCGTCGCGTTGTCCACCGCCACGTTGGGCAGGTGCCGCGCCTTGGAGCCGGTGGCGACGATCACGTGCCTCGCCTGCACCGTCTCCCTCTTCCCGCCGCTGGCCACCTCGATCGTGTAGGCGTCTCCCGCGGCGACGAACTTCCCGAACCCCTGGAGCCAGGTGATCTTGTTCTTCTTGAACAGGAACTCGATGCCCTTGGTCATCTTGGTGACGATCGCGTCCTTGCGCGCCTGCATGCGCGCGACGTCGACCTTGGCGCCCGAGACCGTGATCCCGTGCTCGTCCAGGTGGTGGTTCACCTTCTCGAACTCCTCCGAGGAAGCCAGGAGCGCCTTGGACGGGATGCACCCGACGTTGAGGCAGGTGCCGCCGAGGGCGAGCTCGCCCTTCGCGTTCCTCCACCCCTCGATGCAGGCGGTCTTCAGTCCGAGCTGGGCGGCGCGCACCGCGGCGATGTAGCCGCCGGGGCCGGCACCGATCACGACGACGTCATAGGTCTGCGACATGGTGGTTCCGATCGAGTGAAATGGGCTGGGGCTTCAATACTGGGGGCACGGAGAGTGATGCGGGCCAAGGACTAGGACACGGATGAACACGGATGAACACGGATGTATTTCATTGACTGGAAGCGCCCTGCCTGGAAGGACGGCGCCGCCCATGCAGGCACGGCGTTTCCACCCCAAGGAAATATCCGTGTTCATCCGTGTTCATCCGTGTCCTAGTCCTTGGCCCGCATCACTCCCCCCCCCCAGCCACCGAGTTCCAAAGAGCGCATCCATTCTCGCCTACCGCAACCAGAAGCGGGCGATGTGCACGCCGAGGCCGGCGCAGAAACCGGCCGCGAGCGGGTGCACGTTCTTCAGGAACATCGGCGGGTGCTTGAGGAGCCCGAGCAGCCAGAAGGTGGCCGCCACCGCCAGGCCCACCGCGAGCGATACCGCGAAGTGCCGCGGCAGGTACAGGCCCAGTGACTGCTGGAAGAGGACGGCCAGGAACCCCACCAGGAGCGATCCCAGCACGAAAAAGAACGCCCTGCGCACGAAGATCGCGGGCTTCCACTTCCGGCGGCGCGCCAAGCGGCGCCCCCTAGACGTCCAGAAGGAGCCGGGCCGGGTCCTCGAGGGCGTCCTTGATGGCCACGAGCGCGAGCACCGCCTCGCGCCCGTCGATGATCCGGTGGTCGTAGGAGAGCGCGAGGTAGTTCATGGGCCGCACGACCACCTGCCCGTTCTCCACCACCGCGCGGTCCTTCGTGGCGTGGATGCCCAGGATCGCGCTCTGCGGCGGGTTGATGATCGGGGTGGAGAGCATCGACCCGAAGACGCCGCCGTTCGAGATGGAGAACGTGCCGCCGGTGAGCTCCTCGATCGTGATCTTGCCGTCCCTGGCGCGCTTGCCGAAGTCGGCGATGGCCTTCTCGATGTCGGCGATCGACATGAGGTCGGCGTTGCGCAGGACCGGCACCACGAGGCCGCGCTCGCTGCCCACGGCGATGCCGATGTCGAAGTAGCCGTGGTAGACGATGTCGCCACCGTCGATCGAGGCGTTGACCACCGGGAACTTGCGAAGGGCGGCCACCGCGGCCTTCACGAAGAAGGACATGAAGCCCAGCTTCACGCCGTGCTCCTTCTCAAAGCGGTCCTTGTAGCGGCCCCTGAGCTCCATCACCGGCGCCATGTTGACCTCGTTGAAGGTCGTGAGGATCGCCGCGGTGGACTGCGA
>Ga0138256_10005172_pt1 | contig 13838 bp, 14 predicted proteins | sample KNB2016incub_MG_FD_105486 | JGI IMG/M metagenome (GOLD analysis project Ga0138256, IMG submission 105486) | Active sludge microbial communities from wastewater in Klosterneuburg, Austria - KNB2014incub_MG | ecosystem: Engineered > WWTP > Activated sludge > Unclassified | place: Austria...
AAGGCATCCTCGCCTGGGTCACCACCCGCCAGACCAACGGCTTCCTGGAGGCCATCAATGGTCTGTTCCAGGCCGCCAAGCGCAAGGCGCGCGGATACGGCCGCTTCCGCACCATCCGCACCGCTATCTTCCTCATCGCCGGCAAACTCGACTTCTCCAGGCTCAACCCCTATCTCGCGCTACCCGCGTGAGATCGCATTACCCACACGAAATTCAACAGAGCCTTCATTCATGCGGATTCGACAATCTTACTGGAACGCGCGCAACGAGTGCCGCGAGCTCTTCCTGTGGTTCATTTGCCTTATTCCCAGGGGCATCGGCACCCGGGTGCGCCGCCGCCTGCTGCGCGTCTTCCTCGCCCAACTCGGCGACGCGATGACCTGCCGGCGACGTAGTTGCCGACGCTCGCGACGTGCGAGGTCGCTTCGACGCTCGATGCGACACCGAGTAGCAGCGTGAATGCGAGGCCGCCGGCCGCTGCGCCCGCGAGGATCGCAATGCGGTTGATACGCCGGTTCCAGGCGGGCGTGGACGCGAGAATATTCAACGAGCATGGAATACTGATCAGCATGAAGTAATTCTTGACCCCGAATAGCAGGCCGATGTGCAGTCCGGGAACGATCAGCAGCGCTGCGCTGGTGCGCGCAGATGAAGAACGAAACACCAGGTGGCGGCGGCCAACATGCAGACTGCGAGTCCGTCCGGCAGCGTGACCGAATCGAACGTGATCGCCAGCGGATGCGCTGCGTATACGAGGGCGGCGAGCATCGCAGCTCGCGCATCGAATGCGGCGCGTGCTGCTTCCGCTATGAAAATGATCGTGAGCCCGCTCAGCAGGAACATCAGTACCGCCGTATACTCGAGTGTCAGCGAGCCGAACTGACCTCACAGGATTAACACCCATGTCCAGACGAGGCGCGTGTAGTACACGGGTTCGTCGGTACGAATTGCGGAAGCCGAGATTTCCTGTGCGACCTTGACCCATACCTGATCGTCGCTACCGAGCGCGAGGGAGAAATGCAGGAACCGGATCGCAAATCCCGCGAGAACGATCGCCGAGAGCAGCAGCCAGTAAGTGCGCGATATCGTTGGTGCTGTCGTGCTCATCTCCGGAGCCCCTCGAAAATCTCGGCGATTCTCGCCGTCCCGTGTTCACGGGAGTACCGAGCGGTTGTCGCGCCGCTCATCGGGTGCCACTGGTGCGCGTCGGTCCGTCGCAAGAATTCTCGCAGCGCACTGACGATGCCTTCGACGGAATCGAGTGGTGCGATGAGTCCGGCGCCAGCGCCATTCAGTGCGCCCGCGGTATCGCCGGCAGGGTCAGTGAGCGCAACGATGGGCCGCCCCGCGCGAAAGTATTCATAGAGCTTGGCGGGAATCTGCGCGTTGCAATTGGCGGCCTGTAGTATCAACAGCCCGTCGACCGTGAGCATCTCCTCGAGTGCCCGCACATAGTCTATGGCGGGCTCGAGGCGCACGATGTCTCCGATCCGTCTTTCGTCGATCATGCTCTGGAACAGGCCGTCGTTGCCTGTGGCCCGCAACTTCAGGATTAGCCGGTTCGCCACCGGGTCTGAGCGCGATTTCAGCAGAGCCAGCGCGTCAAAGAGACAGGTCGGATCACGCTCGTCCGGATAGATCACACCGCTGTGCAACAACGTGAGCGATTGGCCGATCTCCGGCGTAGCTGGCGGCCGCGATCGGATCCGCGCGTCCGCATCCGCGAACGCACTTTCATCGAAGCCGTTTTCCACGACATGAATGTTTGAGGCGCCGAATTCCGGAAAGCGCTCGCGGTAGTCGCCCGCCGCACCCGGTGTCGTCACTACCACGCGCCGGGCGCGCTCGAACACTTTCGTTTCGAGCTGCCGCCACGCGCGATTGATTCGCGGATCCGGCGGATAATCGCCCTGCCACATGGGATCGCGAAACTCGGCCACCCACGGCAGGCCGGTGTGTCGTTCGACGTCGAGGCCGATGGCGTGTGCGGTGGCGATCGGAAAGGTGCTCCAGACGACATCGACACTTCTCTCGCGAACGAGGCGCAATGCGGCGGGTACGGCGCTGTACTTCCATGTGACCCAGCGGTCGGGCACCGCAAGGCATCGCGGATAGCGTCCGAAGAGGCTCAGGTGCTTCGCGGTATCCAACGCGCGCGCACGGTGTACGTCGATCGAACCGGTATCGCGGTCGGGCCCCTCGCTGACTGCCTCGTAGGCGCCTGGCGTGACAGTCAGCACTACCGGCTTCCAGCCGAACTTCGGCAGATGCTGCGCAAAGCGCAGTGTGCGCTGTATGGCGCTGCTGCCGCGCATCGGCGGAAACTGAAAGGCGATCAGCAAAACGGTGCGGCCCGCCATCGATTTTCTCCCGGCTACTGCTTTCCGGTGCGCAGCAGGTCAAGGATGTCCCGGCCGACCTTCCGGTCCAGGGCGTGCAGCACCACGAGATAACTTGCCGCGCCCACACTGATCAGTGCCACGAGCCGCAAGAGGTCGGTAGTGCCGGCCAGGGCAATCCGGCTGGCCACGACGAGCGCGTACATGACGAGGCCGGCCGCGGCCGGTCGCCATACCGCTCGCGCTACGTCTCCCACCGTCGTCGACAGCGCGCGGCCCAAGCGCGGGAAATTCACAGTAAAGATGAGCGGAATGGCAAGCAGCCATGAGGCTGCCAGTCCGTTCAGGCCATACTGGGTACCAGTGAAGAAGGCGGACGGCAGCACGATCGCGGCGACGATATTGTTCCTGAAGTCGAGGGCGGCCCGTCCGATTCCCAGGCCCGCGGTGGCATAAATGCCGCTGATCATTCGCAGCGGCACAACAAGGCTGATGGCTTGCAAGGGGAAAATTGCGCTGTGCCATTTCCCGCCGAGAATCGTACCGACCAGCTCCGGCGCTACGGCAGAAATGCCCCACAGTGCAGGAACGCTGATGGCGGTCAGCATGCGGGTTGCTTGCAGCAGTCGCTGTCGCAGCCGTTCCTTCTCGTCTTGCAGGCGGGCAACGGCCGGCAGGGCCACCTGATTCAGGACGCCCATGATCCTCTGCATAGGCAGCGTGGCTAGCTGCTGTGCCACCGAGTAGGTGCCAATGTCCGCGGCGCCGAGGCGTCGGGCGCCGATGATGACGTCGGACTGGTAGACGACCTGCCATGTGATTCGACCGAACATCACGGCGCCGCCGACCGCAAGGAACTTACGCACGCCAGCCAGCCGAAACGAGGGCCAGACGATGCCGCGCGCAGAAAGCATCAGCATGCGCACGAGGGCGCCTGCGAGGCTACCGGCCACGAGTGCCCAGACTCCCGCGCCGACCCAGGCGAGGGCGAGTGTCGTGGCCGACGCCGCCAGGACCCAGCAGACTTCGATCACCGCGAGCCACTTGAATCGGAACTCGCGCTGCGCAAGCGCCTGAGGCAGCGTCGCAATACCACTTATCAGGAACTGCGCCCCGGCGACCTGAATCAGCAGCCGAAGCCGCGGCATTTCGTAGATCGCGGCGATCAATGGCGCGGCGGCACACAGCGCGAGAAACACCGCGATGCTGACAACCATGATGAGCCCGCTGATCTTCGCGAGGTCTTCGCGGGTGATCTCGCGTGACTGAATGACCGAAGCGCCGATGCCGAGTTCCGCGACGTGGCCCAGCACGGTCGTCACGACGCTGACGATCGCCATCAGGCCGTAATCCCGCGGTAGCAGCAGGCGCATCACGAGGAGAGTGGCTGCCCAACTCACGAGTTGGCTGGAGAATTTTGCGCCTCCGACCCATTTAAGGCCGGAGAGTGTTTGCTTCTCGACGCTCATCCTGCACGACGCATCGAGTGAGGTATGTCAAAGCGCGAAGCAGTGCGGCCCAAGGCGGTGTCGAGCAGCTCGACCTGCTTGAGCAGGTGCGATGTGTCGCGAAGTTGCAGCGCGCGCATGAAGTAGGCCGCCAAAACGCGGTCAGTGCGCAGCAGCGCACGGTAGCGCTTCCAGCGCGACAGATATTCCCACGCGCCATGCAGTGCATCGCGACTGATCCGGGCTCTGCCCACGCGCTGTAGCGGGTTCCATTGGTCGAAAGCGCCCGGTGGCAGTGCGACAGGACAGGGTTCATGGCCCGGATAGACCTGCCATGCGACGCTCCCGACCTCTGGTGGAAAACGCTCGAGCCATTGGTGATACATGTGGTGGTAAAGGCAGAAGTCCATCGGTAACCGGCAGACGATGGCCAGGACTTCCGGATCGAACAGCGGTTCGATGAATTCGAAAGGCACGAGATCGATCTGTTCGAAGTGAAACGCAAGCAATCGGCGCTGATCGTGCTCCATGCGAAAGACGTACAGCGCTCGTGCGGGCTCGGCACAGCTGAGCCCGGCGAGTTCTGCCACCAGCGATGCGAAGGGCAGGCCCTCGGCCCAGCGTGCATAGCCGTCGCGCAGCAGTTTGCCGCTCAGTCTGAATCTGGTCGCATTCAGGAAGTGGCGGGCGGCGCCGGCCGTATCCCCGGCATTCAGCAACACGGTCGCCTCACGGGTCATTTTCGTGTGTCCGAGTCCCAGGCTGCCGCCGTTGCCGCTCCACATCTGCCGCGGCGTACTCGGTAAGTCCGGACAGAGCGGCCCTTTCGCGGTGATCAGAGCGTAGAGCCGTTGCGCCAGGCTGTTGCCAGCTTCGCTCAGCGGACGCGGCTCGAAATGATGCGCAATTCCGAGCTTTGCCGCATACAGGGTCGCGAGTACCTCGTCCTGCGAACCGGGCCATGACACGTTCAGCGTATGCACGCGCAGTCCGCGCTGCCAAAGCTGGGTGGTCACGCTGCGTGAGTCGAGGCCGCCACTCAAGGCGGAAAACACGGCCTCGCGCCGCCCGACGCGCAGGGCAACGGCGCGCTCAAACTCCGAATAAAGTTCATCGAGAGTGGCATCGATGTTCGTCGCAATACCGGTGCACGCGTCGCGATCGAACTTCCAGTACCGATCGAAGCTCTCGCGCTCGCCTTCGATCATCTGCAGGGTTCCGCCGGCCATGCAGCGCACTTCGCTGTATCGCGTGCGATCACCGAGTGGCACGCCAAAGCACGCGGTCTCGAGCACGCCCTGCAAGTCGGCCGTGAGCCTGATACCGGGCAGCGTCTCGATCAGGCGCAGCGCGCCCGAGAACACGACTAAATCGCGGTCGCGGTACACATACATCGAGCGAACGCCGACACGGTCGACTGCGAGTACAAGGCGCTGTCTGCCGCGCTCGAAGTGGGCGATATTGAAGTATCCACGTGCGGCGGCGAGCGAGTCGCGCAGCTTCGATGGTTCGAGCTCGGTGAGGAGCGCCATATCGTCTGCGCGACCGCGACGTTCGACCGCACTTCGCAGGATAGCGTCACCCGCGAGGGCAATGACAGAGTGTGGTCCCACTGACCAGCCCGGGGCATCGAAGGCGCCGATATCGAGCTGCAGGAGCAGCAGGCGGCCGTCGTCGAATTCGGCAACGGTGCCTGCGCTGCCACGGTTCAGGTGGATCCGCAGGTGAGCGCGCCACGCCTCAGGCACGGCTGCACCGGAGTGCAGCCTGAAAATTCCGCATACGAGTGACATAATTCGAGATTCAATCCCGCCCGCACAGGAGCGCGCTTGGATAACGCCAAGTCAACATATTTGTTCTGATGGGTTCTGTCTGCCGAGTGCGTCGTCCCTGATCAGTTCCGCCACGTGATGGAGGGGGTCGATCAGGACGACTTCATGACCGTTGCGGTCGCTGGAGCGCGTATTCGAAAGCAGATGCAGCTCGGTGCAACCGAGCAACCAGTGATCGACGTCGTGGGCGGCGAGGATCCGGGCGAGCCGCGCCTGCGCCTCGACGGGGTCGCAGTTCCTCTTCAGCGCATAGATCGTCTCGTGGACGGCCTGTTGCTCGTCGTCGCACGGATAGCGTACGCGCTCGGCGAGCAGCGGCCAGCGACGTGCGCCTTCGAAGAGCCGCAATTTGCGCGTACCGCTGGTACACAGGAGGAGTACGTCCCCTGTGCATTGCAGGGCAGCGTCGACCGCAACGTCGAGCAGAGATACCAGCCGTTCACGCACGACAGCCGGCAGGCGCGGCACGATGCGATGGATCGTGACGCAGCAGAAGAGCAGCTGATCGGCGCCGAGTGCAATGAGGCCCTCGGCCGCTGCAGAGGCGCGCGCGAGGATCTCATCCTCGTCGCCACGCAGGAAGGACTCGGTGCGATCGGGGAAGGTGGGGTCGGAGCTCAGCAGGATTCGCGGTGTCTGCTGCTCGGGTACGTCGCGAAACATGCGATAGACGGTCGCCAGAAACCGTGTCGACGCTAGTGGTCCGAGCCCCCCTACAACACCGATAAGCTTGCGCATCAGACCAGGATCTCCATCGGAGCTGGATGGCTTAGAAAGCCAAGCGGACTTGAGCTGACCCCATATGCGCCGCTTTGCAGGACGACGACGAGGTCGCCTTCTTCGGCGCGGGCGAAGTCCATGCGATCGGCGAGCAGATCGAGCGGCGTGCACAGCGGACCCACGACAGAAGCGATTTCACGCTCCGCGCCCTGTACGCGATTGCCGATCAGGACCGGATAGTTCTTGCGGATCACCTGTCCGAAGTTGCCCGAGGCGGCGAGATGATGATGCAGGCCGCCGTCGCAAACGAGAAATACCTGTCCGCGCGAGATCTTTCTGTCGATAACCCGGCAGACATACGCGCCCGATTCGCCGACCAGATAGCGGCCGAGCTCCAGCACGAGCTGCGCGCCGGGCAGCGCCTGCGCCACGTTCGAGACGAGATCCTTCAGGTTGGCGGCAATTGGCGCTACATCGAGCGGACGCTCCTCAGGGAAGTAGGGAATGCCGAATCCACCGCCGATGTTGAGCGTGCGCACGGGTCCCGGCGCGTGCTGCGCGAGGCGCAGCGCGAGCGCCACGGATTTCTGCTGTGCCTCGATGATCGCTGCTGCGCGCAGATTCTGCGAGCCGCTGAAAATGTGGAAGCCCTGGAAATCGAGCGGCGCTGTGCCGATCGCGGCGAGCACCCCGTGTACGCGCTCGGCGTCGATGCCGAACTGCTTCGGCCCCCCGCCCATTTTCATTCCCGATGTCTTCAGTTCGAAGTCCGGATTCACGCGCACGGCCACGCGGGGGCGGCGGCCCGTGCGCGCGCCAAATTCAGCCAGCACGCGAATCTCGCGATCAGACTCTATGTTGATCGTGATGCCGGCCGCAGCAGCGCGCGCGAGCTCCGCATCCGTCTTGCCCGGCCCCGCGAAGCTCACGAGTGTTGGCGCGGCGCCCGCATCGAGCGCGACTTGCATCTCGCCGGCCGAGGCCACATCGAGCCCGTCGACGAGCTCCAGCATGTGCCGCACGACGGCGGGCATCGGGTTGGCCTTCATTGCATAGTGCACATGCACCTGCGGCGGCAATACGGCTCGCAGCTCGCGCATCTTGCGGGTCATTACCGAACGATCGTAAACGTAGAAGGGGGTCTGACCCGCCTGAGCCGCGAGATCGGCGACGGAGCGGTCGCCAATCATCAGTTTGTCATCTGCGACCGCAAACCACGGATGCGGTGCGTGCTGCGTGAAGTTTGCGATGGTCATGGTGTACCCGCTGTGAACAGTCCCCTCAGTTCGGCCGCGAGGCTCGCTCGATCGTATTTGCCGTTCGGGTTGCGGGGTAGCCCTTCCCGCCACGCAATCCGGGCCGGCACCATGAACGCGGGCAATTCCTTTCGAAGGGCGTCCAGCAGGGGGCCGTCTTCGGGGGCACGCCCATCGGCAGGTGCGGCGACGAGCACCACGGCCTGGCCCAGCGCAGGATGTGGCACACCGATGGCTGCGGCGTCAGCGACGAGACCGGTGGCGAACACGATCTCCTCGATTTCGGTCGGGCTCACTCGATAGCCTGATGTCTTGATCATTTCGTCGTGGCGTCCGACGAAATACAGGAAGCCGTCCTTGTCCATGCGGACCGTATCGCCGGACCAAACGGCCAATTCGGTCAGCACGAGCCCCTTGTCTTGCCCGGGGCTCGGCTTGAAACGCTCCGCGGTTTTCTGGGGATCGTTCCAGTAGCCGAGTGAAACAAGGGAGCCGCGATGCACAAGTTCACCCGACTCATCGGGTGCACACGCGGTACCGTCCGAACGAACGACCATGATCTCGGCGTTCGGAATGGCCTTGCCTATCGATCCGGGGCGATGGTCGATTTCTGAAGGCGGCAAGTACGTGGACCGAAACGCTTCGGTGAGTCCGTACATCAGGAAGGGCCGCGTGCGCGGGAGCGCATCACGCAGCTTCTGCAGTGTGGCGCCCGGCATCGCACCGCCGGAGTTCGTGATGTAGCGCAGGTCATCCGTAATCGATGCGGGCCATTGCAGGTCCGCCAGTTGCGACCAGAGCGGCGGCACGCCCGCGAGCCCTGTGATGCAGTCGCGAACCAGCGCCGCAAGGATGTCGCGGGCGAAGAGGTAATCCATCAGTGTCACGCTCGCGCCCACATGAAATGCGGTGGACAGCTGGCTGAACCCGTAGTCAAAGCTGAAGGGCAGCACGGCGAGCAGGCGGTCCTCCTGCGTATTGCCGAGGTAGCTCGCGACGCTGTGCGCGCCGGTCACCATATTCCGGTGTGAGAGCACGACGCCCTTCGGTTTCCCTGTGCTGCCGGAGGTGTAGAAAATCGACACCATGTCGGAATCGATCACGCGGTGAGGCTGCGGGTGGCTCGGGTTGGCCAGGAGATCGTGCCAGTGGTGAAAGGCATAGTGCGCGCCCGCCGGCATGGGTTCGCTCTGCCCCAGCACCACGAGGTGGCGCAGGTCGGCGCAGGACTGCAACTCATCGGCGAGTGCCGCCGCGCGTTCACCGGAAGTCACGAGCGCCCGCACGTTGCAGTCGCGCAGGATGTGCCCGACCTGAGCAGGTTTCAGAAGCGGATTGACGGGGACGAATGTGCATCCGGCCCGCGCGGCGCCGAACATCGCGACGACCGTCTCGGGCAACTTTGGGAGGTAGACGGCAATCCGCTCCAGCTTGCCGATGCAGAGGCGACCTACGGCGGCCGCCGAAAAGCTCTCGATGGCGTGCCCGAGAGACGCGTAGTCGACCGCTGAGTCCTTGTGGACGAGGGCGCGCGCGTGGGGTGTGCGATCGGCGGAACGGAGCGGCAGCTCGAAAAGTAACTCACTCATGCAATCGCAACTTTCACACCGGAATCCGCGCCGCGACTGGCGGCGGCAGGATGTTAGCACCGCCCGGCGACATGCAGGCATCTGCCGGGTCGGGCTGCGAGCTTCGACATAACGCCGGAAGGTGCTACGCAATTCGAACGCGCCGGGGTGCGAAAATCCGGATTCTCGGCTTCGAGAGCTTGGGTTGAGGTGCTTTGCCTTTGAATATGGGATTCGAGAAACTGGCCGTAGAGCGTCGTGCGGTCGGGCATAAACGGGAGTACGAGAATGCAGGGTAGTCCATGAACGGGAAGTTCTGGCATGGCAAAAAAGGTGCTCATCACCGGCCACACCGGGTTCAAGGGCAGCTGGCTTTGTCTGTGGCTGCACCGGCTGGGCGCGCATTTGCACGGGTATTCGCTATCACCCCCGACCACGCCGCCGGCAGCTACCGCATCTTCATCGGCATGGCAGCCGAACTGCTGATGAGCGCCGCGCAGCGCGAAATCACCGAACTTGATGAAAAGCTCTATCTGCAGGTGTTTGCTTCGCCGCAGACTCAAATGCCGTGCCGTGCCGCGCCGCGCCGCGTCGCCGGGGCTCGCTGACATGAACGAGGACACCGATCGGTTCGTGTTCCCCGACATGCCCGACGAGGCCGTGGTTGCCATCGACCAGTTCTTCGAGGCGTTCTACCACCGCTTCCAAAGCCATTACTTTGCTCCAATGCATCGGTGGTATCACGCACTCGAGCAGCGCGAGCATTGCAACGATTCCATGCCGTCTCGCCCGCTTCCCGATCTACCGTTCTGACAGCCCGAAAATGACCGCGGCGATGACGCCGCAGTCACGATCGCCGATGGCCTATCACCGATCGTGAAAACCAGTCCGTCAAATCAGCTGACCACTCTCACTCGGCGGGAAGCGAGCTGGAGTCGCATGCTTTGTCGTGCTGGGGCAGTTCGAGTTCATGGTGAGCACTCTCAGGCCGCATGTCAGGGTGACGTGGGGCGAGGGCCGCGTCCGGTTGGAGTTGCGCGAGTGCCTGTGAGACCGGCCAGCGAGCGTGGTCGGCCTTTTTGAAGTGACGAACGACGGCAAATTCAGGGTGGTGAGGGCGCGGCGTTCATTGGCGCTCCCGCCCGCAGCGCCTCCGCAATCCTGTGCAGGAAAGCCGCAGCGACGCGTTCCCGGCCCAGTTCATTCAAGTGACCGCCATCGCTCGTGTACTCGAGCGCGAGCATTTCGATTTCCTGCCCACCGGCGGAAAACTCCGCGACGCTGCCGTCTGGGCGGGTTGCCTCGAAGCGTGCGACATCCAGGAGACCGCTCCCGTCATAGCGCTCGCGCGCAAGCCGGTTGAACGCGTTGCGATCGACGTTTGCGGCATCGGTCGGGGTCGACATGCCGAGCAGGCGCTTCAGTCGCGTTTTCTTGCCCGGCGGCTCGGCCATCAATGGCATCGTCGAGTGCATGATCTTTACGCCGGGGTGCGCCGTTTCGATCGTGCTCATGTTATTCGCATAGCGTTCGAAGAGCTCATCGGGCGAGCGTTCCTTCGAGCCTTCGTCGAGATCGACATAGCAGAACTTGAAGGTGGCGATGTCGTAGCGTGATTCGCCCGCCGCACCGAGCACGCGCGCAAAATCGGCAATCTTGCCGTCCGGGTCCAGGTTCTCGCCGACCTTTCCGTGGAACAGCCCCGGTCCTTCCGGGACCACGCCTCCAGCCGCGACTTCCTCGATTCGCAGGGGAACGCCCACCTTGTCGGCGAGTTCCTGGACTCCTTGCAGCATGTTTCGGCCGACAGAATGGTGGCCGAAATAGACTCTGGCCTGGGAAACTGTCAGCAAGTCGGCTTTGACCTCATCCATCGACACGGGCTCCAGTACCTGGGTTCGTTGCTTGCAACCGCTCAGGGCGGTCATGGCGAGTGCCATCGCGACGAGAACGCCTGTGGCGCGCAGGTTGAGTCTTCGTGGTTGCATGGGCTACTCCTTCGCCAATTGCGCGGGCTGCTTGCGCCAGCCGACGATGCGGCCGGGGTTGCCTGCGACGATCGCAAATTCCGGCACTGATTTCATCAATACAGTGCCGGCAGACAATATGGAACCCCGCCCGATCGTGATGCCCGGCATCACGAAGCAGTTCGCGCCGAGCCACACATCGTCCTCGATCACCACCGGCAGCAACTCGTGGCCTTGCAGGATCCATGGTGTATCCGGGTCCTGGTAGCGGTGGTTCACCGACCAGATCTTCACGCCAGGACCGAGCCCGACGTAGTCGCCGATCGTCACCCCACCGCCACCCGTAATGAAGACGCTCTCGTTGAAGTCACAGCGTGACCCGATGCGGATCTTGTCGGGGCTCGTGACCCTGATCCCGTAGCCGATACGGGTTTGCGTGCCGAGGCTGCCCAAGTGTCGGCGGAGCACCTTTGCACGCACCCAATCCCCGATCCCGCCTGGCACGCGACTGGCGTACCAGAGCGTCAAATCGCGAAGCTCGTGGCGCCACCACCAGTAGTGACGTCTGATCATTGCACCCCGACCCGCCAGTGCGTTGGTTCTCGTTCTCGGTCTCACATTATAGAGGAGCGACCTGGTGAAGGTCGTCGCTCATGCTGCAGTGCTAGCATCCGGGATCGGGATTCTGTGACGGACACGGCAACCATTATGTCAATCTGCATGCTGCGAAGCGGGCGCCGATGAGCGAGTTCTGGCGCGGCAGACGCGTCTTTTTGACCGGGCACACCGGATTCAAGGGGAGCTGGCTTTGCCTTCTGTTGCAACGCCTCGGAGCACAGGTGGCGGGCTATTCCTTGCCGCCTCCCACGCACCCCAGCCTCTTCGAAGCGGCGGGTGTCGACCGTGTGACTGCGACCACGATCGGCGACATCAGGGACCACCTGAAGCTCGCGGATGCAATGGTCGCCTTTGCGCCCGATATCGTGCTGCATCTCGCCGCACAGTCGGTCGTCCTGTCCGCCTATGACGATCCCATCGAGACGTTTAGCACCAATGTGGTGGGCACGGCGAGTGTGTTGAACGCAGTGAGGCGACTGTCTGGCAAGTGCGCCGTTGTCAATGTGACGACAGACAAGGTGTACGAGAACCGTGGCTGGGTCTGGGGCTATCGCGAAACCGATGAATTGGGAGGGCGGGACCCCTACTCGGCGAGCAAGGCGTGCGCGGAGCTGGTTGCGAAGTCGTTCCGGGAATCCTATTTCCAGGGCACCGCCGAATCAGGCCGGATCGGGCTTGCGAGCGCGCGCGCTGGGAACGTGATCGGTGGCGGCGACTGGACGCCGCATCAGCTCATTCCGGACACGATTGCCGCATTGGCTCGCAGTGAGCCCGTCGTGCTCCGCAATCCGCAGGCCACGAGGCCCTGGCAACACGTGCTCGATTGCCTCGTCGGCTATCTCGCGCTCGCCGAAGCGCTCCATACCGAGCCGGGCAAATATGCCGGCAACTGGAATTTCGGGCCTGCCGAGCAGGAAGTGGCGCCTGTCGCTCGCGTGGTGGAGATGCTGGCCGAGCCATGGGGAGTTCAACCTGCCTGGGCACGTGATTCGGCAACCCATCCTCACGAGGCGATGGAACTCAGCGTGAATGCCCGGAAAGCGAATCGGGATCTCGGTTGGCATTGCCGTCTCCCATTGGCGACGGCTTTGTCGTGGACGTCCGGCTGGTTTCGCGGGTACCTTGCGGGACAGGACGCACGTCGCTTGTGTGATGTTCAGATCGAAGATTTCATTGCACTGGATGCGCGCCGCAGGAGTTTGCCATGAAGCGCAGGGATTTCATTCTGGGTTCTGCGGGCGTGCTCGTGCCGGTGTTGAGCCGGGCGCAGTCACCCTGCATGCCGCCTCTGGTGGCCGTCGCGGGCGGTGGATCCGCAACGACTGAATGCCGTGCGGTCACCGCTGACAGGTATGCAACCGACTTTGCAACTGCCGAGAATCCTTTGTCCGAGGGAGGCAGATGGGTTTGCGGCAAAACAGTCGGGCTCGACTGGAATAATCCGCTGTCCGCTTCGGGGCGGGCCTGTGCGTCGGTGCGCTCCGGTGCGAGCGGTAGTCGCTATGACGACAGCATTGCGCACTTGAGCCGTTCTCTCGTCGCAGTGCGCGAGGACCAGTATGCACAGGGAACGGTCTACCGCGCATCCGGCTACTCTCCGGCCGGTTCGAAGCATGAGATAGAGCTGCTGCTTCGTTTCGAGATCACGGCTCACGGCGCACGGGGCTACGAGATTCTATGGGGCCACGACGGTGATTTTGCGATCGTCCGCTGGAACGGCCCATTGGGGGACTACTCAGATCTTGGCGTGAACGGACCCGGCCCGGGGGTGGCCGTCGATGGCGATGTGCTGCGGGCCGAGATGACCGGCAATCTCATCATGGTCTACAAGAACGGCGCTCTGGTGGGCACGAGCCCGCCCAACTCGACCTGGAAAGATGGGCAGCCGGGGCTGGGCTTCTGGCCGGTCGATTCCTCGACGCCTGCCAATTATGGGTGGACGCGCTTTGAGGTGGGCAGTTTTTAGCCTGTGAGCATCGTTCGCGAAAAATTCAGTGCGGTCACGAGGTGGCGACGTGAGATCAGCGCCATGACCGCAACGTAAACCAACGCACCCGCAACGATCAGGGTAACGAGCGCCACGACGGCGG
>Ga0138256_10005174_pt1 | contig 13836 bp, 13 predicted proteins | sample KNB2016incub_MG_FD_105486 | JGI IMG/M metagenome (GOLD analysis project Ga0138256, IMG submission 105486) | Active sludge microbial communities from wastewater in Klosterneuburg, Austria - KNB2014incub_MG | ecosystem: Engineered > WWTP > Activated sludge > Unclassified | place: Austria...
AACAATCCTTCAAAACTTTTCAAAAGTAAACAACCCTAAATTACTTTAGTTTTTGTTTGCATTTTGAGCAATAAAGTTTTTGATTATTTTTTCGTAACAAAGTAAAATCGTCCGTAGATATGTTATAAATTTTTTGATGACAATTCATAGATTCGCATGTAAAATAAAATTTATCCGTTGAGTCATCGTTATTGCATTCTTTAGTTGATATATGATTTTTTTCGCATTTAATGCTACAATACTGGTAAGTTTTAGCTTCCTTAGCATCATCTTTATTTAAATTTGAATTACAAAATGAGCATTTTTCTATTTCATCCAAAATAATACCATATTCTTTATTTAGTCTCTCGATAGTATATTTACAGTTTTCGCTTTGAAATGGTTTACCATATCTACCTTTTTTAAGAGTTTTTTTAAATTCAATAATTTGATATTCACATCCGACACAATATTCACAGTCTTCGCAAACTATTGAATGACATCGATATGTATATTGGCCATCAACATTATTATTAAATTTTTTTGTTGTTTTACAAAATAACGGTGTACTCATTTTAATATCGCAATAAGAGCATCTCATAGATTCATTATCTTTTAATTCAGACATTATATTATTATCATACATAATTTTTATTTGCTGCGTTTATGGTCTTTTCATAAGTTGTTTAATATAGTTTTGTTTTTGAAGTTTAGTACTGTTATAAAATCCTGTTTTTGTTTCCTTCTTTCTATTTTGATGATAAAGAATACATGAACAGTTTCTAGGATTACAACAACCACATCCTTCTTGACATTTACATTTAGATATTACCGATAAGCTCCCGCCATAAATAGAAGCATAAGGATCGGCTAATTTACGGTGAAAATAATTAAGAGTTCTTTTGAGTGAAAAATTAACACAAGTAATATGTTTATTGAAAAAATCTAACTCATCCATCACTTTATTATATTGTGTTCTATCTTTTGCATATTCTTCGACAATATCAATCAAACATGATGGTAAATATTTATGTAGCTCCATTATATTTTATCCATATTATAATTTTAAATATATCAAAACGCACCAAAATAATATTATATATAGTAAATTTATAATGGAAGAAAAAACTACTAGCGCACAACTTAGCGAGCCACTTATTGAACCGATTAAAGTCGGTGAATCTGAAGGAGAAACATTAACTAAATATCTAATGGAAGGCTACACAACATCAAAAGTAAATAGCCATAAACTAGATGTATTGATGGCCGAAATAAAAGATATGAGAAGAGATATCAAATTTTTAAAGAAGATATCTGATAATTTAGGTGATAGATGCAGCGATCTAGATGAAAAGATTGATTCAGAAATGGAATACATTCAAGAAGTATTATGCACAGCACAAGATTTGATAAAGGATTTGTCTAAAAAAGACTAGTAATAGATTACCCAATTTAAAGTCGAAGGATTTCTAGAAAAATAAAATACTCGCTGTGAACCGTTTGGCACAGTATATGGAGCTATTGCTACAAAGGCCAATCCGTCGAATGTTGTTAATCCAGTGTTAAGTGTTAATTGAACTGCAGAGGTTGCTGTTCTACTTACACAAACAGTAAATGAAAAACTTAGATTTGCTAGAGCAGGCTGATTTCCTAAATATGAATTTATAGCTGCAGCAGTTGGTAATACAATATCTAATCTAGGACCGGCTCCATTAGCTCCTATTACTCCATTTATTAGATTAGCGGGACTTATATTTAATGTACCGGTTCCGCTATTTGTTGAGAAAGATCCAAGAGAGAAGTCATTTTGTGTGTAACTATTTACGACGTTAATTGAGTTTGCATTTATATCCAACCACATCTTTGGTAGTGGACTTGTAAATTCATTTAGATTCATTATAATATATGATATATTTAAATTTTATGTGTTAGTATTAAATCGTTTATACAAAATGAATTAATAATTAAAATAATAGTTTATCGCATCATAGCTAACATTTTTTGTCTGCTTAATTTTTGACCACCTCTTGCTTGCTGCATTCTACCAAAACCTAGGTTTTTAGCTAATACATCAGCACCGGTGACAATAGGCATAAATTCAGGAGCTAGAGCCGCGACTGCTGGTTTTGCGACATTGATAGCTGTTCTACCAATACGTTTAAATACGTTTAGGAAATCATTCCAGAAACCACCGCCGAGAGCAGATGACGAATCAGCTGCTTGAATTGGTTGGCCACCTTGTGCTTTAGTGTTAAGTACATCATTATCAGTCAAAATACCGACATTCTTCATGACTTCTCCGTTAGAAATTGTAACTGTACCGGTTTGTATGAAGAGAGCAGATACTTGTGGAACTACACCAGCCGCGAAGTTATTAGCAACGGTAACCTGTGCGCTAAAGTTGTATGATCCTCTAGAACCGGCAGCAAGTAAATCGCTACCAAGTGGAATATCTTCCCCAAATTTCAAACATAATACTGATCCACAGTTGTATGACCATTGTCTAAAGTTTTCATTGCAGCCGTTTCTAGTAGAGATGCGGTACAAAGATTGTTGATCTGCACTTCCAAGTATACCAGGCTGGTTATTGAATGTAATCGAAACGTTTGTAATCTGAAGATATGTATCAGTGTCGGTCATTGAGTTGTCCATATCTCTCTTACCAACCCACAAATATACTTTATTAGGTATGGAGTTAAGTTGAACGTTGTTAAGATTCAATTGGCTAGTAACTTGTGGTTGACCAATAGGGGCACCTGCGGCTATTGCTGGTTGTTCAGTAGCATAGTATACTGGATTTACATATGGATAGACAAGAGTTAACTGTTTTGGAAGTGTTAAAGGAGCTGTGATATATTGGAATATCGCATTTGCACCGAGAACAGAGACGCTAACGTTTGTAAATGTAGAAACTGGACCAGCAGGAACGGCATGAGACCAAAGAGCTCCAGCTAAACCACCAAACACACCGTTACCTCTACCTCCAAGTGTTTGGATAATATTGATTGTATCGATTTGTGTAAAACTTGGTGCTCTATGATTTCCATGAGCTAATGGAGACATATATATCGGCTCAGTCAAGCTAAGAGTAACCTGAGCGATATCACCAGGCGCACCGGTTGAATCGTTTCGTGTTATCAAAGCACCTTGAAAACCACCTCTTGGGTTCTGCAAAGGATTGTCTCCATATCCACGAAGCTCAGATCTAGCAAAACCAACTAAATCAGAATATTGTAAAGACTGATCCAACATAGTCGGCGTGTAAGACAGATTAATATCCTGTTCATAAATATCATTATGATATCGTTCCAAAGCTCTAACATATTGATTTAAATTTGTTGCAAAAGCTTCACCATTAATAGCTACACTTATGGTATTAGTTGCTTTAGAAAGAGCATTGGCTCGAGGTGCGTCATAATATGCATTACCCGGGTTAATACCAGCAGCAGCAGGCAAACCAGCAGCTTGTAAAAGAGGAATACCAGCACCGGCGCTTGTACCGCTAAAAGTTAGTTGAAATATTACATTCATAAAAAATTCAGGTGTAACCATTACATCCCTATTAGGAGGATTACACTGTACTGTTATGTTTGAAGCACTATAGTTGGTTACCGGGTATACTGTATAAGTATTTTGGAGACCAGTATTTTCTACCCCATATAACATTTTATTTAGTTTTTGCGTATCGATCCTAGGGTCTATAGTTTCAATTAAATTTAATCGTTCTAATCCTAATGACATTGAGTTCTATTTATATATTTACAATAGATTAAATATTAGTTCTGTAATAGTGTTTTCTTTTTTTGAAATAGAAGTTTAACATTGATAGCCTCAGAGTTAGCTAAAAAAATAGGATATATGTTTTGTTGGAAGTCAGTCCAATACATTTTTATATCTATTGTTGTAATCGGATCGCGTCCATAAAGATTTATGTATCTATATTGTGGAGTAGGTAAATATTCATTTACAATTCTAAACTCTGTTACTTTTTGATCAACTGGCACCAAAAAATCGGATAAAATTGGAAATGTTGAGTTTGTATTATAGCTATTATTAGCTCCATTTGGTCCAACGGTTGATATACCTTCAGCTCTAAATGGTAATAAATTACTAGTTAATATTATTGATCGCAAACTTGATAATGAACCTGTTCCAGAAGCTAATTGTGTGCATTTGTATAAATTTACTATTGCTTGAACTGATAAAGGTAATCCTTGTCTTGAACCTACTGCTGGCATTAACGTTGTGTTGGTATTTGTTAATCTTAAAATGGCATAGTTATAAGGTACTTGATTCGTATATACCTGAATATTGAAGTTCATTTCAAAGTTAGTAAAATATTTATAAAGTGGCTCATTGACAGATATATATATTTGATTTGGACCAGCTGCTGGAATAAAGTTTTGATCAACATACAAATCTAATAAACCAGTAACAGCATTATAAATAAATTGAGGGGGTGACCCAACCGCTCCGCTAGCAGTAAAAGCTAACCCAAGAGCAGTATTAACGAAATTAAACCATACTTGATAATCATATATTGCAGGTAAATAATTAAATGGAATAGCTGAAGGTAACAGTGGACCAGGATTTGGAACAAAGATAATATCTTCGGTGTAAGTATTACCTAAATAAGTTAAAAAGATAGTTGATTTTGTTAGAGTTTGCGATTTTACTCCTGTTATCGGATCAACAAACATTAAAGGTAAATTGATCGGTATTGAATGAGAATCAACATCAAAACGAACAACACTCATTAACCAATCACTTGGGTTTTGTATAACGGCCTGTGTTCTAGCTTCAGTTATTTGTGCCGGTTGTGGATAAAGTTGATTATTTACAAATGACATATTTACATATATCATATCATCATTCTCGCTATAAATTTTTGTAGTCATATATTATATATATGGATAAAGTAAATAAACCAATAAGCGGTAAAGAAATACAGTCTTGGCTTCCAAATGCAACAATATTAAAGCAAGGTGAGTTAATGAATTATAAATTTCTACCAAAGTTACCATTAGTGATATTATACGAAATAAAACCACAATTCGGTCATTGGACAACTGTTTTAGAAACGCCGGAAGGTATTGAACATTTTGATTCATACAGTGCAATACCTGACGATGAATTAAGTTTTATACCAGAGAGTTACAAAAAAGTATCAAATCAAGACCAAAAACATCTTTTAAAACTACTTTCTAATCATGATAATGTAAATTACAGTCAATATGTATTTCAAGATGAGCCGCCTATTGCAACTTGTGGTAGATGGGTAATATTGAGAAACTTATTTAATGGTTTAACTATTGATCAATTTTATAAAATGATTAATAAGACAATAAAACAATTAGGAGTTTCATCTGATGAATTAGTTAGTATGGCTATATGATAAATAAACCGTGTTCATGTAGTATGTATGTAGGAATATCCAACGATATCATTGTCCAGCGTGATTTTAAGGCAGTTACCTTTTTTATTGTTTCGGGTGCTAGACCAGCATATACTTTCAAATATCTCGTAATATGATACATACTACCAGAATTAAAAAATACTACTTTATTAGATTCGTTTAAAAGGTTACGTGTACCTTTATAGTCCATTAATTGATGTTGCAAAGTTACAACGTGAATATTGTATTTACGACCTGCTGTTATGAGATCGTTATTTAATGCTGTTAAATTTTTTGAGACAGTTTTATCCTGAACATGGTCACAATCATCGAAAATAACTAAACTGTTTGATAGAAGTTTAATATCTAATGGTTCCTGCAAAAGTTCATTATCACAAGTTATTTCTTTATGTGGTATTAATTTGTAAGCTTTTTCTTGTTCATGTTTTGTAAAGATAAATATTTGATTTTTAGGAAACATCATATTGTACTCCCTCGCATAAAGAGACACTAAGCATGATTTACCTGATCCAGATTTACCAGCGATATATATCCTTTCAGATTTTTGTGATGGTATTGGTATCATTACGCCGGTTGTTAAATTAAGTTCCTTTTTTAACATTTCTGTTAGTTTTTGTGATGATCTTTGATAATTTGGAACTAAATACTCATCAATTGGTTCACTGCGAAGACGTAAAGCACGCTCTAATTTAATTCTATCGCGATATGATAATTTTTTGTATCTATTCATGTTAAAATCCTCATCATCTAATATGTCATATATATCTTCCTCTTCAATATCACGATCTGGTTCCTCTTGTTCATTATTTATATAAATATCTTTTCCATCGTAGTCTCCTCCACATATTGCTGCTACTTTTGCGCCTGATTTAAATGATATCATTAATTATATTGTATATTATAGGGTTAGATTTTGAAAAAAGTTGAAGAAACATATATTATTTATCCCATTACTCCATGAGCTGCTAATAAATTCTGTTGTTTTTTAGTTAAATCTTGACCATTATCAAGTTTTTCCTGGGCCCATTGAAGTTGTATATAGCCACTAGGTGGTTTTTGTCCATTGTGAGCTCGCATATATTCATTAGTTTCTCGAGCTCTAAAATCGCAGTAATCTCTCAAACCTTGGCTTTTAATACCGGCGCAACCCTTACGAACTCGCTCAACCACTGGGTGAATCTTTCTATATTCTCCTTTAAGTTGGATTCGATCGTATCGTGGGAATTCAAGCGCTAGACGTCTATATTGGTCTTTCATCGCTTTCATTCTTTTAGATGCTGCCGAACCACGTTCGACATAGTTAAGATTAACATCTAAAGGTAAAGTTGCCACTTTAAGAGCCATACAATCCTTTCTTGCTCTATTTATGGCTGCACTCCCCAATCCTTTGGCTCTTGGTCCGCAAAGTTGATTAAAATATGCACGTTCACCAACACGTTTACCGTTTAATGTAGGTTTATATGTTTTACCCGCAGCATCTCTAAATCCACCAATGTATCCAGATCCTTGGCACGTGGGGCAACCCATACATCCGCCTATATATCCAGATCCTAATGATGATCCTGTTCTATCGTTGTAATCAGCATTTGCTTGGAGCATATTCATTACTTGACTGTTCATTATATATAAACATATGTAAAATTAATTTATACGTGTATCAATATATGAACTTACAAGAATTTAACTCACAATCGAAAACAACCAAGCCGTGGCTTAAAATAGTGTGTAATACTATAGATTCAAATAAATCATCGTCAACAGAGGTTGAAACACCATTGTTAACGTTAGATAATGTTGCCGGTGTGCCTAATCCTCCAGTTGGATCTATTGCTGTCTATAGCGATAACACTGGCGCGCTAAGCTCTCGCGACTCTACTGGTACAGTTGTAACATACACAACAAGCGCTATCTTCGCCGATGCGCTATTACAACAAGGTCCAACAGTAGGTCGTAACTTACCGATGTATGTTGACAATGTTTCTTTAAATGTAGAAGATTCTGGAATATCGGCAGATCAGTTAATAACTAATACATTAGGTTTAGCTAACGTGATATCGCAATCAACACCAATCGCGCCAAACGGTCAGAGAGATTTATGGCAATATGGAACGGGAGCAGTAAATGGTGGTGGAGTTGTTTATTTGAAAGAAATTGATGTTGTAATAGCTGGTGGACAAATTGGTAGTAATGATTTGGATTATTCAATCGATGGAGGTGTGACGTTTAACCCTTGTATTTTTGATGTTCCATCAACATCAGCTTTTACATTTGGGTGGAATGGATCAGTTGCTACGGCTATTAACGCAAGTTTTAGTTATACTTCAACCGATGGTATAAATTGGACACAAGGCGCTGCTCTTCCAACCGCTACATACGAATCTTTTAATATGGAATGGTTTTCTGGTGCTAATTTGTTTGTGACAGGTGTAAATGTTTCTCCAACACAAAGAATGATGACATCTCCAGATGGTATTAATTGGACAATACAAAACTCATCAATTGAAGCTTTAACAGTTAAATCGAATAATAATATTTGTGTTGCAGTTGGATCACAATCTCCATTTTTTCAATATTCTGTTGACGGTGTAAATTGGATAAATACATTATCGGCTGTTAATTATGCGAGAGCGTTATGTTGGGCTGAAGCAAAAAATCAATTTTTTGCAATAGGAGCGGCGACTGGTAACGGTTTTATTAGTTCAGACGGTATTACATGGTCACCTCTAGGTGTTGTATTTCCAAACGGATTTGGTCCAAATGATACGTTAATATTTGTTGATGGTCCAGATATTAATTTTAGATATTACGCTTCTAGAAACGACGCGGCAACAAATAACTACTCATTATTTTCAACGCCGGACGCACAATTACCGTTTCTTGGTACATCTCTTGATGGATCTTTGATTAATCCGTTGAGTTATTCATTAGTTTATCTAGAGTCAAGAAATAGGTTTGTGATGGGGGTTAATAATGCTCCATTTGTAGCTTATTCAACACCAAGAAAAACAGATATTAAAGCGATAAGTGATAATATTAGAGTTCGGGGTAATCCTGTCCATGTTGATCAATATTCGACATATGCCGATGTATTGCTTGATAATACCGCAGTTGAAACCAACATATCAACATCTGCCTCTTCGATTGGTTCGCTGGTATATCAAGCTGCTCAACCACTTGGGATGAAAATTAATTTAGATTTGAATCTTGTTGTGTCATCGGTAGCAGGTGATACATTAACAATTAGAGTAAAAAATAATGGCGGATTGCTCTATAGTCATACTTTAACAGTTCCAGCTCTATCCGTGTCGCTCCCTATTAATATTAATTCAAAAATAATAATTAGAAATGGTACTATACAACTCAATAGCACACAAATAATTAGTGGTATTGTAGATATGATTACTTCAAGCGCTATAGTATTCAATCGAGCAATAGCGAACACTATTTCAGTTACCGGTCAATGGGGTTTAGCGGCATCTCAATGCACAATGAACTCGCTGACTATCGATAATATGTTTAGAAATGGAGCATAAGATTTATCACACCACTAAAAATTAAAATAGTTATTAATATTAAAATGGGTAACAAAGCAACAAGTCGAAATAATATTCAAATGACTAAATTAGAACCCTATAATTTACAGTTGCAATTAGATAAACTTGAAACTCCTGACCTTTTAGATAAGTTAGAACGGTTAAATATAAATGAGTTATTGGCACGATTAGACCATTTAGAGCATCGCGAAAAGCAAGCATTACGAGAACAATTATTAATATTAGAACTAATTGGTAAGTTAGATAAGTCTGGTAAATTAAATCAGGATGACCGAAAAATACTGTTAGAATCTAGAATAAAAAGAGTTGAGAGAGGCTTGCGTGTTTTGAGAGAATTATAATTTTGTGGGATTTAAATAAGAAAATAATTATATAAATATATAGTATAGATCATATAATGGAACATAAAAAAAGTTGGCAGGAAAAAGTTATTGAAATTGTTAGAGAACATCATAAAGAGAATAATCAAAATGACGATAAACGACGAATATATATAATTGAAGATGAGTATAGAGTCAAATTTGTCGAATTGGCAGATGATATAATAAATGAAGATGTATTTGTTGAAAAGAAAGATCTTGACGTTTTAAATAAAGTTAAAAAAAAGCGTGGAAGACCAAAAAGAAAATTATACATTGATATTCTTGATACTCCGAAAGAATTAAAAAAAGAACCTAAAAAAGTAGGACGCCCAAGAGTTGAAAACTTTGAATATGAAGATGGTGATAATCGACAATATAAATACTGTGTTAACTATCTTAAGACTCGCTATAAAAATGATCCAGAGTTTAAGGAGGAGCGTAAAAAATACGGTCGGGAATATTATCATCGAAAAAAGGAAGAAGCTAAACTATTAAATAAAATAAAAGAAGATTCTGATAAACCTGTGGAGTAAGCTCAAATTATAATAAAAATAATATAGATATAGATTATTGAGTCACTCGTTAGCCATACCCAGAATATAATCCCTTTTGCGTTTGGAAAAATAATTATTTTCTTTTATATTATTATATAAAAGAAAACTAAATTAAAATTAAAATTCAGTATGAATATCGACCTATCTAAATTAAGCTTAGAAGAAAAAATCGCATACAGAAATGCACTTGATCAGCAAATTCTTGATCAAATGGCCGCGGAAATGGTTCAACAGCAGGCAGAGATAGCCCCGCTTCTTATACCGGAAATAGCTGAAGAAATAGATCAACAAATTGAAGATGATGCTATTGATCCACAAGATTTATTAAACGCTGAAGGACTTATAAGGGCAAGGGCCAACGATTTAGGTTTTAAACAAAATCAAGATATTTTAGCAAAAGCATACTGGGATGATATTAAACGTAAAATTAAAAAAGAAGAAGATGCATATGCCGAATTAGTTAGTCTTGGATTTGCTGAGCCAGAAGTTGGTGAAACTGAATATGAAACTATGATATTTCAAAAATTAAGAGATAATAGGTCATATAACACCAAAGTCGGAATCATAAAACAGAAATCAATAGCTAAACAATTAGTTAATGGTGGTGATCCTTATGATGATCTTTACAACGATCCAGACGTTATGTATGTTGATGATTACTTTAGAGTAATATTAAAACATTCACATGATAATATTTATAAAAGTGGTCAAATAGTCAATGCCAATATAAATATATTTTATGCTGTAATCGTTGATCAGATTATATTAAATCCTAGGACTAATCAACTGGAATCTAGTCTATTTTATTCGTTAAAAACAACTAAAATATCTAGATTTTCAAAAAATATTAATCCTTTAATATTAGATAATGAGGATCCTAATTATTTGGATTTTAAAATAGAATTACCAGATAGTGGATCTAGATATGTCTTTTTAGGGTATTCCGTAATATATGAAACAAAACTATTCAAAGCTTTGACCAAACAAACATTATACGACTTAAAAGCCTATCAACCATCATCAAATAGAAAATATCATGAATTAACGTCAGGAAGTACAACAAATAATAAAATATGTGTATATGAGACATTTCTTGATGTTATCGGATTACGAGAATTAAAATATAAACGAGATACTAAAAATAATAAAAAAGAAATAGAGTATCTATTAAAATCTGAAGGCGAAGAAATCGAAAAATGTGTTAGAAATGGTGAACTAGTTAAATCTTTAGAATTATTGACTAAAAAATATAATGCTGATACGATGATAAGGTTTTTTAAAGATTCAGAAAATCCTATTATAATAGAAAAAGGTATTAGCAGACAATTAGAGGATAATATTGTACCGGATAAATACAAAAATAAAAAACATATTTTTACAGAGAAAAATATACATGTCGCACCATCATTAAAAACCGATATATACAAAAAGAAAGAAGAGAAAAAAGTAGAATTTTATCAGTTAAGACCTAAAAAAATAAAGAAACAAGTAGACTTATTGAAACAATTAGATAATAGAAAAGTAAAAAATATATTAGGATACGATACAGAAACATATTTAAATGAAGAATTGGATTGTCAAATATTTGCTATTTGTTTTTATGGTATTATCAATAATAAAGATATATCCAAAGCAATATATGGACCAAAAGAACACTGCATAAGTGAATTTAAAATATTTATTGAATCAATATGTATTAAAAAGAATAATAAAAAATCGAGACCGAACGAATCTATCGACGATATATTTATTTATGGTTGGAATAATTCAAATTTTGATAATTTGGGTGTATATTCTTCTCTTTACGAGGAGGATCCTGCAACTAAAATATTATTTACGAACAACTCTATCAAACATATTAAGTACAATAACATACAATTTTTTGACTTAAATTTATATTACCCAGGATCGCTAAATGCTGCTGCTAAAGCATTCAAATTAAAAGATAATAAAGGTGTATTCCCTTACACTTTTCCAAATAAAGATAACCTCAATTATGTTGGAGATATACCAGACAAAAAATATTTTAATTCGGACGATGATTATGATAAATGTCTTGAACAGCTCAATGGTAATAAATTTGATTTAGAAAAGATCACTAAAGAATACTGTTTATTGGATGCTAAACTGGTTTTTGAAATGGCTAAATTACATTTAGAGCAGTCAATACAAATAATTAATAATGAAATTTGTGATGTTCAAAAATGCTCTACAGGAGCCGGAATAGCATTAAAATGTTTTAAACAGATATTTATGGAGGACACACTAAATCAATCACCAAATAAAATTATTGAAAACGAAAGAGCTTCATACAAAGGAGGCAGAACTGAAGTTTTTAAAAAGTTTTTTAGACATTATGATATTAAAAATAGTGAAGATGAGCAAATTGAAAAAGAAGATAATCGTCTATTTTATTATGACATAAATTCATCATATCCTAGCTCGATGTTAAAAACTATGCCATTTGAATATATCAAAACAATGATAAAAGAAGGTATATTGAATTACGACGAAATCGTTGATTACAATAATTATTATGCAAAAATAACATACAAAGGCGATAATAAAAATTTCATTCCTAACATTCTAATACGATCAAATGGCAATATAATAGCCTCTAAAAACTCAGATTATGCGTACCATTGGGGTATTGAATTGAAAGAAGCAATAAATAATAATTGCGAGGTTGAAGTTAAAAGTGTCGATATCTACACAGGTAAAAAAATATTTAATATCTTTTCAGAATATTTTTATAATCAACGTCTATTATGTAAAAAAAGTAATATAGCTAAAGCTCTATTTTTTAAATTATTATTAAACTCTCTTTATGGTAAATTCGGTCAAAACCCTTACACCAAAAAAGAGATGGTTAAAGACGCTAATGAAATGTATAAATGTTTAGGTAAAGATAGAATATTGATAGGGTTCGAATTATTGGATAATGGTAATATATTATTTGAATACGAAGATACCGATAATGATAAACAAATTGGTTCGCTCGTTAGATTCGCTTCATATATTACCGCCTGCAGTAGATCAAAATTAAGTGATATAATGAGAGATATAGGTCATGAGCATATATATTATTGTGATACTGATTCAATATTTACGGATAAAAAACCGAGCAATAAATATATCAGTAACGATAAATTAGGTAAATGGAAACTAGAATGTGAGCCAATAATACACGCTAATTTTGTGGCACCAAAATCTTATAATTACATAACAGAAGACGAAGAAGAGGATTCAAAATTTAAAGGAATAAACGCCAAAAATCTGTCAAAATCTGATTACGATAAATTAGTCGCTGGAATTACGAAACGAATAGCAATAAATAAAAAGATGTTTTTTAGATCATTTAATAACGTCAAAATAGACGATAGAATACGAAGAGTTAGAACGATTTATAATAAAAGAATATGGAAAGGAAACAATTCAGAACCGTTTAATAATATTGAAGAATGGAAAAGCAATAAATCATATCAAAAAAATTATGAATCGGTTTTAAGTGAGCTTAAAAAATACTCACAGGATTATAATGATTCGTTTGACGGATATTCTAGATACGATTATTTACGCTATGGGCTCGAATCTAACGGGATCGATTGGGAAAAGAAATTTATTTAATGGAGTAATTTAGGGTTGAAAACTTTTGAATAGTATTTTTGAAAAGTTTTGAAGGATTGTTTACTTTTGAAAAATGAAATACCCCTGACCCTTTTGCTGCGCAAAACCGGCGTTCCCCGAGCTTCGCTCGCCCTCGCTACGCTCCCGCCGGCCGGGGGTATTTCCGATTTTGTGGATTACTTTTGAAAAGTTTTTTAGGGTTGTTTACTTTTTGATCGATAATTTAACCTTTAATTTTGATTGAGTTGAAAATTCTCGCGATGGTTTTTTCGATTCTGTGGGAGTTGCGGGGTGTTGTTTTCTCGCGCGGTGACCCCCTCAAAGTTAGCCAAAGGTATATATAT
>Ga0138256_10005175_pt1 | contig 13836 bp, 8 predicted proteins | sample KNB2016incub_MG_FD_105486 | JGI IMG/M metagenome (GOLD analysis project Ga0138256, IMG submission 105486) | Active sludge microbial communities from wastewater in Klosterneuburg, Austria - KNB2014incub_MG | ecosystem: Engineered > WWTP > Activated sludge > Unclassified | place: Austria...
CCTTTTCTCATGAAATTTGCAGGGACGAAAAGAGTCTGCTGCGGGCCGATTTTCCAATGCCGGCCGAGATGATTTCCGTTGACCCACACATGGCCCTTTCCCCAAGTCCGTGTGTCCAAATAGGTATCACCGACGGTCGTTAAAGTAAACGATCCTCGATAAAACATAGGCGTGTTCGTCGTTGCGGCTGCTTTCTTGAATTTCAAGCCGCGCAAATTGCTGAGGGGCAGGTTGTAAATCTGCCAATTATCGAGACTCGCCCCTGCTATCGTAACATCGCCGACAATGCCTTTGCGGTCGAATATAAAATCCTTTCCAAAGTTCAAACGGCCGCCATTTTCGACCAAAATGTCGAGCGTCGCACCGGCCCTGGCACTCACATTCAGAGTGTTTTCCTTCAATCGGCGGTCGAGCCGTCCAACCAACTTACCGTCAATAAAAACGTGCGCATAGTCGCGCAGGTCAAGTTTTAGTTCGCCGCTCGAATCCTTGTCCAATTTTTTGCGATAAAGAATAAACCCGTAATCCTGACCTGCTTCTTCCATTGATAGCGGCTTGGCTGAGGTTTTCGGTTTGCCCAAAAGGGAGAATAGATCGGCGGTTTCATTCAAGGTAAACTGTGGAATCTCGATCAGCTCGCCGCCCGCCGGAACTTCCGGCAGGACTTCACCCGTCGGCAAATATTTCTTAATAACGTCACGAAGTGCAAAATATTTCGGCGTCGTTTTGCCGGCTTCGTCGAGTGGTGAATCGTAGTCATAACTTGTCGTGTCCGGCTGATACGGTTCTTTCGCATTGTAGTTGCCACCGTTCATAAAGCCAAACGAGGTGCCGCCGTGGAACATATACAGATTGAACGAAATGCCGTTCTTGAGCATCCAGTCCAAACCTTCGGCAACTGCCTCGGGCTTTACCGTCTGATGCGGCTTGCCCCAGTGGTCGAACCATCCGATCCAATATTCACCCACCATACGCGGCACGTTTTGTCGAAATTTTGCAAAGTTTGCAAACTGCCGTTCTACACCGGCGACGCTCGCTTTCTGATCGACGCCGAAATTAATGACAGACAAAACATCCGGCAGCGTGCCGTTTTTGAGCATATAATCGAGCGAACCATCCGACGTAAAGAGCTGGCCGGTAAACCCCGCGTCAAGCATCTGCTTCTTGATGGCGTTCATATAGACTTTGTCGTCGCCGAATGAGCCGTATTCGTTTTCAACTTGCAGCATGATAATGTTGCCGCCCTTTGCAATCTCGAGCGGGGCAAGTTGTTTTCCGACTTCCAACATATAACGTCGCGATGCTTCGACAAATCGAGCGTCAGACGTACGGACCTTCATATCCTTTTCGGCCAAAAGCCAAGCCGGAATCCCGCCGAATTCCCACTCCGTGCAAACATACGGCCCGGGACGAACGATCACATACAAACCTTCTTCATTCGCCTGCCGAACAAATTCCGCGACATCCAGATTGCCCGTAAAATCGAATTGCCCTTTTCTCGGCTCGTGCAGGTTCCAGAAAATGTATGTGGTGATGGTGTTCAAACCCATCGCTTTCGCTTTTTTGAAACGGTCGCGCCAATAAATGCGCGGCACACGAGGATAGTGCATCTCGCCCGAACGAATAATGAACGGCCTGCCGTCGAGCAGGAAGTGTTCGCCTTCCCAACCGAAAGATCGATTCGTTTGCGAAGACACAAGCGTCGATGCCGCTGCCAGGATTAAGATCAAAAAAACCGCTTTCTTCATATATTTATCCCTACTTGATAATTATTTCGTCGGCGAATATCCACGAATCGCCGCCCGCTCCGTTGTGACCCTGCGGCAATTTGCCGAATTGAACGGCTTTTGCCCGAACAAATCTTGCTGAAATAGGCCGTTCCGACAAAAATCGTATAGCTCGAACTGCCGAATTCATATCCATCGCGTCGGCTTTGGTTTCGGTGTTTTGCAGCTCTGTCCAATTCTCTCCGTCGTCCGACGCGTAAAACGCTACGGTTCGCGGCAGTACGATCCATGAACCGCTTTGCTGCATGAAATTCACGGCAATTGAGGTGATCGAACTCCGTTCTCCTAGGTCGATCGTCGCGTCAAGGTCCGCTCCCTGCCAACCGGCCCAAATGCCGTCGCTAAAATCACCGCTTCCGAGGATGCCGTCTGTCAATGCCATTTCGCCGGCCTTGTTGTAGCGTTTGTCCACGGTATTGGCGAACCTGATCGGCTTGCCAAGAGCCTTGTTCGCAACGAGTGTAAACGGTTTGGATAATTCATATTTACGACCGCGGCGAAACGGTGCGGCCTTGATCGCGGACGGCTGTATGAGCTCAATCGAATCCTTGAACGCAGCTGAATCGGCGGAAGGTTCGCCGCCGTCGGTCGTGTAGCGGAACACAATGTCGTCAAATCCGCCGACCGCATCTAACCGCCAAACACGTTTTGCTGCGTCGAATGAGATCTTGTAATTCGCAACCGCCTTATCCTCCGGCCCGTACGCAACCGCCAAAGCATCCAGATAACGATAATGCTTCGCCATTCGTCGCCTGAAATCGTCAATATCGCCGCGCTTTCCCGTCCATGTTATTTCGGCAAACGCCTGCAGCCGCGGATACAATTTTGATTCGGCATTCACCGTCGTGACCCGCTCGGTCCAGAGCGGAGCTTCTGCACCGAGTAGCAATTGACGATTTTCACGATACTGCGGCAGCGAAAACAGATCAGTTTGATATACATCTTTGAGCGTTTTGCTTTGCAGCGGTGTGTCGAAATAAAACGGCCCGGCCATGATGACGCGGTTTCCATTTGCAAGCGCTTTCGCGGCTTCCGCGTCTCCGCGCCAAACTTCGATGACCGCGTTCTTATCGGCACCGCCTTCAAGGATCTCGTCCCATCCGATCAGCGTTTTGCCCTTTTTGGCGAGATAGCTCTGAATGCGTTTGATGAAATAGCTCTGAAGTTCATGTTCGTCCTTCAAGCCTTCGTTTTTGATTCGTGCCCGGCATTTTTCGCATTCTTTCCAACGGTCTTTTGGCACCTCATCGCCGCCGATGTGAATGTAGGACGACGGAAATAACGCTATAACCTCGTCAAGTACGTCCTGCAGGAATTTGAAAGTTCCATCGTTTCCGGCGCAGAAAACGTCCTGGTGTACGCCCCAGGCGTTGGTAACCTCAAGCGGTTTCATGCGGCACGAAAATTCAGGATACGCCGCCAGAGCAGCGATGCTATGTCCAGGCATTTCGATTTCCGGAATGACCGTGATATTGCGAAGCCGAGCGTATTCGACAACATCTCTAATCTGTTCCTGCGTGTAAAAGCCGCCGTGACGAGTACCGTCCGGTTCGGTTCGCCATCCTCCGACATTCGTCAGCCGCGGATATTTTTTTATCTCGATCCGCCAGCCCTGATCTTCCGTCAGGTGCCAGCGAAATGTGTTGATCTTGTAATAGGACAACAGATCGATTTGTTTCTTGATGAATTCAACCGGAAAAAAATGCCGTCCAACATCCAGCATGTGTCCGCGATAACCGAATGCGGGCTGATCTCCAATTGTTAACGCCGGAATCTCGATACTCGGCTTTTTCTCGAACGGAAGTATCTGACGCAGTGTCTGAACCGCCCAGAAAAATCCGTCGGTGGTTCGCGCATTTATTGCTATTTGCGTCGGAGTGACCTTCAGCCTATAGCCCTCTTTGCTCGTGATGGTACCGTCCAACACGAACTCAATTCGATTCCGGGAATTTTTCGCTGAGACCGTGATCCCGGTGTGCTCTTGGATCGCATCACGCAAAAACGCAGCTATCTCATTCGACCTTTTATCCTTCGGAGCCTTAATTGTGGTTGAGGCCCTAAGCGTAAAACTGCCCTGTCCCAGCTCAAGGTGCTGGGGCATCGGGATGATGGATACTTGCGCGTCCGCGTTTGTGGATGTTAGGAGAACGGCAAGCGTGACCAGAAATAGCACAACGGAACACCGAAAAACCGATACTATTTTCGTTTCCTTCAGCATAGACCTATATTAGACAGCAGCAGTTCAATAGAACGACTTTTGCGTCGCGATGTAGCCGGTCGGACGAACGACCGTGACAATCCCGCGTCCGTCGAATCTATCCTCGACCACTATCTCCTTCTTCTCGCCCGGTTTCAGATCCGGTATATCGTAAACACGCGTGTTCGAGAAGTTGTCGCCTCTATCCGACAGATACATTTTATATTGCCTCACCGAATGCTGCGGCAGGCCGATGCTGCCAAAGACGGTTATCGCAAGTTTACCGCCTTCTCGTTTCGACACGGTCTGCACTTCAATCGGCGACGACATTTCACGCAGCACTTTCATCGATGGTTTAGGCATTCCGTACATATCGTAAACGCCATGGATACGCCTTCGAAACTTGTTATTGTCGGACGTTCCCGGATAGTGTGTACGGTAATCGGTAAGGTCGAAATAGATCGCACCCTCGACATAAGGTTTACTTTCGTAAAGGGCCATGTGATAGATCATGTCTTCGACGCGGCGTTCGTCGCCGCCTTTGAAATTCGGCTCGCACAAACCGAATTCCGAGATAAAGAACGGCTTGTCCGGATACGAACGATGAACAGAATCTAGGTATCGCCCGATATCACCGACGGGAATGTCCCACCAACTGCCGCCGTATTCATTCATCATTATGAAGTCGCCGAGACTACCGGCATCAGGCGAAAAATTTGGCTCGTCGACGAAGCCTCTGGTCATGGTGTTGCTGACATAGCTTACTTTTCTTGTCGGATCGAGGCGGCGCACCTTCGCGATCATCCCTTCGATCATAGATTTCATCTTCGGGTCGCGGCCATTCATTTCATTGCCTACGCCCCACGCGATGATCGACGGGTGATTATAGTGATTGCGGATCATCCGCTCGATCTGACTGTGCGCAATCTTTTGGATCGTGTCGTTTGCCGGCGTTTCGGGACCCCAAAGCGGAACCTCTTCCTGAATGAGGATCCCATTGCGGTCGCAGAAATCGTAGAACACATCGTCCTGCTGAAAATGAACGCGGCTGAAGATGGCGTTCACGTCCATCATCAGTTTCGCGTGGCGTTTGATCTCCGTGTCGGTTTCGGCGAATCCGAAGTTAGGGTTCGACCCGGCCGTCCATTCAACGCCCATCAGCTTGACTCGCTCGCCGTTCAGGAACGTTTGTCCATTCACGAATTTGAATTCGCGAAACCCAACATTTGTCGAGATCTTATCGACCGCTTTTCCGCCGCTAACGACCGTCACGTCGATCCGATACAGATTCGGAAAATCGAAGTGCCACGGATTTACTTTTGGCAGGAGGAAATCGATGACAGCCTCGCCATTCAATATCGCCGGCGTTGTCGTTTCGCTCAGAACAACGGTCTTTGAACCCTGATTTTCTTCGGTGATAGTAATCGCAAGTTTCAGGTTCGCGGCCGGAGCATCGCCAAATCCTACTTTTAGATTCAGTGCTCCCGAATTATCCGCAAGGCGTAAGGTCGGCGTCGCATGCAGGTATTTCGCCGCCGGCTTACCGGAAACGATCAACGAAACCGGACGAATCAACCCGCCGTCATTCGGCCAGTCGAACGAATTTCCAAACGGTACCTTGTCTTTACTGTATTCGTTGTTGACAGCGACGGTGATCGTGTTCTCCTTGCCATAATCCAGCTTGTCATTTAGATCAATAACGAATTTGTTAAAGCCGTCACCAATGTTCTCACCGACCTTTTTGCCGTTGATGTAGATATGACTTGTGTGATTTACGCCGCGAAACTCGAGCACGACATTCTTGTCGCGCCACGCGACCGGAACATTTATCGTCCGTTGATACCAACCCCAGCCATAGTGCATCTGGTTCTCATCTTCGACATTCCAGGTATGCGGAAGAGTAACAATCCTCGCACTGGTAAGTGGTTTTGAAAACCATTGCTGTGACATTCCCACGGCAGATTTATCGACCTCAAATCTCCACGAATCAAATATCGGGATCGCTTCACGCTGCGAAAATGTCGTGAGAGCCGCCGCACATACAACTGCTAGAACCAAAAGGTTTGTGATGCGAATTCGCATAAACTATCGAAACAATAAGGATAAGTCCTCGACCCATCGCCGGTTGGCGTCCAATTTAACAGGAACAAACGCAGCCATCCAGTTTTGGCGTCGGTAAGCTCTCGGAACACGGATCACAACCTTGTTCCATCCCGTCTTCAAATTGATAGCCGCCGGCTGCCGCGACCAAAAAAATTCTTCGCCGGTGTAAGGTACTTCGTTGGCGGGCAAGAACCATGTTTCCTGCAGATAGCGGTTGCCGCCGGGGTTTTGCCATTGCGGGCCGGCGAGTTCTTTGCCGTTTACAAAGATGGCCCCGCCGTTTGCGTCCCATTTCCCGCCCGGCGGTATCCCGGCGCTCTTTCGACTGCTTCGCGTCGGCGTTTCAAAACCGACCCACGCCCGAATTTGTTTGGCCTTGCGGCTGAAGATCTGCGTTTCGAGATAAATGGTTTCAACCGCTTCGCCTGGCAAGGGCTGGCCGATCAATTCATCAATTCGAAATACCCCGCCATAAAGGTCCCTAACGGTTACGGGCAGTGGCTTGCCTGGATCGATCTCGGGCTCAAATGCTTTTTCAACAGGTTGCTCCTTGCTGCGGATGAAGGGCCCGACCATACGAAAGTGAACCTGGCTGGATTGTACGAAAGGAAACGGCTCGGTTTTGAAAAAACGGTCGCGGTGCCGCGCAAGACGCTGTTCAAATTCAGCAAAATGCCTTCCCGCGTTTGTCTCGGGCGGCGGCATTTCGTCCAAATATTTCTTTTCAAAGGCGGGACGTCCGCTCCAGACAGCCTCGCTGTATGCGAGAGTTCCTGGCCAAACAGGGTTGTGCAGAAATATCTTCCGTTTGTCGTCAACCCGAACATCGGGCCACATGCACAAAATGCCGCCGAGAGCGATCTCATCGCCAACGGAACGGTTGCCGACCTGCTGAAAAAAATAACGACGGATCAGGGTCAAGGCGTCGTAGGAATTGAGATAACCGGCGTACGAATCAACGAAAGGATTGCCGTCGGTTCGTTTTCCCGCCTTGGTTCCTGCATCGCTCCACAGCTGTTCAATAGTTCCGCTCTCACCCTTCAGGCCGGGATTCCAAACCATCGCCTTACGTCCGTTTGCTTTTAACCGAGCCGTCATTCGCCCGATAAACTCGTCAGGATTAGGAATCCGAACTTCATCCGAGCCGAGGTGTATGATCGGAAAATCGCTTGCCGGAAATTCGCGGCAAAATTCGTCAATCAGATCTTCCAATACCTTCATTCCCTGCTCCGAGTGCATCTTGAACCCAAACGTCGGTTCGAAATACTCGCTGTGTCCGGGCATGTCGAGTTCGGGAATTATCCTGATGTGACGCTCGCGGGCGTAACGGACGAGTTTGCGAATGTCGTCGAAGCTGTATGATCTTTCCGGGTCGCGGCCTGCCTTGCGATTTTTCGGGTCGTTAAGTTGCGGATAAATTCGGCTCTGCGGCCGCCACGCCGGATTGTCTGTAAGATGCCAGTGAAAGGCGTTGAACTTATAGGCCGCAAGTATGTCCAACTGCCTTTTTAGCGACTCGATCTCTTGAAAATTCCGACCCGTGTCGTGCATAAATCCGCGTAAAGCGAACGCCGGTTCATCAAGAATTTTACCGCCGGGCAGCTGCACGACTTTGTCATTCCGGTCGAGCAGCTGCCGGACCGTCTGCACCGCATAAAACGCGCCGGCGGCATCTTTGCCCGTGATGACGACCGTTTGGGGTGAGATTTCGAGCGAGTAACCTTCGCCCCTGACGGCCAACTGATCATCGAGCCGCAACACGATAGCGTTAACCGGAACCCTGGCATTTGCCCTCAGCGTCTGCAGCCGCGACTCGACTCCGGCGGCCGCTAAAATTTCGCTCAAACTACTCGCGGCATTGCGAACGTCCTCGCACTGATTTTCAAAGCAGATGATCGCGATTCCAGACTGCAGGGTAAATTTCCGCTGCGTCCACTCAGCCGCATTTGGAAACGGGATTAGGGCAGCCGGTGCGGCCCGTAGCTGTTCCAGGCTTTGCGGCCCACGCCACGTCGTTTCATTGTCCTGCGCTTTAACCGCAGGTAGAATGAACGCAAGAACATAAAAAAGAAGCAGCACCTTCATATGCACTCCGCAGGTCTTTAGAGCAATCACGCGGGCTATTTTCCTCGGGCGTCAAAACGCGTGTCCGAGAGTTCGCGCAGACGCTCTGCGGCCTGCTCCGCGGTAATGTCGCGTTGAGCCTCAGCAAGCAATTCGTACCCGACCATAAACTTCTTAACCGTCGCCGAACGAAGGAGCGGCGGATAAAAGTGTGCATGCAGCTGCCAATAATCGATGTCCTCAGTTTGAAATGGCGCCCCGTGCCAGCCCATGGTGTACGGAAATGAGATTTCGAAAAGATTGTCGTAACGCGTCAACATTCGTTTCAGAATATCGGCCAACGAATCCCGTTCGGGGTCTGAGAGGTCAGGCAAACGGCGAACGGGCCGCTTCGGCAGGAGCAGGATTTCGAACGGCCACACCGCCCAAAACGGCACGATTACAGCCCAGTTTTCATTCTGCAGGACGACGCGCTCTTGGGCCCTGATTTCCCTATTCAGATACGACAAGAGCAGATTTTGGCCATGCCGCTCGCTAAATGTTTTCTGTTGCCGGTCTTCTTTTTCCGGCTCGTTTGGCAGCGCCGTACCCGCCCAAATCTGCCCGTGAGGATGCGGATTTGAGCAGCCCATTATCTCGCCTTTGTTCTCAAAAACCTGAACCCATCGATATCGTTCACCCAAATGCGCGGTTTCCATCGCCCACAGATCAATCACATGACGAATCGCAGAGATCTCCATTTGCGGAAGTGTCAGGTCATGACGCGGCGAAAAACACAGAACGCGGCACCGTCCGCTAACCCTTTCGAATTCAAAGAGCGGTTCGCTGCCGTCCTGGCTATCCAAGTCGCCCTCATGCAATGCCGGAAAATCATTGTCGAAGGCATACGCGCTCTCGTATTGCGGATTCTGCTCGCCGTTTGCCCGTACATTTCCCGGGCAAAGATAGCAATTTTCATCATATTGCGGTCGGTTGTCTGGTGCCGACGCCTCGACTCCGCCCTGCCACGGACGCATCGTACGCTGCGGCGAAACCAATACCCACTCTCCTGAGAGCGAATTTAGGCGACGGTGCGGATGCGAATTAATGCCCATTGTAAACGTTCCCGACAAACAGTCTGCGGCTTCTATCGATCCTCGGAATATCCGACCTAACTTCTATACTAAATTGAAACGTCGTTTGGGTAAACCAATACAGGGTTTAGAAATAAAATGTGAACTCTTATCAAAACCTTCCCGACAGTTGCCGATGCATTCAGCGGCACGGGCCAAGCCAGTATATTCTTAGGCACGACCGCCATAGTGCGTGTAAAATCTTTGGTGAATTGGTGTCGGAATGCTTCGGTACACACGATTTTAGGATGGACACACAAGAATGATCGTGATCTTGATGGGCGTAAGCGGAAGCGGTAAAACAACTATCGGCGAACATCTCGCCGCAGATTTGGGATGGGCTTTCTATGATGGCGACGATTTTCATCCGGACGAAAACATAGAAAAGATGCGAAGCGGGTTACCCCTCAGCGATGCCGACCGAGTTCCCTGGCTGACAGCCTTGCGTAACCTGATCGCCGCGAGTTTGAATCAAAAACGTCATGCCGTACTCGCCTGTTCCGCTTTGAAGGCCAGTTATCGTGCACAATTGCTGATCGACGATAGAGTAATCCTCGTCTATCTCAAAGGCGATCCGGCTCTCATCAAACAACGGCTGCGCGGCCGCCAGGGACACTTCATGAAATCCGACATGCTCGCTAGCCAACTTGCTGACCTTGAAGAACCTGAATCCGGGTTTCGGGTGGACATAGCAGAATCAATAGAGCAGATCGTTAGAAACGTAAAAACCTTTATCAAACATGCGGTTCGGAAATCCTGAATCGCGACCACACCCAAATATTCAAGAATACCTCGAACGGTCCGCTTGCAGAGAACCTCGCCGACGCAATGTACCGGCTGTTCGAAAACCGAAAGCAAAAGCCCGGATAACGAACCGCTTACAGATCCCGTCTAAGCATGTGGAACCGAGTACTTTGAATGTTCGTATTTAAAACCGCGTCTCGCATATATTTCGATAAACAGGAGCATTTTTTTCGGCTCACAGAAATTTACATGAGGATTTATCATGAAACACGTTCATCTGAGTGTCCTGCTGGTCGCAATGACCCCATTATTTGCGCTAGGTCAAACGGGAGTTTCACTGTCCCAGCAGATCAAGCCCGCGACGGATCATCATCAACACCTTTTCAGTGCTGCTACACTTGAAGAACTCGGCATCACTACAGCTAAGCCATTGACGGCTGAGGGCGTTATTGGCTTGCTGGACTCGGCCGGTATCAAGCGCGGTGTCATCTTGTCGGTAGCGTACATGTACGGCAGGCCCGGACGCGAGCCGCAGGACGAGTACGCAAAGGTGAAGGCGGACAATAATTGGACCGGAGCACAGAGGGCCTTGTATCCAAAGCGGCTCATCGCTTTTTGCGGTTTCAATCCGCTGAAGGATTACGCGCTTGACGAACTCGCCCGGTGTGCGAAAGCCTCGAATCTCCGGCACGGGATAAAGATGCATTTCGGCAACTCGGACGTGCAGCTTGAGAATCCCGAGCACCTCGAAAAGCTAAAGAAAGTTTTTCAGGCGGCTAACTCAAACCGGATGGCGATCGTTGTGCATCTCAGGGCTTCCATCTCTCAGGACCATCCGTACGGTGCGGAACAAGCCCGCATTTTTCTAGAACAACTCCTTCCGCTTGCCGCCGACATTCCGGTACAAGTTGCTCACCTCGCCGGCTCCGGGCCGGGCTTTGACGATACGAAGGCTCATTCCGTACTCGAAGTGCTTGCCGATGCCGTCGCGAAACGCGCCAAGCGAACCCGCAATCTCTGGTTCGACGTAACGACCGTCGCTGTTCCCAAAAATTCGCCCGAAATCTCCGCCCTTCTTGTAAAGCGAATCCGCCAGATCGGAACCAACCGCATCCTTTACGGCTCGGACGCTCCCGCAGGCGGAAACCTCCAGCCGCGCGAAAGCTGGGAAGCCTTTTGCCGTCTGGAGCTTTCAAAGAATGAAATCAAAAAGATCGCCGGAAACGTGGCCCCATACTTGCGATAACGGAATGCCTGCCTTCCATCCCGTTACGCTTCGATCGTAGTTTCCGCAAATATTGAGACAGCGAATGTTAACACGACGATTACAGTAACAATGTTTAATGCTGCACCTTTCCGGTTGTCTATTTAGTGCGCTTAAGACGAAACAATTTCGTTTCGTGACTTTTGACGTTGCCGTTCCATCGCTCGCTCCGGCCGATAATTTTGTGTTCCCATAGATCGCGCATCTCAAAACTGCCGGCCAATCCGAGTTCTTTCCACGAAAGACTAAAGGTTCTATTTGATTCGCTCCGATTCAAAATCGCCACGGCAACATCGCCGTTTGCTAACGGTTTGACGAAAACGTTCCAGATATCGTTCTTTATTTTTCGCTCACCTTGTTTGCCGAGCGCGTCTTGGTTGACGGCGATGACTTCGGCATTCAACAAAATGCGTTTCGTCTCGCGATTCATTGAACGCACATCGTTGGTCGCGATCAGCGGAGCGGCCATAATGCTCCAAAGGCTCATGTTGCTTTGGTATTCCGTATCATTACATCCAACGCCGCCGAGATCGCCGGACGGACCTTTTTTCCCGTAAAGCCCGACGATCAGCATATCAGGATCGTTCCATCTGCCCGGGCCCGAAAATTGATGCAGTTCCGCGTTCACGTCGAGAATGTCCATCAAACCTTCGCCGTCCGTTTCACCCGATTTTCTCTGCCACTTATCGCGCACGTCGAATGTCGTCCGCCACAAATGACCGCCCACGTTTGCCGCCCACAGCCATGGTTTACGCTCACCCCATTCGCACACGCTGAACACGATGCTTCCGCTCCGTCGCAAAGCATCCGCCATTTTCCGATAGCGAATCTTTGCGCTTTCGGCATCTTTCGGCGCGTGGCAATAATCATATTTCAAATAATCAACGCCCCACGAAGCAAAAGTTTTCGCGTCCTGTTCCTCAAAATTCAAACTCGCCGTGTAACCTGCGCACGTCAGCGGCGCGGCATCGGAATAAATTCCGAGTTTCATCCCTCTCGAATGCACATAGTCAGCCAACGCCTTTATGCCCGACGGGAACTTTTTCGGATCGGGAATTATATTATTTTTATTGTCACGACCTCCCTGCCATCCGTCGTCTATCATCAGGTACCTGTAACCCGCGTTGACCATGCCTGATGCGACGATTGCATCCGCCATTTCTCGCAAGACCTGTTCGTTTATGTTGTCGCCGAAATAATTCCACGTCATCCATCCCATCGGCGGCGTCGGCGCAAGCTCAACATCGGCCTTACTCTGGCCAAAACCCGAAGCCGCAGGGAGCAAAATCGATATCAATAGCAGAATCCTTATCATAAGCAAACCGATAAACGCAGCGGCCGGAGGCATTTGACCCTGATTCGCATGCAGTGTCAAATCGATGCTTTTGTCAAATTCCCGTGTGCCGCGTGCTTAATTTGAAAACTTGGGGATGTTCCCGGAAACATCCATGACGATGTTAGCTCGGAAGATGGAAACACATTGGGATATCGCGGATCGCGCATCGACGGACCGGCAATCGTCAGTTCCTGTACCATCGAGATGTACTGGTCGATCGAATTCTCCAATGTGTTGCCGTTGATGATGACCTCGGCGCCGATGGTTCGCGCGTATTTTGCCACGCCCCAGATCGTCGACAGTTTTGGAGCGTAGGCATCGACGCTGATGCCGTTTTCGCTCGTGACCCACAGCCCTTCGTCGGTGTGGACGACGATGGAATGATTGCCCTCGGTATGACCGGGCGTGTGTACGAGAGCCACGCCGTCGCCAAGCATCACGCTGCCTTCGAATTGAACGATCTTACTTTCTGGAATGCCGTCGATGCCGTTCGGACAATACCAATCGCCCTGATACGGATTCAGATCGAGCGCGGATTCAGTTTCGCGGTGATGCACAAGGAGTTTCGCGTTTGGCATGAGCGCCGGCTCGTCATCCGTCCCCAACCATCGGCGAATGTCCTGCGTGTGCAAATGGTCGTAGGTGATGTAATCGACGTCCTCCGGATTTAGTCCGATACGGGCGAGAACATCCGGCACAGTTGCGACACGCGCAATGATCTGATTCAAAATGAATTTGGGAGTGCTGTCTTGCAGCCGCCGAAAGAACGGCGTCTCGCCGTTGCGTTCGTGATCCGATGGGCTGACAAGCAGCGTTCTCAAGCCCATTGGCGAGTCGAACTGCACGACATACATCCGGTTCATAATGTGCAGAAACGCGTTCAACCGTTCAGCCGAGTATGCGTTGCGGAGGCCGTAGCGACACGGATAAACCAGCTTGATGAGATCGAAAGATTCGTAGTAACGCACCTTCGGCCCGGCGAGCATCTGCTTGCGAAAATCGAGCGCCGCCGCGCGGGTATCTTCAACGCGCGTCTGCTGTCCGACCGCCTTACGCGAGTCGTCGAAGGATTTGATCTGTATGAAGTGCGTCGTCAATCTCTATTTGAATCGATCATCCGAAAAATTCTGTTTGCCGCGTTCGCGAGCTTTCTCAACCTGGCTGAGAAGGAAACCTGGAAAGACGTTGCTGATTTTGCCTACAACCTCATCCTTAAACGGCATGAAGTA
>Ga0138256_10005177_pt1 | contig 13833 bp, 8 predicted proteins | sample KNB2016incub_MG_FD_105486 | JGI IMG/M metagenome (GOLD analysis project Ga0138256, IMG submission 105486) | Active sludge microbial communities from wastewater in Klosterneuburg, Austria - KNB2014incub_MG | ecosystem: Engineered > WWTP > Activated sludge > Unclassified | place: Austria...
ACCACGAAGGCATCCGCGAAGCCCTTGGCGATGATGGCCTGCCGCGCTTCCTCCGCGCCTTTGCGATCGGTGAAGTTGCCGAAGTAATAGCGCACCGCATCGGCGCTCGGTATGGCATCCACTTGGCCCAGGCCGATCAGTTTGTCCATGGTCTCCATCGGCACGTTGCCCACGAAGGTGCCCACTTGCACGCGGAAGCGGATCTTCTCCGGGTTGATCCCGCCACTCGGCAGCGTGCGCAGATCCTCGGGACCGCTGAGCTTCGCGCCGGTCTCTCTCATGCTCACGCGCTTGCCTTCGCGGAAGGCCACCAGGAATGCACCATCGAAGCCGTTGATCAGCATGCGCACTTTATACGCTGCCGCCTTGTTCACATCGGAGAAGGAGCCGCTGTAGTAGCGCGTCAGGCCATCCTCACCCTTCAAGGTCACCAGATCGCCTACATCCGAGAAGACGTTCTTCGAGAGCTTGTTCCGGAACGCGCCGATCTGCACGCGCATGATCACGTCGCGGTTCTCATCACCGGCTCCCATACCCACCAGTTTGGCGCGCTCCTCGGCGGTCTCGGCGCTCACATCGTAGAGCTTGCCGCCTTCCTCGGCCATCACCACGCTCTCGATGCCGAGGCCCTTCAGTTCCAACTCGCGGCGCAGCGCCTCGGGGATGGCATCGTAGTTACCCACCAGATAGAAGGTGGTGTCGCCGCGCTCCAATGTGCGCACATCGGGTATGCTCAGGATCTTCTGGATCAGTTCCTCGCTGATGCCTTCCACATGGCTGCCCACCTTCACCACATAGACGCGCTTCGTGGGTGGTTTCACCGGACGCGGAGGCCCGATGGATTCCACGCGGCTGGCCACCATGTTCACGTTGGCACTGTCCTTCCAGTTCAACCACGCCTTCAGCATGGTCTCATCCGTGATGGTCACCCCGCGCTGGTCCACGATGGCACCTACGGCCGAGTTCAGTTCATCATCGCGGAAGTCCGGCACACCATCGGCATCGCCGTCCAGCGGACAGCCCTTGGCATCCACCGGCGTGCCGGCGGGCGTTCCTGGACATTCATCCTTGAAGTCCGTTACGCCATCACCGTCCTCATCATCCTTCAACACGATCAGGTCGAGTTCCGCATCGTTCAGCGGCGACTTGGACACCTTCTTCTTACGCGGCTCCATCGGGATGGTGTAGCCGATGCTGAACGAGCTGTACAGGAAGCGGTCGTTGCCGGACTTCCCGGCGCGTTCGCCGATGCTCTCCTGCGTTACGCCATCCACCAGATCGCTCAACGTGAAGTGCATGGTGGTGCCCACGCGCAGATCGAAGCCGTGCCCGATGTCCATGCGCGCGCCGATGCCCACCGGCACTGCCCACGTGCGTTCGAGGTACTTCCCGAAACCATCGGCGTTCTGTTCGCGCACGTCGCTCTCATAGCTGTAGTCGCGTTGGATCTCCACGGCATCACCGGCGTTGGGCGCGTTCTCCGCAATGTCCCGGATGGTGCCGTCGCTCCAGTAGTTGTATTGGCGGCCTTGGGCATCGTAGAGGTCGGTCTTGGTGAGGAACTCCACGCTCTCGAACCCGAAGTTGATGTACGGCTCCACCACGCGGTCCTTGTTCAGCAGTTGCAGGAAATTGTACCGGAACTGGAACCCACCGATGGTGATGCGTGACTCGAAGTTGAGGTTGCGCGTGGTGCCGCGCTCGTTCACTCCCATGCGGCCGTGCAAGGCGTAGAGATCGGCTTCCAACCAGGAGGTGATGGGGGTGGAGGCGCGCAACTCATAGCCCACGCGGGTCACCAGCGGATTGCGGTCCGCGTGATCATTCCCCACATCACCGTAGAAGGCGAACATGCCCGCGCCGAGGCCGACCGTGGGCTTGAAGAGTGAACGGTTCCCGGTGGAGGTGCTATCGTCCTGCGCACTGGCACCGAGCACCCATACGCAAGAGGCAAGAAGCGCGAGGGTGCGGAGTGACGTTGCGTGCATGACGGACCGAATGTATCTACGGCCGGATCAATTTCATTGGACCCACTGCTGCTTGCTGATCACCAGGGCCTCCTGCACCGTGATCCGCTCGCCGTTGTTGTATGCGGTAACGAAGGGTCCGGGGAATTGATACCCGGCCTGTACGTAGGATATCCGGCGATCGCGGGCCTCCTTGTACTCCCCGAAGCTGCCGGTCACGTACTTGATCCATCCTTGGTGGCGCTCGATCTGGAAATCGCCCTCGTAGCGGTGACGGGCCTTGAAGTAGGCCTTGCCCACCTCACGATGTGCCGCCGTGATCTGCACTTTGTACGTGACCCCTTTCTCCGGCGCGGGGATGCGGCCGGTCGGGTTACCGCTTGCGGTGGCAGGTTTCTCTTTCACCTGCGCGGCGAGGGCTGCGGCTTCGCGGGCCTTGGCCTCGGCGGCATCCTGGCGTGCTTTCGCTTCGGCGGCTTCCTTCGCCTTGCGCTCGGCTTCCTGCTTCTGGCGCAGTGCGAGATCCGGATCCACGCCGTTCAACTCGTTCATTGTACTTGGGTCATGCGCCATCAACTCCAAGGCTTTGGCACCGATGAAGAACTTGCTCGATCCGATCACGGCCTTCTGCGTCTCGTCGTTCAGCAGGTAGCCGAACTCGCCATCGATGGTGTACTCGCCATCCGGACGGTCGTTCGCGCGGAGCTTATACACCACGGTTACTTCATTGGAAGCGGGCAGGTTCAACCACACGAATTTCACAATGCGGTCCTGCATGGTGAAGATGGCCTCCGCACTGTTCTTCTCCATGGCGGTGAAGCCTTGAGGAATGGTCTCCTGCAACTTGCCGAACCCGCGGATGTCGCCTTTGTTCACCACTACCTCCACGATCATCTCCTTCTCCGACACTGGTGTGATCGTACGCCGACCACCTACGCCACCAAGGCCTTGCATAGGGGCTACGCCACTCGCGTTGTCGATCACCGCTACGGCGATCTTCCCTACAGGTGCACCTCCTGCGGCGCTCACAAGGTCCTGTGCGCTGGGGTCCTCCACGATAGTGGTAACGCTGACCGGCACGGCTCCGGGTGCGCCGAGATCCACCACCGAAATGGACATCTCATGGGTCTTGCGCTCGTTGTTCTCGATGTACGACAAGCGTCCGTTGATCTGCTTCACGCCGGAGGCAGCGGCATCGGCGGTAAGTGTATAGCTCACTTTGAAACTAGGGGACGCGGGCAATGACATCCAGATGAACTTAGCCTTCCCTTCGGCGAAGGTGAAGGAGGCGCCCTTGGTATCGATGGCCGTAGCGCTCAACCCTTCCGGCAGGTCGAGTTGCAGCTTCGCGAATCCGCTGAGGTCGCCTTTCGCAATGGTCACGGTCACGCGCACCTCACTACCCGGCGCCATGCTGGCCGGTACGTTCTGTGTCACCGAAAGATCCGCAAGGAGAAAGGTGTCCACGAGAAGGACACCGATGACATTGAAGAGGAGTACGAGGTTTTGCAGCATGATGGATACGCGTTGTGAAGCGTGCTAAGGCTCGCGTTCAAAAGTATCCGGGGTCACTGCGGCGGTTCGGCGTGGTACGCAGCGAGTACCAACAAGGGGGTGTTGACGGGCGCCGCGCCGATCCGCGTGCGGACGCGGAAGGATCCCTGCTGATCGGATCCTGCGAATGGATGAAAGGGATGTTGGAGCCGGCTAGAAGTTCGGCTTCAGCATGTACCGGCTGTAGAACGCATTGATGATCTCCACCGCTTCCTCCGGCTTGTCCACCAAGGAGAACAGTTCGATGTCCTCGGCATTCACGTTGCCATGCTTCTCTCCCATGGTCTGCTTGATCCAATCGTAGAGGCCCTGCCAATACTTCCTGCCGACGAGCACGATGGGGAAACGCCCGATCTTCTGCGTTTGCATCAAGGTGAGCGCTTCGAAGAACTCATCGAGCGTGCCGAAGCCTCCTGGCAACACCACGAATCCCTGTGAGTATTTGATGAACATCACCTTCCGCACGAAGAAGTAATCGAACATCAGGCTCTTCTCCTTGTCGATGTACGGATTGGGTTCCTGCTCGAAGGGCAATTCGATGTTCAGACCGACGCTTGTGCCACCACCGCGTTGCGCGCCTTTGTTCGCGGCCTCCATGATCCCGGGTCCGCCGCCGGTGATCACGCCGTAGCCGTTGCCGGTGAGCAGGAAGGCCACATCCTCCGCCAGCTTGTATTCCGGCGCGCCGGGCTTGGTACGCGCACTGCCGAAGATGCTCACGCAGGGGCGGATCCGTTGCATGGCCTCGAAGCCTTCCACGAATTCGCTCATGATCTTGAAGATGGCCCAACTGTCGTTGGCCTTCACCTCGCTCCATCCCTTGCGCTTGAACGCGCGCTTGATGCGGCGTTCGCTCTCTTCATTCGCCTTCGGTTGCTTCGTCGGTTCTTTCTTCATGTGCGATGCGTGTTCTCGTACAGCCCGGCTGCGTGCCAGGTGGTTCAGTGGGCCAGTTCGGCCTTCAAATATGGATAGGTGTGCCCTTTTCCCATCAACACCACTTCCTCCGGTGTGCCTCGCGCGACCACCATTCCTCCACCGGCTCCGCCTTCGGGCCCCATATCGATCACGTGATCGGCCACCTTCATGATGTCGAGGTTGTGCTCGATCACCAATACGGTGTTGCCTTGTTCCACCAATCGTTGCAACACGTCGATCAGTTGCTTCACGTCGTCGAAGTGAAGACCGGTGGTGGGTTCGTCCAGGATGTAGAACGTGCTGCCCGTGCCACGCTTCACCAATTCACTGGCGAGCTTGATGCGCTGTGCTTCACCGCCACTCAGGGTGGTGCTGCTCTGGCCCAACTTCACATAGCCCAGGCCGACATCCAACAGGGTGCGCAGCTTCAAGTGGATCTGCGGTAGCTCCGAGAACAGCGCCGCCGCCTCTTCTACCGGCATCGCTAATACATCGGCAATGCTCTTGCCCTTGAAACGTACCTCCAGGGTTTCGCGGTCGTAGCGTTTGCCGCGACAGGTATCACAGGGCACGTTCACGTCCGGCAGGAAGTTCATCGCAATGGTGCGGACACCTGCACCCTTGCATGTCTCGCAGCGTCCGCCGGTGGTATTGAAGCTGAAGCGCCCGGCCTTGTATCCGCGGATCTTCGCGGCGGGCAGGTTCGCATACAGTTCGCGGATGTGGTCGAAGATGCCGGTGTAGGTGGCGGGGTTGCTGCGCGGCGTGCGACCGATGGGTCCTTGGTCCACTTCGATCACCTTGTCGATATGCTCCAAGCCCTTTATGGACGAATAGGGCAGGGGATGCGACTCGCTGCGGTAGAAGTGCTTGCTGAGGATGGGATAGAGCGTATCACCGATCAAGGTGCTCTTGCCGCTGCCGCTCACGCCCGTCACGCAGATGAAGGTGCCTAGCGGAAAGTCCACATCCACCTCCTGCAGGTTGTTGCCTTTCGCGCCGCGCAGTGCCAAGCGATGCCCATTGCCTTTGCGACGCTCCGCAGGTACCTCGATCCGCAATTCATTCCGCAGGTAGCGCGCGGTGACGCTATCGCCAAGCGCCAATTCCGTCGGATGCCCTTGCGCCACGATGCGGCCGCCGTGTTCTCCCGCACCCGGACCGATGTCGATCAGGTGGTCCGCGCTCATCATCATCTCCTTGTCGTGCTCCACCACCAGGATGCTGTTGCCGCCATCGCGCAGGTTGCGCAAGCTGCCGATCAAGCGTTTGTCATCACGCTGGTGCAAACCGATGCTCGGTTCATCCAATATGTAAAGGACACCAGTGAGCTGGCTGCCGATCTGCGTAGCGAGGCGGATGCGCTGTGCTTCGCCGCCGCTGAGCGAACGCGCGCTGCGATCCAATGTGAGGTACTCCAGACCAACATCCAACAGGAAACTACTGCGCGCGGTGATCTCCTTCACCACTTCACGCGCGATCAACGCCTTCGTGCCTTCCAGCCGATCGACCAGCCCGGACATGGAACCATGCAGTTCGCCGAGCGGCATGTTGGCGAGTTCATGGATGTCCTTGCCGACGATGCGGAAGTGCAAAGCGGTCTTCTTCAACCGCGCGCCGTTGCATTCCGGGCAGGTTACCATGTGCGTGAAACCGGCGGCCCATTTCTGCGCGGCCTTCGGGCCGTCCTCCGCCTGTTCCAGGATGAAAGGGATGATCCCTTCGAACTGCACGGTGCGATCGCTCAGTCCCACTGCGCTCGAAACGCGCAAGGGCTCGTCCATGCCGTTCAAGAGCGCGGCGAGCACAGCGTCGTCCATCTCCTCGATCGGCGTATCGAGGTCGTGACCGAAATTGGAAAGCACCGCTTCGATCTGCTTGAAGACCCACGAGCCCTTATGGCTGGTGATCGGGACGAAGGCTCCTTGGCGAACACTCTTCTTCCGGTCGGGAACGATCTTGTCGAACGCGACGTCGGTCACTTGGCCAAGACCGCTGCACTTCGGGCACGCACCGTAAGGGCTGTTGAAGCTGAACAGGTTCGGCTCGGGTTCCTCGTAGGCGATCCCCGTGGTGGGGCACATCAGGTGGCGGCTGAAGAAACGCGGTGTTCCGCCTTTTGCTTCCACCACCATCAAGCTGCCCTTGCCGTATTTCATCGCCGTGGCAATGGTCCCGGAAAGGCGTTTGGTGTTCTCCGCATTCACCTTGATGCGGTCCACCACGAGTTCGATGTCGTGTACTTTGTAGCGGTCCAGTCGTGGGCGGGAGGTCAGGTCCAACACTTCTCCGTCGGCCCGTGCGCGCAGGAATCCTTGTCGCAACAGTTGCTCGAACAATTCGCGGTAGTGGCCTTTACGCCCGCGCACCAATGGCGCAAGGATCAGGGACTCCTTTCCCTCGTATCCCTCGGCTACCAGATCCACGATCCGCTGATCGCTGTACCGCACCATCGGCTCGCCGGTCTCATAGGAGAACGCATCGGCCACACGGGCGTAGAGGAGGCGGAGCAGATCATAGATCTCCGTCACGGTGCCCACCGTACTGCGCGGGTTGCGGCTGATCGTCTTCTGCTCGATCGCGATCACCGGGCTGAGGCCTGTGATCAGGTCCACATCCGGCCGTTCGATCCCGCCGAGGAATTGGCGTGCGTAAGCATTGAAGGTCTCGATGTACCGGCGTTGGCCTTCCGCGTGGATCGTATCGAATGCAAGTGAGCTTTTCCCACTTCCGCTCAACCCGGTGATCACCACCAGTTGGTCGCGCGGAATGCGCACATCGATGTTCTTCAGGTTGTGGACACGCGCACCGAGGACCTCGATGTGATCGTCCGGGTACGTATCGGGAATACCCGTTCCGGGTTCTACTGCGGTCTCCAAGGTCGGTTCACAGGCTTCACTACTGATCGGACATCACGTCGTTGAAGCCCTTGGCGGGAAGGAGAACGGTGTAGGTGCGCCCCTCACGATTGGACAACTTCATATCGCGCAACCACGGGTTCAGCAGCTTCACGGTCTTGTAGTCCGTGCCGTGCTCCTTGGCGAAGTCGGCGATGTCGGGGACGGGTCCGGTGACCTGGAGAGCCGTGGTGGCATAAGGAGGATACAAGTCCTTCTTCCGCAAGTGGAACCCATAACGCTCGGGGTCCTTGATGATCTCCTTCATGGCCAGGATGCGGAACACATAGCGCGAGGTCTCCTCGTTCAGGAGAAGGTCGAAATAGCTTTCCTGCTTCTGGCGCTCCAGTTGTTTGTCCACGCCACCTTGCCCGAGGTTATAGCTCGCAGCGGCCAAGGCCCAGGAGCCATATTTCGCGTAGCCGGCCTTCAAGTACTTGCACGCGGCCTCGGTGCTCTTCACCACGTTGTAGCGCTCATCCACTTCGCTATTCACCTCCAGCCCATGGCGCTCGGCGGTCTCCTTCATGAACTGCCAGTAGCCTGTGGCTCCCATCGGTGAGACCACATTGGTCAAGCCGCTTTCGATCAAGGCGAGGTACTTCATGTCCTCCGGAACACCTTCGCGGGCCAACACCTGTTCGATCAAGGGGAACCACCGGTTGGCGCGCTTATGCGCCAGCAGGGTATTGCTCTGCCAGTAAGTGTTCACGAGCAGCTCTCGGTCCAAGCGCTCACGCACATCGATCCGGTCCAGTGGAACGGGCTCGCCGCAGAAGGCCAGTTCGTTCGGCAAGGTGAGGCTGAAGACCTTGTATCCATCATTGAACTGGCGGAGGTGGTCCACGTCGTTGTCGCCTTCGGTGGCGGAGAAAATGAACAGATGCATGACCGCGGAACCTCCGATCAGGAGCAGGGTCCAGAGTGAGACACGCATCACTATGCCGGTCAAGCCTTTCGGGATCTTCATGCTGTAGGTGGCTTGGTGCGATGGGTCAACAGGAGTAACGCTCCGAAGGTCAATAGGGCGTACGAAACGAAGATCACCGTGTGGAGGTTCGCCCACGATCCAATGAAGCGGAACATGACGAAGGTAAGGAACACGTTCACCAACGAGATCCCGATGAAGGTGAGGGCCACCTGTCCATCACTCAAACCCAAGTACCCGAGATGATGCGTGGTGTGGTCCCTTCCACCTATGAAGGGTGAATGCCCGCGCATGATCCTGTTGATCGACACCACCGTGGTATCCACGATAGGCAGCAGGAAGACGATCACCGGCGCAATGATCTGGCGCTCGGGTTCCCACGCGCCCATGGGCGAGGAGGCGTTCCAGAAGAAACGGATGCCGATGAAGGCGAGCAGGACCCCGAGGAATTGGCTGCCCGTATCGCCCATGTACATGCGGGACGGATGCCAGTTGTAGAACAGGAAGCCGCAAAGGGCGGCCGTGGTCCCGACGATCAGCACCATGTACACGGGATCCATCGCATCGGATACGATCATGCACATGCCGGCGGCGACAAGGATCGCGATGGAGACCACGGTCGTGATCCCATCCATATTGTCCAGCATGTTGATGGAATTCATCATGCCCACCACCCACAGGATGGTGATAGCCGTGTTGAGCCCTTGCGATTCGAACACATCGATCGAGGTGCCGGACGCGACGAGGATCACCCCGCAGATCACCTGCACCAGGAATTTGAGCAGCGGTCGTGTGTTGTAAGCGTCATCGGCCAGTCCCATGAGGAAGCCAAGCGATGTTGCGGCGAGTAGGCCAAGAAGCTCGGGTCGAAGAGCACTGCTGGTCTCGCCGGGGAAGAGCACACCATGCACGGTGAAGCAGACCAGGAAGAGGATGAAGAAGCCGATCCCGCCGAAGGCCGGTTTCGAACTGCTGCTCCACCGCACTAGCATCTCGTCCTTCTCACGGATCCCCAAGGTGCGCGCGAAACGCATGAAGAGGGAGTTCACCAGCAGGCTGAAGACCAGGACCGCGAAGAAGAGTCCTGAATAGATGAGGAAGAGCTGCGTGCCGCTGTACATGGTCACGGAGCGGTTCGATCCCAGCCACTGTTGAACAGCGAACCCTTGCGATCCTTGTCGCTCACCAAGGGATCCGGATGACCCCAATCGATGCCAAGGTCGAGGTCATTCCAAAGGATGGTGCGTTCACGCGCCGGGTCATAGTTCGCGGTGCATTTGTAATGGAAGGTGGTATGATCCTCCAAGGCCAGAAAACCGTGTGCGAAACCGGGCGGGATCCAGAGCAGGCGGCCATCCCCGGCCTTCAGCAGCACCTTCACGTGCTTTCCGAAGGAAGGGCTGCGGCGACGGATGTCCACGCATACATCGAGTACCGATCCGTTCACGGTGCGAACCAGCTTTCCCTGCGCCATTGGCTCCAATTGGAAGTGAAGCCCGCGCAGGACGCCTGCATGTGAAATGCTCTCGTTGTCCTGCACGAACCGCTGCACCCCGATCCCGCCGTCCATGACCTGTTGGTTCCAGGTCTCCATGAACGAGCCGCGTTCGTCCGCGAATGATCGCAGGTGCAACAACAAGGGGCCCTCTATGTCCAGTGCCTCGATGGTCATCAGCCTTTCCCGAACAAAGCACCGAACCATCCGCGCTTGGATTGCTTGGACCGCTCCTCGTAATACCCCCCGGTATAGCCGTACCCATACCCATAGCCGTAGCCGTAGCCATAGCCGTAGTTGTACCCGTACTTGTTCCGGTCGATGTCCACCCCGTTCAAAATGCAGGTGAGCCGCTTGATGTTGTTCTCGTTGATCAACCGGTCCACGTTCTGCACGAATTGCTTCTTGCTGTAATCGGATCGGAAGATGTAGATCGGATAATCGGCGAGTTGGATCATGGGTAGGCCGTCCGTGACCAACCCGACCGGAGGGTTATCCAAGAGAACCACATCGTACCGCTGTTTCAGTTCCGTCAACACCTCGTTCATCCGTGGGCTGATGATGAGCTCGGAAGGGTTGGGGGGGATGGGCCCGGCGGTGATGAAGTCCAGGTTCTCCAAGTTGCTCTTCCGGATGCAATTGTCCACCGTGTCCTTGCCGATGAGCACCGTGCTCATGCCTAAGGCATTGTCCACATCGAATCCTAGGTGGATCTTCGGTTTGCGCATGTCCAGATCGAGGATGATGACCCGCTTGCCACTGAAGGAGATGATACCGGCGAGGTTCATCGCCACGAAGGTCTTTCCCTCACCCGAAATGGTGCTGGTGATGGCGACCACTTTCGCACCGGGCGTGTTGTCCACGAACTGCATGTTGGTCCGAACGGTCCTGAACGCCTCGGCGATGAGTGATTTCGGGTTCTTGTCGATGAGCAGTTGCGAGATCGGGATCTCCTTCTTGTACTTGGGGATCATGCCGAGGATACCGATGCTCGCGTGGGACAGCTTGGCGATATCATGCAACGAGGTCACGTTATCGTGCATGATGTACCTGACCAGCACGATCAGGAAGCAGATGATCAAGCCGGTCACCAGATAGGAGCCCAGCACCATGTTCCGGTTCGGCGAAACAGGCGCGGGTGGGAGGGCGGCATTCTGTAGGATCCTGTTCTCAGGAACGAAGCCGGCCTTGCTGATCCGGTATTCGATCTCCTTCTCCAGGAGCATCGTGTAGTACTTCTCGTTGATGTTGAACACCCGCTCGATCCGCGCGTAGTCCAACTCCTTGCCGGGGATGCTGCGGAAGCGCTTGTCGTAGTCCGTCAATTGGACCATCAGGTCGTTATAGCGTGTCTCTGCCGTCTCGCGCAGTCTCCGCAACGATTCAAGAAGCACCTGCTTCTGCGTCGCGATCCGGGTTTCAATGGACTTGGAAGCGGGATGTGAGCTGGTGGCCTCAGCGTTCACATAACCCCGCTCGCGCAACAGGTCCTGTAGCTCCTTGATCGTACCCGCCAAAGGACCTTCGTACTTGGTCCCTAGGAGCAACGGGATCAGCTCGTGTGGCGCGATCTCCTCCAGCGGCTTGTCCGTGACCTTCTCCAAGGCCTTCAACAATTCGATATCGAGCGTGAGGTGTACCAGCTCATCCTCATATTGGGATGACCGCTCAAGGAAGAGGGGCGTTAATAGATCGAGATCCGCGACCCTGTTCTCGATCCTGAAATCCTGCAACTTGAATTCCGATTCGCGAAGTTCCTCGAAGACCGTGTCCTTCTGCGTCCGGATGAACCGGATCACGCTGAGCGCGCTCTCCCCTCGGCGTTCCACATCGTAGTGGATGAAGGTCTCCGCCATGGCTTGGGCGATATCCATGGCCAACCAGGGATTCTGGTTCTTGCAGGACACTTCCACGGTCTTGGCACCTGGGTCCAACACCTTCACGATCAGCTGCTGGCTGTACGTTTCCAGCAGGCGCTGCTTGGAGTTGATCTTGAAATAAAGGTTGATGTTCGATTCCGGGTCCGCCAGGATGGAGTGGTGCTTGAACTCCATCCGCCCACTGAAATGCGGGGTGCGGATCGGTTCCGTCCGGTCGAAGGAGGCCTTCACGGGAGTGCCCCCGACGGTATAGGAAATGCCTACGCGCCCGGGCTCGGAAAGGCTCACGAAGATGGGCACATCCAGCACCATACTATCCGTGACCACCAGGTCCAACAACGGGAAGAAGGAACCCGTGTAGTATTCCTCGGTGAGGATCTGCCCCCGGTTGAAGTAGCTCACCCGCAGCGGAAGTCGCTCCAGTGCCATCCCCAGAAAAAGCTGGGAGCGCATGAATTCCACATCGGCATACAGGTTCTTGTCCTCCCCGAAGGTGCTCATGCTCAATACCGTTGCTGCGGTATTGCTTTCACGCAATTGCAGGATCGACCTGGCCTCGTAGATCGGTGATGTGTACCGCAAGTACAACAGTGCGCTGGTCAGGGCCAGCAACAGCACGAGCAGGATCCACAACAGACTGCGCCGCAGGATGTACAGGAAGAGCCCCAGTTCGAACTCATTGCTGAAGTTCGTGATGCGCTGCTTGTAGCTCTCGAAGCTGACGTTCCGCTGGGTGATGTCCTCCCCGATCATGCGCGGTGCCCGGTTAATTGGTCTGGAACCCGCGTACCACCCCGATGACCAGGACGATGCTCGTGAGCAGTGCGATGAGCGGTTGCAGGTCGGATAGCACCTCCCGGGCCAGTTCCGGGTTCGGTTGCACATAGATCACATCGTCGCCCTGCATCACGATATCCGCATGTTTCAATCCGGAGATGTCGGACAGGTCGAACTCGTGAATGGTCCGCGTCCCATCCGGATGGTGCCGGAAGAGCTTCACTTTGCGGGCGTCACCGCGTTTGGCAAGCCCACCCGCTTGGGCCAATACCTCCAATAGGGTGGTGTTGTTGTTCTCCAGGCCAACCACCCTCGCCGTTCCGCCATCCCCCGGGAACACCACCACACGCCGGTTGGTGACCATCAACTGTACGTAGGGGTCGTTATAGTACTTCGCGAATTGTTCCTCCAACATGTGTTCGCCTTCGCGCAGCGTGAGTCCTGCCAAGTGTACCCGGCCGAGCAATGGAAGTTTCACCAGTCCATCTCCTTCCACATAGTAGATGAAGATGTTCCGGTTCACCAGATTCGATTCACGCGAGCCTCCTTCGGAGACGAGGTCGATCATCTTGAAGCCGTTGTTGGCGAACAAGCGGAACTGCAGGACGTCGTTCGGTTGGAGGATCAAGGCACGGCGCCCCGTGTCCTGGTAACTGCTGAATTCGTAATTCGTTGGGGTCTTGAACATGATGTCGCGGTTGATGGTGCAACCGGACAGGATGGCGGCCCCGATGAGGGCCAACCCCCACCTAGGTCTGAGTTTACGTTCCATAGGCGGGTAAAAGTAACGATCGGGGGCTGCCCGCATCAGGACAGGAGCGAGCGATAAAGATCAGCGGTGTCCTCCACCAGTCGGGCATAGTGGTACTTGTCCCGGACATGCACCCAGCCACCGGCCCCCATACGGGTGCGCATTTCCGCACTCTCCACCAGTTCCGTTAACTGGCGGGTGAGGTTGTCCGTGTCACCGGCTTCGCTCAACAATGCGGTCTGTCCGGGAAGCACCACGTTCTCAATGCCGCCTACCCGTGTGCTGATGACCGGGCGGTTACTGGCCTGGGCCTCGATCAAGCTCACTGGTGTGCCCTCATTGAGGGAGGTGAGCATGATGATGTCCACACCCGCATTCACGATGTCCACTTCCTTGATCCATGATGTGAACGTCACCGTGGCCGATGCGACCATGGGCTTGCCATTGACCCCATATCCGAAGCCGTGGCCATTGAAGATCGGCCCCATGGCCTGGCTCATGCCCAGATCACGGGTTAGTTGTTGCAACCGATCGCGCTCCTCCCCATCGCCCACGATGAACGCGCGCAGCTTCTTGCCGGTTTTCCTGCTCACCCGTGCCACCACCTCCAAGAACAGGTCGTGGTTCTTGATCGGGACCAAGCGCCCGACGATCCCCACGGCGATC
>Ga0138256_10005178_pt1 | contig 13832 bp, 15 predicted proteins | sample KNB2016incub_MG_FD_105486 | JGI IMG/M metagenome (GOLD analysis project Ga0138256, IMG submission 105486) | Active sludge microbial communities from wastewater in Klosterneuburg, Austria - KNB2014incub_MG | ecosystem: Engineered > WWTP > Activated sludge > Unclassified | place: Austria...
GGATGTTGAATCTTTCGCGTCATACCCGGCCATCGAACGGAGTAACAACGCATTATCTTTCACCGTGCGCGCAAACGGTCCGGCCTGATCCAGTGAAGAGGCGAACGCGACAACACCCCAGCGCGAACAACGTCCGTAAGTTGGTTTGATCCCTGTGATGCCGCAGAATGCCGCAGGCTGGCGAATCGATCCGCCCGTATCCGTTCCCGTCGCACCCATGCAGATGCGTGCTGCAACAGCGGCGCTTGAACCGCCCGATGAACCGCCGGGAACCAGGTCCGTATTATCGCCCTTGCGCTTCCACGGATTGATGACGTTTCCGAACGCGCTCGTAGTGTTCGATGAACCCATCGCGAATTCGTCGAGATTGGTCTTGCCGAGCATCACCGCGCCGTCGCGGAATAAATTCGCCGTGACCGTCGATTCATATTGTGGCTTGAAGCCCTCCAAAATTTTACTGGCCGCCGTAGTCTGGACACCTTCCGTGCAGAACAGATCTTTAATCCCGAGCGGAATACCATCCAGCAGCCCGGCCTTGCCGCCTGCGCGGCGCTTGTCGGATTCCGCTGCCTGCTTAAGCGCGATTTCGGGCGTCTCGACGATATAGGCGTTGAGCGAGCGGAATTTCTCCATCGCCTTGATATGCGCCTGCGTCAGTTCGACAGCCGTGAACTCTTTTTTATCAAGGCCCTTGAGCGCCTGTTCAATCGTGAGGTGGGTCAGGTTCGTCATTTCAATTTACGCATTTTAAATTTTTCTACGATGGGCACGGTTACGATCCCAAGCCCGGTGATGATGATAATCCACAACATGATTGTAATCGTTCTGACATCATAACCCATAAAGCCCTCGACAGATTCTATGTTGATAAGGCAGAAAGACCCAAACGCCATCATCACAATGCCAAGGCCGTTCATCAGGGTGGTCATGATCCTGAGGGTCTCGCCGATCTTTTTGTTGCTGTCTTCCGGCCCCATCATTTGATTATTCATTCGACCACCTTCGGCACCACGAAATACCCGGCTGTGGTTTCCGGTGCATTGGCCAGAACCTTGTCCGCGCAATTCCCATCGGTCAACGCGTCAGTGCGGAGCTTGAGCTCGATATTGGCGACATTCGCCAGCGGCTCGACATTGTCCGTATTCAGGGCCTGCAGCTGCTCGATCCATTGCAGGATACCGTTCAGCTTCGGGGTCATCTTCTCAAGGCCGGCCTCATCGATTTCGAGGCGGGCGAGCGAGGCAACCTTGCGGACGGTGTTTTTGTCTATGGACATGATATATAAACCCTTCGGACTTGTTTTTTAACGGCCATGAGATAAAGGCGCAAGGGTTATGACGATAGGGTTGCTGAAGGACATAGCGGACAGGGCACCAAAAGGCCAAAGCCTGCTCGGCATCGATATCGGGGCGAAAACGCTCGGCCTTGCCGTTTCCGACGATGGCCACAAGGTTGCCACGCCACTCCAAACCCTGCGCCGGACCAAATTCACCCGCGACGTCGAGGAACTCGCCAATATCGTCCAGGATTATGAAATAGGCGGTTTTGTCCTCGGCCTGCCGCTGAATATGGACGGGAGCGAGGGGCCCCGCTGCCAGTCGGTCCGCGATTTCGCCCTCGAACTCGTCAGATACCCCGCCGTAGTAGGGGGAAAGCCTTGGGTCGCCCTCTGGGACGAAAGGTTATCCACAGTTTCTGTGGAAAACTTTGTGGATAACTCTGTGGGTATTAAGAGATCAAAGGCCAAGGATAAAGGAATAACCGACAAACTCGCCGCCCAATTGATTTTACAAGGCGCACTGGATTATCTGGACAGGATAACAAAATGACCGTTATAAGGTCATCTAAGAAAGAAAAGGGCATAAATTGAAACTGACATTGTTATATTCTTCGACGGCCGCAGAGACTGATCCCAAAAATTGCCAGCAGGTCCTCATCGGCTTGCAGCCTTTGAGATATACTTTCGCTTCGACCAACGAAGAGAAAATTGCCACCTACCGGGAGGATCATCCGGGGACGCAGACAATCGCATATCTTGCGCTTAACACTACCGAAAGTGCAAAAATTGTCACGAACCGTGACGAAGTAAAAACCTCTGCCTTACATCCTCAGGCAGTTGCGGTAATGGTCTGAGTTACTCAGTCGCGTCGGTATATCCGTAACGCATCAGGTCCTGGCCGAAATTCTGCATCCAGTATTGGCCTTCAAGGAAATCATCTGAAATCGCGCGGCACAAATTCCAGAAGTGCCGTCCGTGGTTCATGTGACGCAAGTGAGCCACCTCATGAGCCACCACATAATCCAGCGCAACTTCAGGCGCAAAGATCAATCTCCACGAAAACGAGAGACCTCCATCATCGGCGCAGCTGCCCCAGCGTGACTTGGTGTCGCGCACATGAATCTCTTTAACTTTCTCATTGATCTCGGCGGCTTTTTCCTCGGCCAGTTCAGTCAGGCGGAGCTTGGCCCATTTGGCGAGGGCACGCTTGACCTTCTGGGTCGGGTCGTCGAGGTTCGTTACAACCAGAATTTCATTCTGTTTCAATATGACGTCTGTCGTCTTTAAAGTTTTTCTTTTAATGACGCGGATGGTGCGGTGACGTCCGAAAACCGGGATGCTTTCGCCGTGATTGAATGAAACCGGGCGCGGCAACTCCCGCAGTTTTTCCTTCATCCAGCGTTCATGTTCTTCGATAAATGCGGTGGCGCTTCTGACGCTCATGCCCTTGGGGAGAACCAGGTGAAAAACACGTTCCTTGGCATCCAGGCGAAGGGCCATGCGGCGCGCGCGGGCGCTCTTCTTCACCTTGATGTAGGATGGCAGTTTCGGTTCACGTGATCTGGTCATTTTCAGTTCTGCCCTTGTTTACACAGTAGGTTAAATTAGTCGGCCATCTCCTTGTAATTATGTTGCTGGTTTTGCTTTAACCAGCGCCGTATAGCTACAATTCCATGCTTATCCCGGTTATAGCGCTCGGGTGCCAGATCGGCAACCCTGTCCAGATCATTTTTTGGCACCGGATCCTTGTCGGGATCCATAAGCCTAATGAAATGGCGGATTCTCGGCATAATTTCCTCACGCCACTTGCGGCCGTTGAAAATTCCATAATGTCCGGTCTGCAATTGGAAATGGTGATATTGCTTGTGCTGCGGCAGTGAATAACATAACTCGTGCGCGGCGGTGGTTTGCCCCCGTGCTGAAATATCATCTAGCTCGCCTTCAATCGTAAGCAAGGCTGTGTGCTCGATATCCTGCGGACGAACATCAACCAGCTGATTGTTCAGCGGGTCGCGCCATTTCATCAAACCGCGCGGGAGGAGGTGACGCTGGAACACCGTCTCAATCGTCTGCAGGTAAAATTCCGCCGGAATGTCCATGACGGACAGATATTCGTCATAGAATTTTCTATGCGCATCAGCCGAACTGCCATCGCCCGTAATCAGATGCTGGAAGAATTTCATGTGCGAACCGACATGGCGGTCGAGGTTCATCGACATAAATCCCGTGAGCTGCAGGAAACCCGGGTAAACTTTTCTGAACGCGCCGGGATAATAAAACGGCACCTCCTGAATGACCGATTTTTCAAACCACTGCATCGGGCGGTTCTCGGCGAGATCCGTCACTTCCGTTTTTGAAATCCGCGTATCGACCGGCCCGCCCATCAACGTCATCGACAGCGGCTGGTTCGGATCGTTCTCCGATGCCATCAGCGCAACAGTTGCTAACGTGCCGGGTGCGGGCTGGCACACAGCGATCAGATGCGTCTCTGGCCCGAGCAGGCTGAGATATTCGCGCAGGTACGTAATATAACTGTCGAGATTGAAAACGCCTTCCTTCAGCGGAACCTGGCGCGCATCTTCCCAGTCCGTGATGTAAACCTCGTGATGCGGAAGCAGGGCCTTCACCGTGCCGCGCAAGAGCGTCGCGTAATGTCCCGACATCGGCGCAACGATCAGAACTTTCGGATCGTTGCGTTTAATGTTCCGTTTGAAATGGAGAAGATTGCCCCACGGCTTGTCGACAATAATTTCTTCAACAACCTCGACAGTTTTACCGTCGATCTTCGTTTCATGCAGTCTGAAATCTGGCCGTCCGAAGCGGCGGGTCGAGCGCTCGAGCAATTCCGCGCCCGCGGCCATCGTCCGCCCGACCTGGGTATAGGACAGGGGATTCCAGGGACTCTGGAATACATTCCTTGCCACCTCGGCCTGAAACCGGACCGGGGTCAGCAACGCATGCTGAAGCTCATAAAGTTGATAAAGCACGGTGTTTTTTGCCCTTCCGCCTATAGTACTATTATACGTTATATAGTGTTTTTTAGCCTTAAAATCGGGAAAAATGGCCTGTTGCATAAATTTTGCCAAGATAGTTTTACCGCATTGCGGTAATATCCGGAAGAGACTGGAAAGACATATTTTATGCAAACCCTGACTTCATATTTTAGCACCCTCCATAGCCATATTATGGACCCCGACCGCATTCCGCTGGCGATTTCGGCGATTGTGCTGGCGGCGATTCTCGGCGTCATAACCGGCCCTTTGGCGGGAAATGCCAACCCGCTGCTCTGGCTTTTTTACGATAAAACCCTCGGCGGCTTCGGCGACCGGCTCGACCGTTTGCATCGCACAACCGCCGATCTCGCTTTGCGCGGCTTTGCGATCACTGCCATCGGCCTCGCCGTCGGTCTTTTGATTGGAAAATTCTACGTCGCGCTGGTCTGGGAAAAACCCGTCTCCGGCCTCAGCGAAATCATCCTGCTTTCGACCCTTATTACAAGCGGCAGCATCTGGTACGCGCTGCTCCGTCTTTATTTTGCGCTCGAAAAAAAGCAGGCGCTGCAGGGCGCATATCTCGCTATTTCCGGCTCCACGCGCATCAACCTCTCCGCCACCGATGATTTCGGCATTACCCGCGTCGGCATGGGTTTCGCCGCACGTGCGTTCGACAAGGGACTTGTCTCGCCTGTTTTCTGGTACCTCGTTGGCGGCCTGCCGCTCGCGGTCATCTATTCAGCACTCGCCGCGCTTGCATGGCGCTTCGGCAAGGACGGTTTTTCGAAAGGCTTCGGTGCCGTGCCGCTCGCGCTCGAAAAATTGATGGGCTATGTGCCCTCGCTGTTCGCCGCCACGTTGATGACTCTCGCCACCATCGTTACACCGACCGCCGCCATCCATAAGGGCGTCGCCGCCTGGTTCGGCCATAAAAACCGTGCCCCGTACGAGCAGGGGGGGTATCCGCTGTCCGCCCTGGCCTGGTCCCTGAATGTCAGTTTAGGGGGCGCCAGCCAGGATCTGGGGGGCAGCGCCCTCCACGGCGTATGGGTAGGGTCCGAAGGGGCCACGGCCAAGAACGACCATAAACACCTCCGCCGGGCCATTTATATCAATTTTGCCGCCACTATTTTGCTCATGGCCTCCCTCTGCGGGGCCTATTTATGGTCCGGCCTATAAAAGCTTGACTTAAGGGGGCCATTTCCCTTATTTTCCGCCATCGAATTGATTAATTTATATAAGGAATGGGCCCCCCGAGGCCCCGAGGAAAATAAAATGAGCCGTCGTTGCATGATTACCGGAAAAGGCGTGATGAGCGGAAACAATGTTTCCCACGCTGAAAACAGAACGCGCCGCAAATGGCTGCCGAACGTCAAGGACGCCAACATTTACAGTGAAGCGCTCGCGCGTTGGATCCGCATCCGCGTCACGCCGAATGGCCTGCGCACGATTGAACACAAGGGCGGTTTCGACGCCTACATTATCGACACGGCCAAGACCAAGCTGGACGTTAAATTGCGCCCGCTGAAAGCCCAGGTCGAAAAGGCGATGGCGTCCAAGACCGCCTAACCTGTGCTTCAATATCCCGGCTTTGATTTTAAAATCCTCCACCGCGATGGAAAAACGTCGGCGCGCATCGGGCGCCTGACGACTCCGCACGGCACCATCGAAACACCCAACTATATTTTCTGCGGCACCAAGGCGACCGTCAAAAGCCTTTCGCCCGCGCAAGTCAAAGAAGCCCGCACCGATATCATTCTCGCGAACACATATCACCTGATGCTTCAACCCGGCGCCGACCTCGTCGAAAAAATGGGCGGCCTGCATAAATTCATGCAATGGGACGGACCCATGCTCACCGACTCCGGCGGCTTCCAGGTTTTCTCGATGGGTCATGGCTACGTCGCCGATGAAATCAAGGGTCGCCGCAAATCGCACGATAACAAGAGCCTCCTTGAAATTTCGGAGCAGGGCACAGTCTTTCGTTCCTACGTCGACGGGCAGAAAATAAAACTCACGCCCGAAAGCGCGATGGACATCCAGAAAAAACTCGGCGCCGATCTGCTCATGCAGTTCGATGAATGCACACCATATCACGCAACGAAAGATTACACCGCGCGCTCGATGGAAATGTCGATGCGCTGGGGCGACCGCTGCCTCGCTGAATTTGAACGCGGCCACAATGGCAAACAAGCGGTCTATGGAATCGTGCAGGGCGGCGTGCATGCCGACCTTCGCCGCATCAGCGCCGAATACACCGCCGACCGTCCGTTTTTTGGAACTGCCATCGGCGGCTGCCTCGGCGGAACAGACGAAGAAATGCACACAACCGTTGCCGCCAGCATGCCGTTCGTAAATCCTTCTCGCCCCGTTCACTTTCTCGGCATCGGCCGGATCAAGGATGTCTTCACCTTCGTGCGTCTCGGCATCGACACGTTTGATTGTGTGATCCCGACACGTCTTGCGCGTCACGGCACCGCGTTTCTTAAAGGCGTGAAAGGCGAAACCGTCAACCTGATGAACGCCCGTTACCGCGACGACCCCACGCCGTTAGATCCCGAAAACGACATCCCCGCCAGCCGCGATTTCTCCAAAGCCTATATCCATCATTTATTGAAGGCGGGCGAGCTGCTCGCCCCCCAGCTCATCGCCCAGCACAACGTCGCCACCTTCAACCGCCTGATGCGCGAGGTCCGGGCCGCCATTAAGAAGGGCACCCTCGATAAGCTCGAAAAAGAGTGGCTTCCTTAGGCTTTGCGGCCCTATTTAACGAAATCGGTTAACCATTTAGGTACTTTTACAGTGTAATTTAGAGGGGTTAAAACTCCTGATTCATGTGAAACCTCATGGCATTACATTACGACCTGGATACCGACATCAAAGCTTTGGAAGCCGTTCTGGACGATTACACCGAATGGTTCCTCCAGGTCACGCGCCGCATCTTCTATCCGCAGCACATCACCGACAGCAAAAACCAGATTTTTTCATGCCCGCCGTCATTCGAGACCTGGGTCAAAAGCGCGAGCGGCGTCCGCCCCGATATCGTGCGCACCCTTCGTGCGCTGCATGACGATCTCTGCAAGCGCTCCGAACTCCTGATGAACAATGCCGTGCGCGAGCGCAAGCCCCCGGTCTATGAAGAATTTTTAAAGCTGACAGTCCTGTTCGAGGAATTCATCGGGCGTATTCGCCGCTTTGAAAAAGATCTCGTGCTGGGCGATAGCGGCATCGACGCGCTGACCGGCCTGCGCAGCATGCACGCGCTGGAAAAGGACACGAAGCGCGAAATGGAACGCCTCGCGCGCCAGGGAAAAACATTCGCGATGGCGCTCGTCCGCGTCGACCACTTTAAAGACATCCAGAAAGAAGCCCCGCAGGAGGTCGAGCATTGCATCAAGACCGTCGCGGAACTCGTCAAAAAATCCATGCGTTCTTTCGATGATGCCTATCGCGGTGAAGATGGCATGTTCATTCTTTCGCTGAAACAAACCGGAACGCCCGGCGGCATCAAGGCGCTCAAGCGCCTTAAAAAAGAACTCGATGAATCAAAGCTGATGTATAAAAGCAAAGGCGTCGATACATTAATCACGCTTTCATCCTGCATTGGTGAACCGAACGAAGGCGAGGACGTCAAAACCTTTCTCGACAATTTGCAAAAAGATCTCGATGTTTACCGTGAAGACATGGGCTCGGTGCTCGAGCATTTCGACCTGAGCCCGCTTCAGCGTTACATCCGCGACAAGGACCAGAATCAGGGATAACATGACCGCGACAAGACACGGCGAGCTTTTTCAAAGGATGCCCGTACCGCGTTTCATCGTTGAGGCGCGAGGCGGCGAAGAATATGTCGTAGCCGAAATCAACGATCTCGCCCTCAGATATTTTGACCTCAGCGCCGAACAAATCGTCGGCCATAATATCCGCGACTTCATGAGCCCCGAAAATGCCCGGCACTTCCAGCAATCTTTCGAGGTCTCCTGTACGAAACGCCGCGCCGTAACGATCCAGGCCTTGCCCGGCGTGCCGAGCAACCTGCGCGTTTACGGCTTTTACATCAGCCCGATTATGGGCGCTCCGATCATGGGTTCCGACGGCGACATCACCTATCTCGATGTCATCGGCCAGCTTGACGTCTCCGACCAATCCATCCTCCAGCGCGAACGTGACGACGCCATTTCGCTCATGTCCTCGATCTTCGATGTGTCGGAAGTCGGCGTTGTCGTTACCGATCACAACGCCCGCATCATACGTGTCAACGAAAGTTTCGTCCGCACCTATGGCTGGTCGCGCGATGAACTCATTAACTCTGATGTCATCACGCTTGTTACGCCCGACGAAAGAAATCTCGCGCGCCGCAACCACGATGAATTTATCAGGACGGGAATCCGCAGCTCCGGCGAAATGAAAATGATCCGCAAGGACGGCAACATCGCCAACGCGCTCTTCACCACCGCGACGCTGGAACTCAGCCAGAAACGGCGCTACCAGGTCACGACGGTCATGGACATTACGCTCCGTAAGCAGATGGAAGAATCCCTCCGCCTTGCAAAAGACCAGGCCGACACCGCCAACCGCGCGAAATCGGCCTTCCTCGCCAACATGAGCCATGAACTCCGCACGCCGCTCAACGCCATCATCGGTTTCTCCGAAATGATGATCAAGGAAACCTTCGGCGCGCTCGGTCATGATAAATACAAGGAATATCTCGGCGACGTTCATGCCAGCGCCAATCACCTGCTGGAAATCATCAACGAAGTTCTCGACATGTCCAAGATCGAAGCCGGACGCATCGAGCTGGATGAAAGCGGTGTCGATATCGGCGAAACGGTTTCTTCCGTTACGCGCATGATGGCGTCGAAGGCATTCGGCAGCAGTCTCAAGATCAATATCGACGTGCCTGCCGATCTGCCCGGCATCAACGCCGACCAGCGCCTCGTGCGCCAGATTTTTATCAATCTTCTCTCCAACGCGGTCAAATTCTCGCGCCCCGGTGGCAACATCGACGTTCACGCCGAAATGCTGAAAGACGGTCGCCTGCAGGTCGATATCCGGGACGAGGGCGTCGGCATCCCGACTGCCAAAATCAATCAGGCTATGGAGCCGTTCGGCCAGGTCAGCGACCGCGCCGAAAACGCTCAATATCAACAAGGCACCGGCCTTGGCCTACCGCTTGCTAAAGCCATGATCGAACTGCACGATGGCAAGATGAAACTCGAATCGGAAGAGGGTAAGGGAACCCGCGTTACCATCATCTTCCCGGCCTACCGCGTCATGGTGCCCGAAACCGCGCAGCCCGCCATCCTGAAAGCCAACTGAACTTAAACTTGCCGACCGTTCCCCATCTGTCTAATATCCACCCATGCAGCTAGCCAAGGTGGAGAATCATATGACGGAACTCGAGAAGGCCTGCGCCGAGAAGGGCCTGAAAATGACCGGCCAGCGCCGCGTGATCCTGCGCGTGCTCGGCAGCTCCGAAGACCACCCCTCCGTCGAAACCGTTTACGAACGCGCCAAGGAAATCGACCCGTCTATTTCCATCGCTACCGTTTACCGCACGCTCAGCCTGCTCGATGAAATGAACCTCGTCATCCGTCATGAATTCCAGCAAGGCCATTCCCGTTACGAACTCAACTGGGACCATCACCACCACCTGATCGATCTCGAAACCGGCCACGTGATCGAGTTTCAGAACGACGACCTTGAAAAACTGAAAAAGAAAATCGCCCGCGATCTCGGCTACGATCTCATCGATCACCGCCTCGAGCTCTACGGCAAGAAAATCAAAAAAGCCGATAACGCCAAGAAATAGAGTAATCCTATGTCCTGCAATGAAACCAAAACCGGTGCCGTGAAATTCGATGCCGACTGCAAATGCCAGTCGGCGGTTCTCCGCGCTTATAAATCGCTTCTCTCCGCTGGCACACCTGAAAGCCGTGCGCTCGAGGCCGCAAAAATCGTTTATTCCCATCACCACCCGGAAGATCCCGCCGACATCGCCGCCCTGACCGTCGAGCGCTGGGTCTACGCCGAACATTTCCATTGATGTCTGACGCGCGCCTGCCGACCGCGCTCTGGGTCGAGGCGCATCTGCGCCGCCTGACGCAGGAAGGAATCCCGTATTACATCGCCAACACCGGTGCCCATGCGGGCGGCATGGTCCTGCTGAAAATCAACGGGTTGGAGAAGGGCTGCCGCTTACTAATTCAACAACGCAATCTCGACGGTATCCTCGGCTGGGCCGACGCGACCAAAGACGCAATTCTCGAAGAGAAAAAAGCCGACGAATACATAAGCCGCGCCGTCTCCCGCGACCCCGACCTCTGGGTCATCGAAACCGAAGACAGGCAAATGCAGAACCCGTTTGAAGTGAAAATTTGACGAAATAGCCAATTTTTGTCATAAAGCTATTGTATTTATTATTTAGGAGTAAAAAATGACAATACGCTTCACTTTTAGAGAGATTGCTGAACAACCCCCCGGGAGAGTTGTAGCAAGATTTACCGAGGAAATGACCGGCTGGTACGCACGCTTTTTTCTGGAAGGCAAACCCTTGTCTATGGGGGAAAGAGAATGTCTCCTCTATCTTAAGAACGCACCTACATCGCAGAATCCAGGACCTGAAAGCATTGATGATCTCCGCACGGCTTATCAAGCTATAAGAAATTACAAGCGGCAACATAACATACCTTTCAGGGTTAAAAACGAAAGCACGTTCCCCGCAGATCTTACCCCTGAAGAGGCACTGAAAATGGAGCCTGAATTCTGGTAGTAAGATCCGAATTTTGGGAATACATAAAATCAAATCAAAACAAAACAAAACATCTCAGCCTTTCCATTAACGATCTTTCTTGCCTTTTAGCTATATTAGGATTATATTCCCAATATGGTTTGGAGCGAAGAACGCAGGCAAAAACAGCGCGAAATCATCAATCGCAATAAACCGTGGGAAAAATCCACGGGTCCCCGAACGCGTAAGGGCAAGGCCCGCGCCAGTCTCAATGCAATAAAAAGCGGCCTTCATTCCCGCTCGGGCCGGGAAATCAGGAAGCTCCTGTTCCACAACCGCGAATTTCTCAAGGCCTACAGGGAGCACGCCGAGTGGGAAGTGCTCATGCGCTTACTTCGTTTGGAGCAGGCCCCGGAACGAACTGTTGAAAAATCCTTTGAAATCAGTCATACCCCGGGGGCACCCCCGCCAAACGGGGCAAACGAACTGAATGTAAATGACGACAGAAACCGAAATTCAGAAACGCCGCACGTTTGCGATCATCGCCCACCCGGATGCCGGTAAAACGACGCTGACGGAAAAGCTGCTGCTGTTCGGCGGCGCGATTGAGCTTGCGGGCGCGGTCAAGGCCAAGGGCGACCGCCGCCGCGCGCGCTCCGACTGGATGAAGGTCGAGCAGGAGCGGGGGATCTCTGTCGCATCCTCCGTCATGACCTTCGACCATAAGGGCAAAGTCTTCAACCTCCTCGACACCCCCGGCCACGAGGATTTCTCCGAAGACACATACAGAACCCTTACCGCCGTCGACAGCGCTGTCATGGTCCTCGATAACGCGAAAGGTATTGAAACCCAGACGCTGAAACTCTTCGAGGTCTGCCGCCTCCGTGATGTTCCCATCATCACCTTCATCAACAAGATGGACCGCGAAGGGCAGGACCCTTTTAATCTGTTAGATGAAATCGAGCAAAAACTCGCGCTCGATGTTACGCCCGCGAGCTGGCCCATCGGCATGGGCCGCGATTTCAAGGGCTGCTACGATTTGCTGAATGACGAGCTCGTGCTGTTCGACCGCACCAGGGGCGAAAAACTTCAGGATACGGTGAAGTGTTCCGGCCTCGACGATCCCAAAATCGATGAACTCCTTCCTGCCGATCAGGCCGCGAAACTCCGTGCTGATGTTGAGATGGTGCGCGGCCTTTGCAAGAAATTCGATATGCAATCCTATCTCGAAGGCCACATGACGCCTGTTTTCTTCGGCTCCGCCGTCAATAATTTCGGCGTGCGCGAACTTCTGGATGGCATCGGCGGCTACGCGCCGCAGCCGCGCGCGCAAAAAGCGGTCCAGCGCATGGTCGAACCTACCGAGAAAAAAGTCACGGCGTTCATCTTTAAAATTCAGGCCAACATGGACCCGAAACACCGCGACCGCATCGCGTTCACGCGCATCTGCTCCGGTGAATTCAAGAAGGGCATGAAGCTGAAACATGTCCGCAGCGGCAAGATGATGACGGTGCATTCGCCGCTGCTCTTCCTCGCGCAGGACCGTGAAATGGCGGAGGAAGCCTTCGCGGGCGATATTCTTGGCCTGCCGAATTACGGCGGCCTGCGCATCGGCGATGCTTTCACCGAGGGCGAAGACCTGACATTCACCGGCATCCCGAGCTTCGCGCCCGAACTCATGCAGCGTGCTCGCCCCATCGATCCGCTGAAAGCCAAGCATCTCGGCAAGGCGCTCGAGCAACTGGCGGAAGAGGGCGCGGCCCGGGTGTTCAAGCCCATCATGGATTCCGACTGGATCGTCGGCGTCGTCGGCGCGCTGCAGTTCGACGTTCTGGCCGACCGCATCCGCACCGAATACAGCATCCCTGTGAAATTCGAGGAAACGCCGCTCTTCACCGCCCGGTGGATTGCAGCGGACGATCCGCAGGTTCTGAAGAAATTCCTGGATTCAAATCAGGCGGCGATTGCCAACGACCATGACGGCGACCCTGTTTTCCTCGCGCGCAATAGCTGGCATCTCGGCGACGCGCAGGAAAAGAACAAAGACATTAAATTTATGGCGATGAAGTGATTAATAATCCGTCTGTGCCGCCTCTTTCCTCGTGGCCTCGATTTCCTTACTGCGCTGGAATCCCGTCACGTTATTAAGCACGCGGAAAATGTTCGAATACTGATCGGTCCACGGTTTGACGCCCTTGCGCGCCCGCGCATCGCTCCACCCCATCTCCTTCAGCTCATTCCGGAACTTTTCATTCTTCGTGAATAAAACCCAATGGCTTGCATAAGCCTTGATTTCCGTTCCGGGAATTTCCGTGTCATCGCTCATCCCGACAATCGCCGGAACGCCGAGAGCCTGCGACGCTTCGTACAAGACAGGCTCAAGGTCGAGGAAACGGTTCGAGATATGAACCAGAACAGCTCCATCATCCTTGATCTTGTTCAGGTACATCTGCAACGCCTCGACCGTCAGCAGGTGAATGGGAATGTTATCCGACGTAAACGCATCCGTTACGATCAGGTCGTATGTATCGTCCGGCTTCTTCGCGACCGTTAATCGACCATCGCCCAATATGACTTCGTAATCCGTTCCGCAATCTTTCAGGAAGGTGAAATATTGCGGATCTTCGGCGATCTCCTGCACGAGCTTGTCGATCTCGAAGTAATCGATGGTTCGTCCGGGCTTCTTGAAGCATGCTGTCACGCCGATCCCGAGTCCGAGAATACCGATCTTCTGATCGCCGGGCTTGTCATCCAGAACCTTGAAGACATTACGGATCGGGCTGTGAATGCTGTAATAGGACATTGGCGTCAGGCGGAATTTCTCGTCCATAAC
>Ga0138256_10005179_pt1 | contig 13831 bp, 11 predicted proteins | sample KNB2016incub_MG_FD_105486 | JGI IMG/M metagenome (GOLD analysis project Ga0138256, IMG submission 105486) | Active sludge microbial communities from wastewater in Klosterneuburg, Austria - KNB2014incub_MG | ecosystem: Engineered > WWTP > Activated sludge > Unclassified | place: Austria...
ACCTGCTTCACCGTAAACAGCGTCGATATTCAAGGCTTTTTTATAGTTTTCTAAATTGAAAGGTGCTTTTGCCATTTCAGCGCGTTCCGCTTTGGAGAGTTCTTCCACTTTATCATAAAACCCCGGAATGGTAATGTGGTTGTTTTCATCATGAAGCGACGCAATCATTTTCGTTAAAATATTTATGGGGTTTGCTACCGCGCCACCGTATAAGCCAGAGTGTAAATCGCGGTTTGGTCCCGTAACTTCCACTTCAACATAACTTAATCCGCGCAATCCCGTGGTAATAGAGGGAACATCTTTAGCAATCATACCTGTATCGGAAATAAGAATGACGTCGTTTTTTAGTTTTTCCTGATTGTTTTTTACAAAGGTTGCTAAATTGGCACTGCCAACTTCTTCTTCGCCTTCAATCATGAATTTTACGTTGCATGGCAGTTGGTTGGTTGCTGTCATATATTCCAACGCTTTTACGTGCATGTACATTTGTCCTTTATCATCACAAGCACCACGTGCAAAAATGGCACCTTCAGGATGTAATGCAGTGGTTTTAATTACGGGTTCAAAAGGGGGTGTTTCCCACAGCTCAATAGGGTCGGCAGGCTGTACATCGTAATGTCCATAAACCAAAATAGTAGGTACGTTTTTATCAATTATTTTTTCGCCATAAACAACAGGGTAGCCGTTGGTTTTGCAAATTTCAACACGATCGCAACCTGCTTTTTCTAAGCTTATTTTAACGGCATCGGCAGTTTTTAACACGTCATTTTTATAAGCGGAGTCAGCACTTATCGATGGAATTTTAAGTAATTCTATTAATTCCTTTATAAAGCGGTCTTTATGAGCTTCGATGTAAGTTTGTATTGTATTCATAAGATATTTGTATTGTATCTTCCAAAAGTATGAAAAACCACTGTTATTAAGTGTGATGTTAAGGATAAGCTAATGCTTATTTTTGGTTAATGAAGTTTACAAGTTCTGGAATGAGTGCTTCATTTAGGGGTAATTTTGAATTACTATACGTTTGAATATTTTTTGTACGATCCATTTCTGATGTTTTAAGCACATGATTCATACCTTCAATCAGCACTTTTTTTGCTGATGTATTTGATTCTGATAGTTTTTCTGCATCTTCTACACGTACTTGAATATCGGTTGTACCTTGAATGATTAGAACGGGGATTTTTAATTTTGCAATTTCTGTTTGTGGATTGTATTTAAACCAAGAAATTAAATAAGGTTGCACGCTGGTGCGGAATAATGCAGCAAGCATTTCTGGTGCATTGTTTACGGTTTCACCACGTTCTAATTTTTCTAATATGGGCGCACACATTTCCAAAACCATTGGCGGTTGTTCTTTTAGTTGTAGCCGTAAAATATCCGCAGCGGGAAATCCGGCGCCAGCTATTGAAATAAATTTATCAACTCCTTTTTCTTGTGAAGCAATCATGCCAATTAGTGAGCCTTCACTATGCCCCAGAATGATTAATTCTGAAAAACGTTTGTCTTTTTTAATCAGCGTACACCATGCTTTTACATCATTGATGTAATCTTCAAATCTTAAATCGGTTTCGGAACCGCCTGCGTTTTTGCTTTCACCAATACCTCGTTTATCAAAACGTAAAGAGGCGATGCCATTTGCATTCAAACCGTCAGCAATCATTTTTAATGAATTGTTCGCCATCATGGGGTTGTTTCCGTTTCTATCAGTAGGTCCAGAACCAGCAATTATTAAAACAAGGGGCATCTTTTTTTTTAAATTGGGAATGCTATACGTGCCAAAAATAGAATCGGTGTTCGTTTTTAGAATAACTGGTTCTTCCTTAATCTGTGCATGCATCACATTTGTAACTATAAAAATGATTGTTAATGCTAGTGAAATTTTCTTCATTGAAATGTTATTTTTTAAAATTTAGCGCAGTGGGATGCTATTTTCATAATTTAAAAGTATAAAAAAAATGTTTTTAGCCATTAGAAGTTTGCAATTTAAAAATCTTGATTATATTTGCACACCTTTAGCGGGCGTGGTGGAATTGGTAGACACGCCAGACTTAGGATCTGGTGCCGCGAGGTGTGGGAGTTCGAGTCTCCCCGCCCGCACTGAATAAAGGAAAGCCGAATTGAAAAATTCGGCTTTTTTGTTTCTATATACTATATATTAAGCTTGACTTTCTTTCCAGCTTTTCCAGAATTTAGGAAATTCATAAGATAACATACAAATCCAGCCTATCAAGCAAGCCCATACAAAACTTTGAATACCCAAATAAGAGGCCATAAAATAAGCTGAAATAACACGTCCTATAATTTGTATAACCGTTGCATTTAAGGTTATTTTCATTTTACCCAAACCCCTAAAATAACCTTGTAAAATGTTGGTTATTCCGGGTAATAAATAAAGGAATGCCATGATGCGAAGATAACTTACGCCAGCCGCCACCACTTCTAATTCTTCTTTACCAGTAAATAAAGCAACTAATTCCTTAGAAAACATAAATACGATGGCCGAAATTATCATAGTATAAATAACTTCCATTTTAAGGCCTATTAAAAAGCCTTTCCGTATCCGGTTTGTTAAACCTTTGCCATTATTTTGCGCTATAAAACCTGTTGCACCATGCCCAATATTTTGTTGAACGATCATAACGAAATCATCTAGGCGCGTAACCGCATTAAAGGCAGCAATAGTAACAACGCCCAAAGGATTTACGGCGCCTTGTATCAAAAATTTACCAATGTGCAATGCAATTTGCTGCATTGCCGCAACAGAGCTGTAACTTACAATAGTTCTTAGCAAAACTTTGTCAAAAACAAACTCATGACGTTTAAACATTAAAAAAGGGATTTTAATGCGCACATAAATTATGCAAAATAAGGCGGCAATTGCCTCGGCAGTAACGGTTGCAAAAGCTGCCCCTGCTACACCCTGTTCCCATGCTACAACAAAGAGAAAATCCATTGCAACATTCAATACAGCAGAAGCTATTAAAAAATAAAGTGAAACTTTTGAATTTCCCATGCTTCGCAAAGTAGAAGCGTAAATATTGTAAATGAAAGTAAAAATTAAACCAACAAAAATTATTTGCAAATAAGAAGTTGCATCATCCAAAATTTCAGCAGGCGTATGCATCAATTGGAGAATATGCCTTGAAAACAAAAACCCAAAAATAACAAGAACTACTGTAAAGATGCCTCCCGTTATTAAAGAAGTTGAAATAACACGTTTAAGTTTATCAATGTCGCCTTGTCCGAAAAAATTCCCCATCAAAATTGACATGCCTAAACAAATCCCTATTATTAAAAAAAGCATAATATTCATAACGGGACTTGCGGCTCCCAAAGCGGCCAATGCATTTGCACCTATATACCGCCCAACTATAATTGAATCTGCTGCATTGTAGGTTAGAACAAAAAAGTTACCAATAATCAATGGCATAGTAAAATGAACAATTTGAGAAGCGATGGGGCCATGCGTCATATCTACCACTTTTTGTTTGCTCATTCTTTATAATTTTTGATAAAATAACTACAAATAATTGAATACACCTCACAAAAAAGAATAGATTCAGTTTCTTTAGTTTTTGTGAATTTTCACTATTTAGGAATTAAGATTTCATTTCAAAATTTTCATTTTTATAAGCATGATGGTACAGGATGGCAAGTAATTTAGTTTAACCTAATTTTAGAAAATAATTTTATAATTGAATTTAAAAAGATGATTAATATCTGTAGATATTCTTTTGCCGATTATATTAATTTATATATATTTGTGTAATCGATTGCATTTGAATTCTTTTGCCTGTGATTAATCATACGTTGTTTCATATAAAAAATTGTTGTTGATGTAAGATTGGATTAGAAACTCCATATTAATCAATCATTGAATTGAAATTTTGGGATTATAAGTTGAAATAGTGAATGATGTTCATCACTTTTATATTCTACATTTGAAAATGTTATTTATAATGGTATGAAAAGTATTTAAATAGGGTATTAAAAATACTTAAATAGTATGTTTGAGAGGTATAAATAGTAAATTTGCTAATATTGAAAATAGTACAACATCAAATTAAAATAACTCATTAAAAAATAATTATGTCAATTAACTTATTCGATTTAACAGGTAAAGTAGCTTTGGTAACAGGCGGCGTTCATGGACTAGGAATGTCTATGGCAAAAGGTTTGGGGAATGCAGGTGCTACTATTGTTGTAAATAATAACACCACAGATGCTTTGGAAGAAGCTGTAGCAGAATACAAAGCCTGCGGATTAAACGCTTTTGGGTATGTATTTGATGTTACTGATGAAAAAGCGGTAGCAGCATCTATAGCAAAAATAGAAGCTGAGGTTGGTCCCATAGATATTTTGGTAAACAACGCCGGTATCATTAAAAGAACGCCTATTGTTGATATGGAAGTAGCCGATTTTGAATTGGTTATTAAAATTGATTTAGTAGGACCATTCATAGTATCAAAACATGTTGCAAAAAGCATGATTAAACGCGGTGGTGGAAAAATAATAAACATTTGCTCGATGATGAGCGAATTGGGCAGAGATTCCGTTAGCGCATATGCTGCAGCAAAAGGCGGACTAAAAATGCTTACCCGAAGTATGGCTACCGAGTGGGCAAAATTCAATATTCAAACCAACGGTATAGGGCCAGGTTATTTTGCAACCAGCCAAACCGCACCGATTCGCGTTGACGGACACCCATTTAACGAGTTTATTATTAGCCGAACGCCAGCAGGACGTTGGGGCGACCCAGATGATTTACAAGGTGCAGCCATCTTTTTAAGTTCAAAAGCTAGTAATTTTGTAAACGGCCACGTCGTATATGTTGATGGTGGTATTTTAGCAACCATCGGAAAACCTTCAAACGAAAATTAATATTTCACACTAATAAAATGAGCACAAAATTTATTCACGACAACTTTTTACTAGAGAATAAATACGCTGAAGAATTGTATCATAACTATTCTAAAAATCAGCCAATTATCGACTACCACAATCATTTGCCTCCACAGCAAATTGCCGAGGACAAAACCTTTAATAACATTACCAATGTATGGATTAATGGCGATCATTACAAATGGCGCGCTATGCGTACTTTAGGTATTAATGAGGAATTTATTACAGGAAAAGCGTCCGATAAGGATAAGTTTTTAAATTGGGCAAAAACAGTGCCTTATACCATGCGGAACCCGTTGTACCATTGGACGCATTTAGAATTGGCAAGGTATTTTGATATTTACGATTTGTTAAATGAGAAATCGGCTGAAAAAATATGGGATATTACTCAAGAGAGATTAAATTCAGATGGCTATAGCTGTCGCGGTTTGCTAAAAAAAGCAAATGCAGAATTGGTTTGTACTACGGAAGACCCGATTGATAATTTACAATACCACCAACAGCTAGCAAAAAGTGATTTTAGCGTAAAAGTAAGTACTGCTTTTAGACCTGATAAAGCTATTTTAATTTCCAATGACGGGTATAATGAGTATATCGATACATTAGGAAACGTTGCAGACGTCGCTATTAATTCGTTTGCTGATTTATGTGATGCTTTAAGAAAACGTATTGTATTTTTCAATGAAAATGGCTGTAAACTATGCGACCATGGATTAGATCAAATTTATTTTGAAAATTATACGGAAAGTGAAATAAATGCCATCTTTAAAAAGAAACGTGAAAATAAAGCTATTAGCAACGACGAAGCTTTAAAATTCCAAAGTGCTGTGCTCGTGTTTTTATGTGAAACCTATCATGAATTCGGATGGGTTCAACAATTCCATTTAGGTGCTTTAAGAAACAATAATGCCCGTATGCACCGTATTTTAGGAGCTGATACTGGATGGGATTCTATTGGCGATTATCCGCAAGCACAAAAATTATCAGCCTTTTTAAATGCGTTGGATAGTAAGGATAAATTAACTAAAACCATTATTTACAACTTAAACCCTGCCGATAATGAAGTTATGGCTACCATGATTGGAAATTTTAATGATGGAAGCGTAAAAGGAAAAGTGCAATTTGGTTCTGGCTGGTGGTTTTTAGACCAAAAAGATGGCATGACCAAACAATTAAATGCGCTTTCAAACATGGGCTTAATTAGTTGCTTTATAGGAATGTTAACCGATTCAAGAAGTTTCTTATCGTTTCCAAGACATGAGTATTTCCGACGAATTTTATGCAATCTGTTGGGAGATGAAATAAAAAGAGGCGAGTTGCCAAACGATATGGAATGGATAGGTAAAATGGTTGGAGATATAAGCTACAACAACGCCAAAAATTATTTTAAATTTTAAATAATATCAGTTTTCTTATTTTAATCAATAAGAATAAAATATATTTATTACCAATAAACTAAAAATTATGAATGAAAACACAACAGTAAAAGCAACAAAGTATAGATGGTCTATCTGTGGACTTCTATTCATGGCAACAACCATAAATTATTTAGATAGGCAAGTTCTTTCTTTAACTTGGAAAGATTTTATAGCTCCTGAATTTCATTGGACTAACAATGATTACGGAAACATAACAGCTTTGTTCTCTATTTTTTATGCAGTTTCCTTATTATTTGCGGGTCGTTTTGTAGATATTATGGATACCAAAAAAGGGTTTCTTTGGGCAATTGGTGTTTGGTCCGTTGGAGCTTGTTTGCACGCTTTTGCTGGTATTGCAACTTCAGGTTATATAACAGGAGAATGGTTTGTAGGTTTTGAAGGAGCAAAAGAAATGATTAGTACTGTTAATGATACAGGTTTGGTAATTTCAGTTAGTGTTACGTTGTTTATTTTTGCACGTTTCGTTTTGGCTTTAGGTGAGGCAGGAAATTTTCCAGCTGCTATCAAAACCACAGCGGAATACTTTCCTAAAAAAGACCGCGCTTTTTCCACAAGTATCTTTAATGCAGGAGCAACTGTTGGAGCATTAGCAGCACCAATTTCAATTCCATTTATTGCAAAAGCATACGGTTGGGAAATGTCTTTTATCATTATTGGAGCATTAGGTTTTATATGGATGGGTTTTTGGGTATTTATGTATGAAAAACCAGAAAAACACTCAAAAGTAAATGCCGCGGAATTAGCATACATTCATCAAGATGCCATTGCAGATAGTAAAATAGAAGGATACGTTCCTGAAACTACAAAAAAGGTCTCTTTAATGGATTGTTTTAAGTACAAACAAACCTGGGCTTTCGCATTTGGTAAATTCATGACTGATGGCGTTTGGTGGTTTTTCTTATTCTGGACACCAGCTTATTTAAGTTCAGTTTACGGAATGGATTCTACTGAAGCAGCGTTCCCATTATTTGTTTTGTATGCAATAACATTGCTTTCAATTATTGGTGGATGGTTGCCTACTTATTTTGTAGATAAAAAAGGAATGAATCCTTATGAAGGGAGAATGAAAGCGATGCTAATTTTCGCATTTTTTCCGTTATTAGCCTTAATTGCACAACCTTTAGGACATTTTACCTATTGGATTCCCGTAATAATAATTGGAATTGCAGGCGCTGCGCATCAAGCTTGGTCGGCAAATATTTTTACAACAGTAGGCGATATGTTTCCTAAAAAAGCAATTGCAACTGTTACAGGTATTGGAGGTTTAGCTGGAGGTTTAGGTTCAACACTTATTAATAAAGGTTCTGGAGTTTTATTCGATTTCAGTGAAAGTACAAACATGTCGTTCATGGGATTCAAAGGAATTGAAGCAGGATATTTTATTATCTTTTCAATTTGTGCTGTTTGTTACTTAATAGGTTGGACAGTTATGAAAACTTTAGTTCCAAAATACAGACCAATAACAGATTTGTAAAAAATAATAATTTAATTATGCCTATCATGACGCTATTAGAAAAAAAAATTAAATCTGATATCGCAAAAATTATAATTAAGTTCTAAATTTAAAACCCATCTCGACTATAAGTTCAAGATGGGTTTTTTGTTTATTGATAATAAAAATTTAAGATATTAAAATGCATAACGTTAGCGTTTAAGCTATAATAAAGCGAAGACTTATTTTCCTTTTTAATTTATTTGAATCAAATATATTTATTACCAACAAACTAAAAATTATGAATGAAACGCAAAAGATAGGGAACTATCGGTATCGAATTTTAGGGCTGTTAATGTTCGCAACTACCATCAACTACTTTGATAGGAGTATTATTGGCGTGATGGCACCAACTCTAGAAAAACTATTTCATTGGACTAATAGTGATTATGCCAATATCATGATTTCATTTAAAGTTGCCTATGCCATAGGTTTACTTTCTATGGGAGGTTTAATCGATAAATTAGGTACTAAAAAAGGCTATACCTTATCCATAGGCATATGGAGTGTATTTGGAATGCTGCATGCGTTAGTACGCCCAGGGTTTAGTGTTATTGGGTTTGCTGCAGCTCGATTTGGACTTGGTTTTGGCGAGTCAGGAAACTTCCCTGCAGCCATTAAAACCACAGCAGAATGGTTTCCAAAAAAAGATAGAGCTTTCGCAACAGGTCTTTTTAATGCGGCAACCAGTATAGGTGCTATTGCGGCTCCATTTGTAATAGGTTGGATAGTTCATGAAGATGGGAAAAATTGGCAGATACCGTTTTTAATAACAGGTGTTCTTAGTGCTATTTGGGTGTTTTTATGGTTTAAAATGTATAAAAAACCAGAAGAGCATCCTCGGGTAACTAAAGAGGAATTGGCATATATTCAAAGTGACTCGGTAGTTGAAAACGAAGAAAAACTACCATGGAAAAGCGTACTTAATAAAAGCCAAACTTGGGCCTTTGCTTTGGCAAAAGTTACTGATGCCGTTTGGTGGTTCTATCTTTTTTGGGGCGCAAAATTTTTAGCTGTAAAATTTCAAGTTGACATACACCATATAGCACTTCCGTTCTTTGTTATTTACATTATGGCAGATGGAGGTAGTATTTTTGGCGGGTACCTTTCTGGTGCTTTTATGAGAAAAGGTTGGAGCGTAAACAAAGCTAGAAAGCTAACGCTATTAATATGTGCAATAATTATTCTTCCAGTGAGTTTTGTTGCTATTACAGATGATAAATGGTTGGCAATTTTTCTTATTGGTTTGGCAACTGCTGGTCATCAAGCATGGTCTGCAAACATCTATACTTTAGCCTCTGATGTTTTTCCTAAAAAAGCAACTGCTTCCGTAGTAGGAATTGGAGGAATGGTTGGTGCTGTAGCAGGTATTTTGGGTGATATGGCATTAGGTTCAGTTTTAGATCAAGCAGGTAATTCTGGCTATTTCTGGGCATTTTTAATTGCTGGTTCATGTTACATAATCATACTTGGTTTAGTGCACTTAATTATGCCTACTATGATACCTTTAGATGAAAATTTAAAACCAATACCTCAATAATTATATTTGAGTTCTAAATTTAAAACCCATCTCGACTATAAGTTCAAGATGGGTTTTTTGTGTTTTATTGATAAGTAATTACCTAAAAAATGAGACACGAAAAAACTGGTTTAGTATATAAAAATAAGCTAAACCAGTATTAGTTTTTAATTAAGAATTGCAAGACTTTATTTGCCTAAGATTCTAAACATGCCTGTTCCACAAGTTGGGCATTTGCCTTTCATTGCTTTTCTACCATTTTTCATAGTAACTTCAGCAGCATCTTTTATCTCTTTTTTGTCCTTACATTTTACACAGTATCCTTCCATAGTTCTGTTGATTTTTGTTTTGTTAAAAATTAATTATTTATAAATGTAGGTTTTATTCTAAGTGCGTGCAAATAAAAAATAAAAATTATCACCTTTTTTAGCACAATTTCATCATTTAGGGTACTTTTTCAAGCACATTAATACGTTATCATGTTTATTTTGGTGTTAAATCTATCACTACTTTATGTGAAAATGACATATTTAAAGCAATTTATAGCTGAATTTTTGATGCTTATACGCATATTTTTCATAAAAAGAATACAGTTAATTTCTAAACAGAATATTTTATATGAGTGAAAGACACTTTTACTACTTTTGTCTTTAAAATTTATGGATGCCTAAATATATTTTATTTTTTAGTGTTTTAATACTCGTGCTTATTAATACTGCTTGTGCTTCAAAACAACAGATAGCGACTATAAAACCCGAGCCCGAGGAAGCGGCGCCAATAGTGTTCGATAATATACCTTCATTTATAAACGTACCTGTTAGTATCAAATTAAAAGATATTGAAAATCAAATAAATACTATTTTAAAAGGTTTGATTTATGAAGATAAAATCATTGAAGATGATGATATTGAAATTAAGGTTTGGAAGCAAGCACCCATCACTATTCAAAATGATAATGCATCAAACGGCGAAAAAATTAAAACGATGCTTCCTTTAAAAGCGATCATAAAATATAGAATTGGTACGCAAACGATGGGCGTAAATCTTTATAAAACCAATGAATTTAACTTAAACGGTGTTGTAACTTTAACAAGCCACATTGGATTATCAAACTGGAAGTTAAAATCGAAAACGCAAATAACCGATTTACAATGGAAAGAAAGTCCCTCAATGCTTGTATATGGTCAAAATGTGCCTGTAACCTATCTTGTTAATCCCGCTATAAAAATTTTCAGGACTAATATTGAAAAAAGTATCGACGATTCTATTGAAACCTCAATGGATTTTAAACCCAATGTTTTGGCAGCTATTGAAAAGTTAACAGTGCCTTTTAAGATGAATGATGATTATGAAAGTTGGCTCAGCATAGTGCCTATTGAAATTTATACCACCGATGCTGAATTGAAAAAAGACAAAGTAGTGCTTCAAATGGGCATGAAATGCACTATGGAAACCTTAATTGGGCAACAACCTGAATCTAAATTCAATGCTAAAACCATAGTATTGAAACCTGTTACAAAAATGCCAAACCACGTAACATCCAATATTATTGCCATATCCACTTATGAAGATGCTTCAAAAATAATGACCAAAAATTTTTCGGGACAAGAATTTAGTTCGGGTTCAAAAAAAGTAACGGTAAAAAAGGTAGCTATATGGCATAAAAACGAAGGTATGGTAATTGCGCTCGATTTGCAAGGCTCCATAAACGGAACTATTTATCTAGAAGGCATTCCACAGTACGATAGCACTAAAAAAGAAGTGTATTTTGAAAAGCTCGATTACGTTTTAGACACTAAAAGCCGCTTGATAAAAACAGCCAGTTGGTTAGCAAAAGGGTTGATATTAAAAAAAATACAGGAAAGTTGCCGCTATTCCATTCAGTCAAATTTAGATGAAGGCAAACAAACCATGTTGGGCTATCTTAGTAATTATTCGCCTATGACCGGTGTTTTTGTAAATGGTACAATGGACGATATTGAATTTCAAAAAATACAATTAACCAATACTGCCATGTTGGCTTTTTTAAAAGTTACAGGAAACATTAGCGTTACGGTTGATGGGTTCAAGTGATTATAAATTAAAAAGTGCCCGCTAAAAACGGGCACTTACTAAATATTTTTTTATTTCAATCTGTAATTTAGTTCAACTGTACAGTTAAATAAACACTTAAATTACTGTTTTTCCCATCAGGAATGGTATAGGTTTGTCCCACAATGGTACGTTCTTTACCAACCGTTGAAAGTCCATAATTATATCTTACACCAACGCCAAATTTGTTAAAATCTAAACCAATACCAGCGGCTAAACCAGCATCAAATTTGTTAAAATCGTCGTTATTATAGGTGTTTTCAAAATCCAAACTTCCACCTTCAGATTCATTGGTTACTTGTGCATCAACTAAATAAGCAAAATAAGGACCTGCATGTACACTAAGGTTTTTAGCTAAATTTACTTTTAGTAAAACGGGCACTTCAATATAGTTTAATTTGAATTTTGCTGTTCCTGAAGCAAAGGCATTATCATAAACCAATTCTGCGCCTTTTCTAGAATATAATACTTCAGGTTGGATGGCAACAAAATCGGTAATTGGGAACGTGGCATAAACACCAGCGTTAAAACTGGTTAACACATTATTGTCGTCCACGTCATCAGTATATAAATTCGAAAAGTTTGCACCACCTTTAACTCCAAATTGAGGTGTTGCTTCATTAACTTGCGCGTTTGAAGTTGTTGTGAATCCGAGTACCAAAAGAAATACTACTGAAATTTTTACTATGTTTTTCATAATTATTGTTTTTAAAATTTAATAGTACAAAGATGCGGTGCTTGACTTTCGTAACTGTTACAACTTTTTTAGGTTGTATTATAGAATTTCCATTTCGTAAGAAAATAATATAGTAAATAAAAAAATCCCTGACTTTTTAAGACAAGGATTTTTTTATATGTAATATGAAATGAAACGTGTTAAATAGCTTCAACCATTAAAATTTCAAGTTTTCTTTCACCATCTTTAAAAGGCCAATTAACAATATCACCTACTTTTCTTCCAACTGTTGCTACTGCAACATCGCATAAAATTGAAATTTTTCCTTTTTTTGTATTGGTTCTGTTGGTAGAAACAAACATATATTCTAGTTCTTTATTGGCTGTGTGATCCTTGATTTTTACACGCCGATTTACGGTAACAATATCATTTGGTAAATCTCTGCGAAGTACTTGTTTCGCGTTTTTCAATTCTAAAGTTAAGCGTTCTTCTTCTTCTTTAGTTACTTGTTTTCTTCTCATATGATCTTTGATCATATCGTATATTCCTGTTGTTAAAATAACGTTTTCTGACATAATATTTTTATTTTGAAATCGTCTTTTTGATACTATATATATGAATGACTCAAACGTTCAATTTCCGCAAAATAAAATGTGCTGAAAATAGAACGCAAAAAGTAGTTTCAAAAAGAAAATAAGAGTTAAAATTTAGTTGTGAAAAGAAATGCCCTGTCTTGAGTCCTGACAGGGATTAATAAATAAATTCTTTTGAATTTTTTAAAAATATATCGTCCAGTAAATAAGACAATGACAAAGCAAGCGCGGAAGCGCTATTTTTATTATAAAGAAAATAAATTGCTGTCATTTTGAATGAAATTAACGAAATGCAAAGTTAATCTTTATATTTGATATTTACAAAGTTATAAATCCTCGTGTTTTTAAAGCCAAAGAATTGAGATAGTTAGACTAATTTTTAAAGTTTAAAACAGATTTGTTTTTTTCAACTGTTAAGTCAACCGTTCTCCCAAAAATCAAAGCACGATTATCCTTTTCATGGCCTGCTGGCATGTTGAAAGCAATTGGAAAGTTATACTCTGCCAAAGCATCTAAAATAAGTTGCTCCACTGAACTGCCCCAAAGTGTGGTGTTTTTTCTAACTTTAGTAATGTCGCCAATTAAAACACCTTTGCAATTATCAAAATAACCAGCACGTTTTAAACTTTGCAACATGCGGTCTATATGGTATTCGTATTCACCAATTTCTTCAATAAAAAGAATTTTCCCCGAAGTATCAATACTGGTTTTTGAGCCCAACATACTGTACAGAATACTTAGATTACCACCAACCAATTGTCCTGAAGTAGCGCCTGTTTTATTGTATTTTGAACCTTCTAAAGTATAAGTGAGCGATTTTCCAAAAAGGGCATCTTTAAAAGTTGAAATCGTTTCTTTAATAGTTGCGGGATCATCTTGTAAACTAGTACACATCATGGCATGTAAACTTTCAAAACCTTCATTATGAACTTGATTGTGAAGCGCGGTAATATCTGAATAACCGATTATCCATTTTGGGTTTTTCTTAAATTTTGTATAATTCAATTTATCTAAAATTCGCACGGTTCCATAACCACCTCTTGCACACCAAATGGCACTGATTTTTGGGTCGTCCATCGCTTTTTGTAAATCGTCAGCACGTTCGTTATCCGTTCC
>Ga0138256_10005180_pt1 | contig 13831 bp, 9 predicted proteins | sample KNB2016incub_MG_FD_105486 | JGI IMG/M metagenome (GOLD analysis project Ga0138256, IMG submission 105486) | Active sludge microbial communities from wastewater in Klosterneuburg, Austria - KNB2014incub_MG | ecosystem: Engineered > WWTP > Activated sludge > Unclassified | place: Austria...
CACGGGCGCGGTGGACGGGCCGCCGGTCGGGTGGGCCGTCGTGCCGGTGCCCAGCGTGATCGTCGGGATCGGCGGCAGCGTGATGACCTGCGCGCCGCGGCCGACCGGGACCTGGATCGTGACCTGGGGCGCGTCGTTCCAGTCGGCGTTGCCGGCCTGGTCCGCCGCGATGAGGCAGACGCCCGATTGCACACCGCTCACGGTGTTGCCGGCGAGCGCGCAGACCGACGGCGTGACGTTGGTGAAGATCACGGGATTGCCGGAAGCGCCGCCCGTGGCCCCGATCGTTCCGCTCGTGCCCACGACGACCTGCGGGATCGCGGCGAGCGTGAGGGCCTGGTCGCCCTTGCCGATGGCGAAGGCGAGCGTGGCCTGTGGCGCGTCGAGGTAGTTCGCGTTGCCCGCCTGGTCGGCGGCGATGATGCACGTGCCCGCGGCGAGGCCGGTGACCTGCGACCCGGCGATCGAGCAGACGGCCGGCGTGAGGCTCGAGTAGGCGATCGGGCTGCCGGAGGGGCCGCCGGTCGCGTTCACGGCGCCGCTTCCCGAGACGGGAATGGCCGGCGTGCGGATGAACGTGATGACCTGCGAGGCCTTGCCCACCGGGAAGGCCAGCGTGGCCATCGGCGCGTCCTCGAAGGCGGCGTTGCCCGCCTGCGTCGCGTGGAGGATGCAATCGCCCGCGGCGATGCCGGAGAGCGTGGTGTCCGCGACCGCGCAGACGGCCGGTGTCGCGCTGGCGAGGACGACCGGGTTGCCCGATTCGCCGCCCACGACGGAAACGCGGGCCTGGCCCGAGACGGCCACGGCCGGCGCCGGCCCGTAGCGGATCTCCTGCGGCGCCCTGGCGACGGCCGCCGAGGCGACCGAGCACGATTCGGCGCCCGAGGCGACGCCGGTGGCGGCCTTCGGGGTCACGCAGTAGAAGAGGTACTTGCCGACGTCGCCGGACGGGACCACGTAGCTGCGCGTGTCCCCGCCGGTGAAGCCGCTCGCCACGACGACGTTGTCGCCTGCGGTGGCGAGCGTGGCGTCGTCGGAAAGGACGAAGCGATACGCCGAGCCGGAACCCGAGACGTCCTGGAGGTCGCCGTCGGTGTCGAGATAGGTGTAGCTGCCCGCGACGCTGTCGCCGTAGCGCGGCGTGCCCGACCCGACCGGGGCGATGGCGACGGACTGGGCGACGGGAGCGACGTTCGCCAGGAACGAGGCGCTGACCGTGCAGGCGGCGGTGACGGGCGCCACCGTGTAGACGCTGCCCGAGAGCGAACCGCCGCAGCCGGTGACCGACTGGAGCGTGTAGCCCGCGGCCGGCGTCACCGTGAACTGCGGCTGCGCGTGGTACGCCACGTCCTGCGACGGGGTGATCGTGCCGCTGCCGGCCGCGATAGTCGCGGAAACGGCGTACTGGCGCGGGGCGTAGCAGGCGACGCTGGATCCCCCGCCGATGCCGTCGCAGGTCCAGTCGTAGCTGGTGTTGGCGGAGGAGACCGCGCCCGCGTTGCCGGAGGCGCACCACAGGCTCGCCGGGGCCGAGGTCACCGCGACCAGGTGCGCCGCGCCGCAGGCGCCGTTGGCGACGGCGAGGCCCGTGCCCGTGAGCGCGACCGACTCGTTGGTGGCGTTGGAGCTGACGGTGAGGTTGGCCGAATAGGCGCCGCCCGCGGCCGGCGAGAAGGTGAGCGTGATCGTGCAGGAGGCCGCCGGGGCGAGCGTCGCGCCGGCCGTGCAGGTGCCGCCGGCGACGGCGAAGCTCGCGGCGTTCGCGCCGCTCAGGTTGAAGCTGCCGAGGGTGAGGTTGCTCGAGCCGTCGTTGGTGGCGGTGAAGGTCACGGTGCCGCTGGTGCCGCCCATGGCCACGCTGCCGAAGTCGGAGCTGGCCGGCGTGACGGTGAGGATGCCGTTGTTGCCCTGGAGGGAGACGGAACCCGACGTGTCGTTCGAGGTGACCGTGAGCCAGCCGAACTTGGCGCCGGCGGCCGCGGGCGTGAAGCCCACGGCGAGGTTGCAGGAAGCGCCCGGGGCGACGATGCCGCTCGCGTTGCACTGCCCCGCGCCGCCGTAGCTCACGGAGAAGTCGGAGGCGTTCGCGCCCGAGATCGTGAAGGTGCCGAGCTGCAGGTCGGCCGTGCCGGTGTTGCTGACGACCACCGTCTGCGAGGCGGCCGGGACGCCGGTCGGCGTGTTGTAGCCCAGGCTCGTCGTGGACAGGTGAAGCGTCGGCAGCTGGATCGTGCCCGAGGGCGGGACGACCGCGGAGCCGAAGGCGTCGAAGAGCACGTAGCCGCCGTGGCCGCCTTGCGAGCAGCCGGCCGCCAGCACGTCGATCTCGAGGGTGTGGCCGAGGGAGGAGTCGGGGACGACGACGTCCGTGTTGCGCCAGTTGGTGTAGAACCAGCCGCCGCCCGTCGCGAAGAATTTCGCGGGGTCGCCGGCGTAGACGAATTCCTGCCAGAGGACCGTGCCCAGGGTCACGTCGCGCAGCTGCATGAACATGTAGGGCTGTTCGGAAGGGCCGTGGCCCGCGGCCTGGAGCGCGGCGGCCCAGGCGAAGCGCACGTGGAGCTGGCCGTCGATCGCGTCGCGGTCGCCGTTGGTGATGACGTCCTGCTGCTTGATGCGGTTGTAGTTGTTGCCGGTGCCGTAGGAACCGGCATTGTTCGAATTGACGATGACCGAATAGGAACCCAGGCGCGGGGACTGCACGACGTTGGAGGTGTTCTGCACCGTGACGGATCCGAGCCGCGAGGTGAGGGCGTTGCCCCCGCCGGGCGTGAGGCGCAAGTTCGCGGCGCCATAGGGCTCGCTGCCGATCAGTGATGCGCTAAGACCTTTTTCGAATTTCCAGGGCCCCGAATTGTCCAGGGGCAGGCTGCTCTCGAAGCCGCCGTTGGTGAAGATCGCGTGCGCGTGCGGATGTGCAGCGAGAAGCATCAGGCTCGCGATCACGGCGAGCCAGTTCATGGCGCGTTTCATGGACCCATCCTTCCTGTTTGGCCTGATCCTTATCGGATGCAAACAGGGTGGGCTTTAGCGCCGCGGGCCGATTCGTTGATGAAAGGCAAGGGGCCGGGTCAATTCCGGGGAAGGGCCGGCGCCGCAACGCCCTGATTCGCAAGTCCTTGCGGTGGATTGCCGGGCCGGCGCGACTTACCGCGTGGCGGCGTGCCAGGACGCGGGCTCGATCGCGAGCGATTCCTCGCCCGACGAGAGCCAGAGGTGGCCTTCCTGGAGGGTGACCTGCAACTTCATGTTGCGCGCCGCGAGCTTCGCGCAGGCGCGCGTGATCTCCGGCGGAAGGGAGAACACGTCGAGGTTCGTCTGGCGGGAAAGCGCCTCGCCGTTCTGGCGCCACCAGATCTCGGCTCCGGTTCCGTAGACGAACACCGCCACCCGCTTCGCGCGCCCGCAGGCCTTGCGGATCTCGCGCTCGTCCGGCAGCCCCACGTCGATCCACAGGTCGATGGCGCCGGTGAGGTCGGTGAGGACGAGATCCGCCTCGCCCTCGCTGGAGAGCCCTCGGCCGAATTCGAGCCGCTCGTCGGCGTTCATCGCGAAGGCGAGCACGCGCACCATCATCCGCTCGTCGGTCTCGGACGGATGGCGGGCGATCGTGAGCGCGTGCGTGGCGAAGTGGCCGCGGTCGAGGTCCGAGACGACGAGCTCGGCCTTGAAGATGGTGGCCTTGAGGGCCATCGGGCTACTTCTTCTTGCTGGGCTTGTCGGCGGGGGCGGCGAGCGCGGCGCGCAGGAGCGCGTCGACGGTCTGGTTGATGTCTTCGCCGGCGGCTTCGGCGCGCTCGCGCAGCTGCTTCACGAGATCGCCGTGCAGCTTGCAGGCGAAGGGCACGAGGCCCGCGGCGGCGTCGAGCCGGCGCTGTTCCTTCCGATCGGGCATCTGGGCCGCGCCCTTGCCGTAGCGGTCGGACACGCCGCCGTGGCGGACGGCATTCTCGGCCTTGAGGGCCGCGTTCTTGTGCAGGTCGGTGAGCTTCATGGCGGGGGACGGCCTCGATTCGGGTAACCCGCCATTCTACGCGTGCGGGGGGCAGTAGAATGGCGCATCGCCTCCGAAGGACCCCCTCATGACCGCCCGCCCGAACCTTTCCGCCATCGACCACGAGGCCCTGGCGCGCCGCATCGACCGCCAATGGGATGCCGAAATCGTGCCCCAACTCATCGATTACGTGCGTTTGCCCGCCAAAAGCCCCCATTTCGACCCGGATTGGGTGAAGAACGGCCATATCGAGGCGGCCATCCAGCAGGCGCGCCGCTGGGTGGAGGCGCAGGGCGTGAACGGACTCGCGCTCGACATCGTGCGGATCGAGGGGCGCACCCCGGTCCTGTTCTTCGACATTCCCGCCACGGGCGGCGCCTCGGACGAGCGCACGGTGCTGTTCTACGGCCACCTCGACAAGCAGCCGGAAATGACGGGCTGGCGCGAAGGGCTCGGCCCCTGGACCCCGGTCTACGAGGACGGCAAGCTCTACGGCCGCGGCGGCGCGGACGACGGCTATGCGGTCTTTGCGGCCCTCGCGGCGGTGATGGCGCTCGACGCGGAGGGCATCGCCCGGCCGCGCTGCGTGGGCCTCATCGAGACGTGCGAGGAAAGCGGCAGCTACGACCTGCCCGCGTACCTGGACCTCCTCGCGCCGCGCATGGGCGAGGTAGCGCTCGTCGTCGCGCTCGATTCGGGCGCCGGCAACTACGAGCAGCTCTGGGTCACGACCTCGCTGCGGGGCCTGGTGAACGGCACGCTCGAGGTGAGGATCCTCGAGGAAGGCGTGCACTCGGGCGATGCCGGCGGCATCGTGCCCTCGTCCTTCCGCATCGCGCGGCAGGTGCTCGACCGCATCGACGACTCGCGCACCGGCGTGGTGAAACCCGCGGCCTTCAACTGCGACATTCCCGCCGACCGCCTCGCGCAGGCGGCGCAGGCGGCGGCGATCCTGGGCGATTCCGTTTGGAAGCGCTTCCCGTGGGCGGCGTGCTGCGACGACCACGGCACGGCTTCCCTCTTCGCCGAGCCGGTGACGAAGGACCCGACCGAACTCGTGCTGAACCGCACCTGGCGCGCCGCCCTCGCGGTGACGGGCGCCGATGGCCTTCCGCCCACGGGCGCCGCGGGCAACGTGCAGCGCCCGTTCACGAAGCTCAAGCTGTCGCTGCGCATCCCGCCGCTCGTCGACGGCCCCTCGGCCGGAGCGCACCTCAAGGCGACGCTCGAAGCGGACCCGCCCTACCGAGCGCGCGTCGTTTTCGAGGGCGATTCGGCCGCCACCGGCTGGAACGCGCCGCCAGTCGCGCCCTGGCTTTCGGCCGCGCTCGACGCGGCCTCGATGGCCAATTTCGGCAGGAGCGCCGCCTACATGGGCGAGGGCGGCACCATTCCCTTCATGGGCATGCTGGGCGTGAAGTTTCCCCAGGCGCAGATGCTCGTCACCGGCGTGCTCGGCCCGAAGTCGAACGCGCACGGCCCCAACGAGTTCCTGCACGTGCCCTACGCCAAGCGTGTCACCGTCGCCACCGCCATGGTGGTGGCCGCCGCGCCTTGAGGGAGGCCTTCGCGGCGGTCGCGCTCGCGGTCCTCGCGCCGGGCGCGTTCGCGGCGCCCACCGCGGAAGAACTCGAGGCCTGCGTCCAGCGTTTTCCCGGCGATCGGGCCGCGGAGCGGAAGGCCTGCTTCGAGGCCCTGGTCTCGCCGCGGCCCCCCGCTCCCGCCGTGGTGGTGCCGGCGGCGCGCCCGCCGCCCGCCACGGACCTCGCGCCGGGCAAGGAGGCCTCGGCCTCGCAGTTCCGCCGATTGTGGGGCGACGCGAAGGAGCGTTCGGCCTGGCACGCCGGGGAATACCACGGCAACTACTTCCTGCCCGCCTTCCGCGCGAAGAACCCCAACCTCGCGCCCGTCCGGGCGGGCGAGGGCGCCTCGCCGTTGCTCCTGCCGACGGAGCGCCAGGCGACCGAGGCCAAGTTCCAGTTCTCCTTCAAGGGCCATCTCTGGCCCAAGGACGACCGCGGGCGCCACGACCTGTGGTTCGGCTACACGCAGGTGTCGCACTGGCAATTGTGGAACGGCGACGCCTCGCGGCCCTTCCGCGAGTCTAGCTACGAACCGGAGCTCCTGTACACCTACGAGCCGCCGGGCCTCGACTGGGCCGGCTGGCGGGTGGGCCACTTCGGGCTTTCGCTCAACCACAACTCCAACGGGCAGGGCGGCGAACTTTCGCGCAGCTGGAACCGCGCCATCGCCTTCGTGCGCGCGGAGAAGGGCGCCACCCTCGTCACCCTGCGCGGCTGGTCGCGCCTGCGCGAGAACGGCATCGACGACAACCCGGACATCGAGGACTACTACGGCCGCGCGGACCTGCAGGTCTCCCACGCGTTCGCGAACGGCGTGCAGCTCTCGGCCCTGGGGCGACACTCGCTGCGCTCGGGCACCCGCAGCCGCGGGGCGATCCAGCTGGACCTCTCCGCGCCCCTGTGCCGGCAGGCCTGGCCGTCGTGGCTTTGCGTGGACAGCTTGCGCGCCTACGTGCAGGCCTACCACGGGTATGCCGAGAGCCTCATCGACTACAACCACAAGGACAGCTACCTCGGAATCGGGGTGTCGATAGGCGAATCGCGCTGATACGGCCGTTTACGGCGGGTGACGGGCCGGGAGAGACGGTAGCGCTATCATGGCGCCATGAGCGCATCCCCGATTCCCATGCCCGCCGGCCGACGCCGCTTCCTCGCCTTAGTCGCCGTCGCGTTCGTGGTGCTGGCCGGGCTGGGGGCCTGGTGGCTGGCGCGGGACAAGAGCCCGCAGGCCGCCGCGAAGGCAGGCCCCGCCGCCGTGCCCGTGACCGCCGCCATTGTCGAAAAGCGCGACGTGCCCGTCACCTTGCGCGTGAACGGCTCGGTGGTCGCGATCCAGACGGTCGACCTGCGCGCGCAGGTGACCAGCACCGTGCGCGAGGTGCACATCCGCGAGGGGCAGAACGTCGGCAAGGGCGACCTGCTCGTCTCGCTCGATTCGCGCGCCGAGGAGGCCAACGTGAAGAAGGCCGAGGCGCAGGTGCAGAAGGACCTCGCCGACCTCGCCAATGCCCGCCGCACGCTGGAGCGCCAGAAGCAGCTCTTCGCGCAGAAGTTCATCGCCCAGTCGGCGCTCGACGCGGCCGAGAACCAGGTCGCCTCGCTCGAGGGGCAGCTCGCCGTCGACCGCGCCGCGGCCGAATCGGCGAAGGTGTCGCTCGGCTACACGCGCATCCACGCGAGCTTCGCGGGGCGAACCGGCGCCATCGGCGTGCGCCCGGGCAGCGTGGTGCAGCCCAACGGCGCGGTGCTGGTCACGGTGACGCAGATCGATCCCATCCAGGTCGCCTTCACGCTGCCGGAGAAGGAACTGCCCGGCCTCGCGAAGGCCATCGCCGCCGGGCCGGTCGAGGCCTCCATCACCGTCGACGATAACGCCCGCCAGCTCAAGGGGCGCGTGAACTTCGTGGACAACGCGGTCGACACTACGACCGGCACGATCCGCGCCAAGGCTCAGTTCGAGAACCGCGACGCGCGCCTGTGGCCCGGCATGTACGTCTCGGTCGCGCTCTCGCCGCGCACCCTCGAGGGCGCCGCCGTCGTGCCGGTGCAGGCCGTGCAGACCGGCCCCGACAGCCGCTTCGTCTACGTGATCGGCGAGGAACGCAAGGTGAGCGCGAAGCCGGTTGCCATCGCCCACATCGACCGCGGCATCGCCGCCGTCACGGGCGTGGAGCCCGGCGAGCGCGTCGTCGTCGAGGGCGCCCAGAACCTGCGTCCCGGCAGCCTCGTGTCCGTCGGGGACGGCCGCGGCGGGGAAGGCAAGGCGGGCAAGGGCGGCAAGGCGAAGGGGCCGTGAACTTCTCCGAGCCGTTCATCCGCCGTCCCGTGATGACGGTGCTGCTCTCGGCCTCGCTGGTGGTGGCCGGGATCATCGCGTACGACCTGATCCCCATCGCGGCGCTGCCCAAGTTCGACACGCCCACCATCCAGGTGACGGCGAGCCTGCCGGGCGCGAGCCCCGAGAACATGGCCTCCTCGGTCGCGACGCCCCTCGAGAAGCAGTTCGCGACGATCTCGGGCGTGAACGTGATCACCTCCTCGTCGACGCTCGGCAACACGCAGGTCACGCTCGAGTTCGACCAGGACCGCGACATCGACAAGGCCGCCGTCGACGTCCAGGCCGCGCTCTTCCGGGCGCAGCGCAATCTCCCGATCGAGATGACCAACCCGCCGTCCTACCGCAAGGTGAACCCGGCGGACGCGCCCATCATCTTCGTCACGCTCACCTCGCCCTCGATGCCGCTGTCGGACCTGAACGCGTTCGCGGAAAACCTCATCTCGCCCACGCTGTCCACGCTCTCGGGCGTGGCGCAGGTGAACATCAACGGCCAGAAGCGCTTCGCGGTGCGCGTGAAGGCCCGGCCGGACGCGCTCGCGATCCGGGGGCTCACGCTCGAGGACATCGCGACGGCGCTGCGCACCGCCAACGCCAACACCCCCGTGGGCACCCTCGAGGGCCCGCGGCAGTCGCTCACGATCCAGGCCAACCGGCAGATGTCGAAGGCGGCCGAATTCGCGCGCCTCATCGTCGCCACCCTGCCGGGCGGGCAGGTCGTGCGGCTCGAGGACGTGGCCGACGTCGAGGACAGCGTCGAATCCGAGAAGACGGCGAGCTGGGCCAACGGCGAGCGCGCCATCACCCTGTCGATCCAGCGCCAGCCGGACGCCAACACCGTCGCGACGGTGGACGCGATCAAGGCCGCCATCCCCGGCCTCGTCGACCAGATGCCGTCCTCGGTGAAGCTCACCATCCGCAACGACCGCTCGCAGTCGATCCGCGAGGCGATCCACGACGTGAAGGTGACGCTGGCGATCACCATCGCGATGGTCGTCCTGGTGATCTTCCTCTTCCTGCGCCACCCGACGGCGACCTTGATCCCGGCGCTCTCGCTGCCGATCTCGCTGCTGGGCACCATCGCGCTCATGAAGGCGCTGGGCTACACGCTCGACAACGTGTCGCTCCTGGGCATCACGCTCGCCGTGGGCCTGGTGGTGGACGACGCCGTGGTGATGCTCGAGAACATCATGCGGCACGTGGAGGAGGGCGAGTCGCCCATGCGCGCGGCCCTGCGGGGCTCGAAGGAGATGGGGTTCACCATCGTCTCCATCTCGCTCTCGCTGGTGGCGGTCTTCATTCCCATCCTCTTCATGCCGGGGGTGATCGGCGGGCTCTTCCACGAGTTCGCGGTGGTGGTGACGCTCGCGATCCTGGTCTCGGCGGGCGTCTCGCTCACGCTGATTCCCATGCTCGGGGCGCGCTTCCTGCACCGCACCCGCGAGGACGACCCGTCGCTGCGCTGGACGGCGTGGTTCGAGCGGATCTTCCGCGCGACGCTCGCCTTCTACGGGCGCACCCTCGACTGGTGCCTCGCGCACCGGGGCGGCGTGTTCGCGGTGGCGGCGGCGAGCCTCGTCGCCACGGTCGCGCTCTTCGTCACGATGCCCAAGGGGTTCTTCCCGCAGGAGGACCTGGGGCAGGTCATCATCACCGCGGAGGCGGTCGAGGACATCTCCTTTCCGGCCATGTCCGAACTGCTGCAGCGGGTCGGCAAGACCATCGGCGACCACCCGGCCGTGGCGACGGTGATCGTGAACGCCTTCGCCTCGAACCAGGGCCGGATCTTCATCACCCTGCGCCCGCGCGGCGAGCGCGAGCCCATGGACAAGGTGCTCGAGGGCCTTCGGCGCGACGTGCGGCGGATCGCCGGCGTGAGCGCCTATTTCACGCCGATCCAGAACCTGCGGCTCGGCGGGCGCATCAGCAAGGCGCGCTACCAGTTCGTCCTGAAGAGCGTGGACGACCGCGGCCTGCAGGATGGCGCCTCCCGCATCATGGCGCTCATGCGCGCCGACGCCGCCTATCGCGACGTGACGAGCGATTCGCAGCTGCGCGGCCTGCAGGCGCAGCTCACCATCGACCGCGACAAGGCGAACGCGCTGGGCGTGCAGGTGCAGGACATCCGCAGCGCCCTGTACAGCGCCTTCGGCGAGCGGCAGGTCTCCACCATCTTCACGGCGACCGATTCCTACGCGGTCATCCTGCAGGCGGGCACGAACGACCGCGCGGACGAGAGCGCCTTCGGCAAGATCCACCTGCGCGCCAGGGGCGGCGCCCTGGTGCCGCTCACCTCGATCGCGAGCGTGGAGCGCAAGGTGGGCCCGGTGTCGATCAACCACCAGGGCCAGCTCCAGGCCATCACGATCTCGTTCAACCTCGCCCCGGGCGCGTCCCTGGGCGAGGCCGCGAAGAAGCTCGAGCGTTTCAAGTCCGAGGCGGGCCTGCCGGCCTCGATCCTCACCGGCTGGGGCGGCGACGCGGCGGCCTTCCAGGCCTCCCAGTCGAGCCAGGTGTGGCTCATCATCGGCGCGCTCCTCGTGATCTACGTCCTGCTGGGCGTGCTCTACGAGAGCTACATCCACCCCATCACCATCCTGGCGGGGCTGCCCTCGGCCGCCGTCGGCGCGCTCGTCACGCTGTGGCTATTCCGCATGGACATCTCGATCATCGCGGTGATCGGCATCCTCATGCTCATCGGCATCGTGAAGAAGAACGCGATCATGATGATCGACTTCGCGCTCGAGGCGCAGCGCACGCGCGGGCTGGCCCCGGCCGTGGCCATCCACGAGGCCTGCCTGCTGCGCTTCCGGCCGATCATGATGACCACCTCGGCGGCGCTCATGGGGGCGCTGCCGATCGCCCTGGGCCTGGGCGCCGGCGCGGAGCTTCGCCAGCCGCTCGGCCTCGCCGTGGTGGGCGGCCTGCTGCTGTCGCAGGCGGTGACGCTCTACATCACGCCCGTCATCTACCTCGCGCTCGACCGCTGGTCGGGGCGCGGCCCGGTGCCGGTGGATGCCGCGATCCCCGGGAGCGCGGCGGCCGATTAGCCCGCGTTGACACGGATCAGGCCGCGCGGCCCGCGCCGCGCGAAGATGGGCTTTCCCCTTCTCTCCCGCGAGCCGAGCCATGGCCACGAACAGACGACCCGCCGCGAAGCGCGCCCGCAAGGACGCGAAAGCCCCGGCCCCGAAGCGCCCCCCGGCGCCGCGCCGCACGGCGCAGGGGGATACGCCCCCCGTGCTGGAACCCGCCGCGATCGAGGCTTTCACCGTCGAGCAGGCCGGCGCGGCGGCCGACGAGACCACGGTCGGCGCCATCCGCGACCTCCTCGAGGGCACGAGCCCGTCGGACGCCGTGCGCGTGCTTCGCTCCGTGCTCGAGCAGCAGCGCGGCCTGGACAACCTCGCGCGCCGGGCCGCGGACCGCGAGCTCGCCGACAACTGGCAGGAGGGCGGCTATCCGTACAAGAACCTGCTCTCCCGCAAGGGCTACGAGCGGCAGAAGTACCGCCTGCAGGTGGAGCTGCTCAAGCTGCAGGCGTGGGCGAAGGACACCGGCCAGCGCGTCATCGTGCTCTTCGAGGGGCGCGATGCCGCGGGCAAGGGCGGGACCATCAAGCGTTTCATGGAGCACCTGAACCCCCGCGGCGCGCGCGTGGTGGCGCTCGAGAAGCCCACGATCGAGGAGCGCGGCCAGTGGTACTTCCAGCGCTACGTGGAGCACCTGCCCACCGCCGGCGAGATCGTCCTGTTCGACCGCAGCTGGTACAACCGCGCCGGCGTCGAGCGCGTCATGGGCTTCTGCACGGAGCCCGAATACCAGGAGTTCATGCGCCAGGCGCCGGAGTTCGAGCGCATGCTCGTGCGCCAGGGCATCCATCTCTTCAAGTTCTGGTTCTCCGTGAGCCGCCGCGAGCAGCGCCGCCGGTTCAAGGAGCGCGAGGTGCACCCGCTCAAGCACTGGAAGCTTTCGCCCATCGACAAGGCCTCGCTCGACAAGTGGGACGACTACACGCGCGCCAAGGAGGCGATGTTCTTCCACACGGACACCACGGACGCGCCGTGGATCGTGATCAAGAGCGACTGCAAGAAGCGCGCGCGCCTGAACGCCATGCGCTACCTGCTGCACAAGCTGCCCTATGCGCGCAAGGAACCCGACATCATCGGCTCGGTCGACCCGCTGCTCGTGGGCCGGGCGCAGGTGATCTTCGAGCGGGGCGAGCAGGTCGCCTCGATGCCATCGGCGTGAGCGGAGGGGCCCGTTGACCGCGCGCCGCGCGGCAGCGGCGTTCCTCGCCGTCGCGGCGCATGCCGGGCCGGCGGGTGCGCAGTCCCCGGGCGGGGCGCGCGACTGGCTCGTCGAGCTGAAGCGCCAGAACACCGGTCGCGGAACCGCCGACGAGTCGACGCGCACGCAGGTGAAGATCGAGCGCGCGCTCGCGGGGCCCTTCGCCTTCGCTCGGCTGGAATTGCCCTTTCCCGACGCCGACACCGACTTCGAAGGCGACGCGTTCGAGCCCCGCCCGGGTGACGTCAAGGCGCGGCTCGCCTTCCGGGCGGTGAAGATCGGCGGGCGCGCGTACACGAGCTACGTGGAACTCGCCTTTCCCACGGCCGACCCGGAATCGCTGGGCACGGGCAAGTTCCAGTGGCAGGCCGGCGCGCGCACGCGCGGGTCGCTGGGCGCGGGGCCCGCGGGCACGCAGGCCTCCACTTCGCTGCAGGCGAGCCAGGCCGTCTCGTTCGGTGGCGATGCGGCGCGCAATGACACCAACCTGACCAAGTTCGAGTGGGACTGGCGCCTGGACCATCCGGCCGGCCACTACGCGAAGGCGGTCGCGAAGCCCAGCATCGACTGGGTGCAGGGGGGCAAGACCGGCGCCGTCGGCGAGATCGAGGGCGGCTGGGCCGTCTCGCGCGACTGGACGCTCATCCTGCTGGGCGGCGGGCTCCTCTGGGGCGAGGGCGTTGGCGGCACCTACGGCCGCCGCCTGGAGATCAAGGCTTCGTTTCGCTTCTGACCGCGGGCGGCGTGCATACCGCGATGACGCGCACGCGGTTGGGCGCGGTGCGCAGGTTGAACGGCACGGCCGTGTTCTTGCCACCCTTCACCGTGACGGTCTTCGTGATGGGCGTGTCGAGGCCCGTGGCGATCGAGGCCTTGCAGGTCGCGTTCGCCTTTTCCTTGCTCACGAACGTGACGACCAGGGGCGTGCCCGCCGAGGCCTTCACCTCGATGGCGAGGCCGTTCGTCTTCGCGTCGATCTCGACGGGGTAGGTGGCGCCCGCGGGCAGGGCGAACGAGGCGATGAGGGCGAGGCAGGCGATTCGCATGGCGGTCTCGGAGGAAGGGAGTCGAATGCTCCGTGTCGCAGAAGCATCGCCCGGAACCGCCGGGGCCGCAAGGCCGCCGGGCAAGGAATCAGCGCGAAGGCGAACGGGCGAGCGTGAAGCAGGTGACGGGGCGCTCCACGTTCTTGAGCGCGCGCACGCCCAGCCAGCGCAGGCGCTCGGGCCCCAGGCCCGCGGCCCGCGCGAACTCGAGGCTGCAGGCCACCTGCCCGTCGCCCGCCTGCGCCTGGATGCGCGAGGCGAGGTTCACGGCCTGCCCGTAGAGGTCGCCGTCGGGCGTCTCCGTCACCTCGCCCACGTGGGCGCCGCTGTGCACGGCGAGCGGCTCGATGCCGTGCACCCGCGATAGGGCGGGGAACGCCGCGTGGAGCTCGAGGAGGGCCTCTGCCATCCCGTAGGCATTGGGTCCCTCGAGCAACACGGCGTCCCCCATCGACTTGACCACGCGCAGGCCGCGCGACTCGCACACCGCGCGCGCGGCGTTGTGCAGGAGCGCGGCGGCGTAGTGCGCCGCGCGCTCGTCGCGCCCGGAAAGCGCGGTGAATCCGGCGAGGTCGGCGAA
>Ga0138256_10005183_pt1 | contig 13825 bp, 13 predicted proteins | sample KNB2016incub_MG_FD_105486 | JGI IMG/M metagenome (GOLD analysis project Ga0138256, IMG submission 105486) | Active sludge microbial communities from wastewater in Klosterneuburg, Austria - KNB2014incub_MG | ecosystem: Engineered > WWTP > Activated sludge > Unclassified | place: Austria...
CGCCCGCCGTGCTCACGCGTCGGCGTCCGGCACCACCACCACCGCGGTGCCGTAGCACAGCACTTCGGTGAGGCCGGCCATGAGTTCGGTGGCGTCGTAGCGCATGCCGATGATGGCGTTGGCGGCCAGCCCGTCGGCCTGCCGGCACATCATGGCGTAGGTTTCGGCGCGGGCCTGTTCGCACAGTTCGGTGTAGATGGTGATGTTGCCGCCGAACAGCGACTGGATGCCGCCGGCGAAATTGCCGATGAACGATCGCGAGCGCACCGTCAGCCCGCGCACCACGCCCAGGCTGCGGGTGATGCGGTGGCCGGGAAGGGTGAGGGCGGTGGTGACCATGGATTTCTGCATGGAGATATCGGTTCCAAAGTGGCGCTACTGGCTGGCGAGGCGGACCTGCATGATCACTTCATGCGCGGCATGGAACAGCGGTGACAGCGCATCCTTGTCCTCGCCCAGCGCATTCGTGGGCGCGGTCCTGGACCTTGGGCCATCGAAGGTGAGCAGGTGGAAGGTGGTGTCGCCATCGGCAGGGGGCGGGAAGCCGTCTGATGTCGCCGCCGCAGCCAGGTGCTTGTTGGCTTCGGCAATGAGGCCGGCGCCCGCGACCCGCACGGCCTCGTGCTCGCCGGCGCCAATCACGCCCCCGCCGGTGCTCAGGTACAGGCTGGTGCTGCCGTCGCCCAACACCACCAGCGTGTAGTAGCCAGCGTCCGTGCCGGTCTCCATCACCACGCCCCAGACATCCTTCCCGAAGGCCTCGCGGGTCAGGCCGATCTGCGCCGGCTGGACGGCCAGCGCCATCGCGCGAAGTTCCGCGGACGCCGATTCAGCCGGCGTGGCGGCGGCCGCGACGGTGCAGCAGCCCAGCAGGACCAGAAGCGCGAGAACTGTTTTTCGGATCAATTCATTGTCTCCAGGGTTCAATTCACGCCAGGTACGGCTGCTTGCCCGACGGTCGCTGCCGGAAGCATGCCCAGGCGAAGAACAGCATGAACACGAAATCGTTCACGCCATAGATGCTGTAGAAGATACCGGCGAACAGGTCGCTGGCGTAGACATCGCCCAGGCTGTTGCGCGACATCCAGGTGCACCAGACGGCCACGTAGACCAGCTTTTCCAGCGCGAACGCCCCCATAAGCCAGCGCGTGCCGGAGGCAATGGCGGCGGCCGCGATGTAGGCCAGGCCCCACACGGTGATCATCAGCAGCCCGAAGTTCGACATCACCACCGGGTCGGCCTGGTGGATGGCGTCATTGGTGAATCCGCGCGAGAAAACCAGCACGCCGCCGATGTTCATCGCGCCGGCCGCGACCAGTCCCCTGCGAAGCCATTTGCTGTTCATGGGTTCACCGTGTGGTTCAATTCCGTCAGGAGGAGCGACGCAGGCCCCAAAGCGACAGGCCAACGGCGATGAAGGACGCCAGCGCCACGCTCGCGAACAGCAGGGTAACCAGCCCCTCCACCGTGCCGCTGCCCATCATGCCGGCCGATGCCAACGGCGTCATGCGGCCGGCGCCAAGCACCGCGCCGGCCAGGCAGGCCAGCCAGTTGACGTAGCCCGAATACACCCACGTCCACTTCAGCCACGCGCCCTGCGATGCGGACAGGCGGAAGTGCTGCCAGATGGCGCCCACGGCGATCAGCAGCACGCCGCCCAGTATCCCCACGGTGTGCGCCGACAGCCCAAGCCGCGGAATGGCCATGTGCGGGATGAACAACCCGCCCGCCAGCGATAGTGCGATCAACACGAAGGCATGTCGCAACAAACTGACGTTCATCGAGCCTCCATGGTGTTGCGGGCTGGTCAGCCTGCGGGCGGCTCCCACAGTTCCACCTTGTTCCCGTCCGGATCCAGCACCCAGCCGAACTTCCCATACTCGGAATCCTCCCGCTCCCCGACCACACGGCAACCCTCTGCCCGCAGTGCAGCCAGCAGCGCGTCCAGGTCGGCCACGCGGAAGTTGACCATGAAAGAAGCCGTGCCGGGCGACATCTTGCCGGTGTCGGCCGCGAACGGAGTCCAGAGGGTCATGCCCGGCGGACTATCCGGTCCGCCCCACTCGAAGACCGCGCCGCCCCATTCGGTCACCTCGAGTCCAAGGTGATCGCGGTACCAGTCGTTGAGCGCTTTGGGGTTGGGTGATTTGAAGAAGATGCCGCCAATGCCTGTCACGCGTTTCATGCGAATTCACCGAAGGGTTGGAGGCTGGAAAAGAAACGGGCCGCGCAGGGCGGCCCGTCCCTTCCCGTCCGGGGCGAGCCCTCAGAAGCGCAGGCGGAACGTGGCGCCGTAGGTACGCGGCGCGCCCAGGAAGGCGTTCCAGCTGCCGGCCTGCAGCGGGGCGTCGAACGCCACCTGCACGTACTCTTCGTCGGTCAGGTTCTGCGCCCACAGCTCCACGTCCCAGCGGCCGTCGCGGCGGCCCAGGATGAAGCGGGCGTTGAACAGCGCGTAGCTGTCCTGCAGCTTCTGCGGGTCCAGGTCCGAACCGGTGTTGTAGTCGGACATGTACTTCGCGCCCAGGGTGGCGCTGGCCTTGAGGTTGTCGCCGACCGACCAGTCGTAGCCGACCGAGCCGGTGAACGACCACTCCGGGGCGAAGCTGGTGCGGCTGCCCGGCAGCAGGACCAGGTCGGCGTCCGGCAGCAGGTCGTCACCGTAGCGGGTGTTGGCGTAGGTCAGGCCGGCCTGCAGCATCAGGCCTTCGTTCTTCCACATCAGCTCCGCGTCCAGGCCCTTGGAGGTCACTTCAGGGATCGAACGGACCACGAAGCTGGTGCCCAGGAAGCTGTTGAGCTGGAAGTCCGAATAGTCCTGCTGGAACAGCGTGGCGTTGAGCAGCAGGTTGCCGCCCAGCCAGGTGGTTTTCACGCCCAGCTCGTAGCTGTCCACGAACTCGCCCTCGAACGACGTGTCGGCCACCGGCAGGATGCCCGACGTGCCGCTGGACAGTCCGTCATTGGACTGCACGCGGTCGAGGTTGAAGCCGCCGGCCTTGTAGCCGCGCGCCGCCGACGCATAGGCCATCACCTGGTCGTTGAAGCGGTAGGCGGCCTTGAACGTGCCGGACCATTCCGACTCATCGCGGTCCTGTTCGGTGGTGCGGCCGTTGTGCAGCACGTTGGTCCAGGGCAGGCAGCCGAAGCCCACCACCTGCGGCGCGGCGGCCGAGGCCTGGGCCACCGTGAGGCCGCGGGCGACCAGCGCCGCCACCACCTGCGCCGGATTGGCCCGCATCGCCGCGCAGCCCAGGCCGCCGTTGGGGTTGGTGTAGCGCGACGTCAGCTCCTTGCGTTCGCTGGTGTAGCGCAGGCCCAGCGTCAGGTCCAGCGCTTCGGTGGCGTGCCAGGTGTTGTTGGTGAACAGGCCCAGGCTTTCCGAATCCTGCCGGTAGCGGTCGGACGCGGCATGGCCGGCGAACACCGTGCCGAAGGGCCGGCCCGAGGCCTGCGAATAGAACAGCGGCGCCGTCGGGCTGGTGGCGAGCAGGGGATTGATGCGCGACAGCACCGCGATGGACAGGTAGGGCTCATAGGCCGACCCGACCCGGTAGGCCTCGTTGCGGTCAAGCTCTTCGTCGGCATAGAAGGCGCCGAACAGCCAGTCCACCCGGTCGCTGCTGCCGCTGAGGCGGAATTCCTGGCTGAAGGTTTCGAACTGGGTGAAGTTGTCCGACTGCCGCGGCTCGCGGTACAGCACGTCGGCCGTGCTGTAGTCGAAGTCCAGGCCGTTGGTGGAGTGCCACTGGCGCAGCCCGGTGAGCGAGGTGAACGTGGCGCCGTCGAACCAGGGCGTCGCCCAGTCGATCTGGGCGCTGCCGCCGCGGTCTTCCATGTACTGCGCGGTGCTGCGGTTGGTGTAGGCCTCGCGCGCGAACGGGTCGGCCACCGGGATCACGCCCGAATCCACCGACAGCGCGTCGAGGATGGCGGCCGTGGGGCCGCGGATCAGGGTGACCGCGGTGCAGCAGTTCTCGTCGCGTTCGGTGAAGTCGCCGCTCAGCAGGATGTCCACCGTGTCGTTGGGCTCCACCAGCAGCTGGCCGCGCAGGGTGTAGAAATTCTGGTCCTGGTCCTGCGTCTGGGTGCGCGGGCCGGCGCCGGTGGTCACGTCCAGGAAACCGTCGCGCTGGCGCTTGGCGGCGTACATCCGGAACGCGGCCTTGTCGCTCAGCGCGTCGTTGTACGAGGCCGACAGGCCCCAGGCGTCGTAGTTGCCGGCGGTGAACTCCAGCTCCGCTGCGCGCTCGTAGTCCGGCCGCTGGGTCACCACGTTGATGACGCCGGCCGAGGTGTTCTTGCCGAACAGCGTGCCCTGCGGGCCCTTGAGCACCTCGATGCGCTCCAGGTCGCCCAGGTCGCCGAAGCCCACGCCGTTGCGCGGGCGGTAGATGCCGTCGATCACCACGCCCACCGACGACTCCAGGCCGGCGTTGTCGCCCACCGTGCCCACGCCGCGGATGCGCGCGGTGGTCAGCGATTCGCTCTGGGTGCTGGTGACGGTCAGGCCGCTCACCATCTGCTGCAGGTCCTTGATGTCGCGGATGCCGGCCCGGTCCAGCGCCTCCTTGGAAATCGCCGTCACCACGATCGGCACGTCCTGCAGCGCTTCTTCGCGCTTCTGGGCGGTGACGGTGATCTCGCTCAAGGTGGTGACCTTGGCTTCGTCGCCGCCTGCCTCCTGGGCAAGGGCCGGTGCGGCGGGGGCCGCGGCGGCCAGTGCAAGCAGCACGGCGCGCGTGAGTGACGAGTAGCGGTTGCGGCGATGGTTCATCGGTTTCCCCTGGTCTTTCTTGTGGTGGTCATGGCGACTCCGCCGGCCAGCGGCCCCGGGCCCTCCCGGCACATGGCACGCGATCCATCCCGGCGGAACGCCCCGGCGCCGAGCAGACCATCCCGAACTTCACCGGGTCAAGAGGCACGCCCGGGCAGGCGGACGCACGGAAAACAGGGCCCAAGCCGGTCAACCGGCGTGCCCAGGCATCGCGCGGGCGGAAAGCCCCGGCCCGGCTTCAGGGGCGGCCCATCGCCTGCGTCATCCGACCCACGATGCGGGCCTGCGGCACGGTGCCGAAAAACCGGCTGTCCATCGAATGGTCGCGGTTGTCGCCCATGACGAAGACGTCGCCCTCGGGCACTCGCCGCTCGGCCATGTCACGCCCCAGGCCGGGCCCTGTCGCGGCCGGCACGCCGGCCGGCATGGGCTGGACCTGGCCATCCACCAGGACGACGCCCTGCCGGAGCTCGACGCGCGAGCCGCCCACGGCGATGACGCGGCTGATCCAGGGCACGCCGCCCGATTCCCCAGGCACGTGGAGCACGATCACCTCGCCTGGCGCCGGTGCGTCCCGCCAGTAGGCCTTGGTGTCAAGCAGCACCACGTCACCCCGCGCCAGGGTGGGTGCCATGGATGCGGACGCGGTGCGGTAGACCATGAAGCCCAGCAGCCGCGCCCGCAGGTCCCACGAAGCCGTTCCCAGCGGGTTGACGAAGTAGGCGGCCAGGACCGCCAACAGGGATGCGCCCGCCGCCGTCGCCAGGAACGCCAGCGCGGTGCGCGAGCCGCGCTTCGAACTTGCGTTCAATCCCGCGCCGCCGCCGCGCGCAGCTGCCCGGCCTGGTCGCGGCCCAGGTAGACGGTGATGCCGCGGCGCACCAGGTACAGCAGCGGGATCAGTGCGATGGCGGCCAGCATCTTGTAGGCGTAGTTGAGCGTGCCCACCGCCAGGAACAGGTTCATGGACCACTGCTGCGGACCCAGCACGAAGGCGATGTACAGCACCACGAAGCTGTCCACCAGCTGCGACACCGCGGTGGAGCCGGTGGCGCGAAGCCACACCATGCGCTCGCCGGTGGCGTGGCGGATGCGGTGGAACACGCTCACGTCAATCAGCTGGCCCACCAGGAAGGCCACCAGCGACCCGCCGATGGTCCACAGCCCCTGGCCGAACACGGCCGCGAACGCCTTCTGGTAGTCGGGCACGCCCTGGTCGCCGGCCACGCCCACCCACCAGCCGGCGGGCGCCAGCGAAATGGCCAGGTAGGCGAACACGAAGCCGTAGACGATCACGCCCACCGCCAGCCAGCTGATGAAGCGCACGCCGCGCTTGCCGTAGAACTCGTTCACGATGTCGGTCATCACGAACACGATCGGCCACAGCAGGGTGCCCGCGGTGAAGTTCAGCGAGCCGCTCTGGCCGAACAGGTTCCACTCGAAGGGCCGGAGGCCCAGGGTGTCTTCCAGCGCGAATATCTTCACGCCGATGAACTCGGCCAGCAGCGCATTGCTGACGAAGAACACCGCCAGCACCAGGAACAGCCGGTTGGCGCGCTCGTGCCCGGTCACGCCGTTGCGCCGGGCCGGTTGAACGGAATCACGTCGGGGCTGACCGCGCCGCCGGAGATGATGAAGGCCATGGCTTCATCCACCGTCCAGTCGGTGGGCGTAAGCAGCTCCACCGGCACGATTTCCAGGTAGCCCGAGGTGGGGTTGGGCGTGGTGGGCACGTACACGGCGGCCAGTTCGCGGCCGGTGCCTTCCTCGCGCATCACGCGCGTGACGAAGCCGATGCACTTCATCTGCCGGTGCGGGAAATCAATCAGCACCACGCGCTGGGTGCCGTCGGGTTTGGTCTGCAGCAGGTCCAGCAGCTTGCGCGCGCTGCCGTACACGGTCTTGAGCAGCGGGATGCGCGCAATCAAACCCTCCACCCAGGCCAGCAGGCGCTGGCCGACCACGCGCCGTGCCAGTGCGCCCACGCCCAGGATGAAGGCGACCGTGGCCACGACGGCGATGGCGGACTGCGTCCAGGGATCGTCCAGCCAGCCCAGCATTTCAGGATGTGCATTCGCCAGCTGCACCGACAGCGGCCCCACCACCGGCTGGCTGATGTCCGACAGCATGGCCAGCACGAACTTGAACACGATCCAGACCAGCCAGATCGGCAGCAGCGTGAGCAGGCCGGTGAAGAAGTAGGCGCGGAGTCTTCGCATGCCGCGATTGTAGGGCAACTAGCGCGCGCCGAGCTCGCTGGCGTTGACCGCGCGCACCAGTCGGAAACCGATGTCGTCAAAGCCGGTGTCGGCGTCGAAATCGTCGGTTTGCCGCGCGTCCACGCGCGCCGGCGGGTCGCGCCAGCCGGCGCCCGCCACCAGCCGCCGCTGGCAGCCGCGGGCGCAGTCGGACAGCCATTCGCGCGCGTTGCCGCGTACGCCGGTGAGGCCGATGGCGCTGGCCGGGCCCTGGCTGGCCGATGCGGTGCCTTCGCTGCCGCAGGCCACGCGGCCGTCGCTGCAGGCGTTGCCGCTGCCCCGGCCCGCGGCCAGCGGCGACCATTCGGCGCGGGTGGGCAGGCGGTACTCGGTGCCGGTGCGGCGGCTGAGCCACTGCGCGTAGGCGCGGGCGTCGTCGTAGCTCACGCACACCACCGGGTGGTTGCCGCCCTGGTTGAAGCCGGGGTTGTCCCAGGTGCGCTTCTTGAGCGATATCGGCGCAAGCCGGTTGCGGCAGCGCGATGCCGGGCGGCCGGTGCCCGAAGCGAACGCGGCGTACTCGCTGCGCGTGACCTCCGAGCGCATGGCGGCCAGGCCGGGGCGTTCGCCGCGCGGCACGGCGGCCAGCACCATGGCCACGCCGGCATCCTTCATCGGGTCGCCGGCCTTGGGCAGGCTGACGGCCTGCGACCAGGCCGGTTCAAGCGACTGCGGGGCCACGGCCAGCGCCGTGGCCAGGGCCTTGGTGTTCGCGACGGCGTCGGCGTCCAGCGCCTTCAGGCCTTCCTGCAGCCGCTTGAGCAGCGCCGGCACCAGCGAGGCGCGCAGCGCCACCCAGGGCTTGCCTTCCTCGCGCTGCAGTTCGGCGACGAAGGGCGCGATGCGTTCATAGTTTTCGCGGGCCTCGTCGTCCTTGCCGGCGGCCACGGCGTCGGACACGCGGGCGGCGTAGAAGGCCACCACTTCGTCGGCCAGCCGCGGCAGCGCGGGTTCGCGCGGGGCCAGAGCCCGGGCTTCGCGCAGCGACTGCATCGCGTTGTCGCCGGGCGGCAGGCTCAGGCGCTGGCGGTCGATCTGCCGGCGCGCGGCCGCCAGTTCCCGGGCGCCCACGCGCGTGGGGTCGTAATCGAGCGGCACCACCGACACTTCGGCCGTCACCTGTGCAAACGGGGCGGGCAGCAGGCCCGGCGCCGGTGCGCGGGCGGCCTGGGCCAGCGCCTCGTCCACCGGCGTGGACGCCGCGTCGGCCGGCTCGGGTGCGGCTTGCTCCGGTTCGGCCGCGGCGGGCGGGGTGGCCGCGGGCGCATCGGCCGGTGGCGCCACGTCCTGCACGGTGAAGAAATCGGTTTGCGCTTCGGCGGGGCGCTCGCGCTGCAGCCACGCCACGGTGGCCAGCACCAGCGCGAAGCCGGCCAGCCCGCCCAGCAGCGGCTTCCAGCGCGCCTTGAAGAAGGCGCCGAACTTGCCCAGGTCCACCGCCGGTTCCACCGGTTTGCCGGCGGCGATCTGGTTCAGCGCGCTCAGCATCTGCTGGGCGTTGCGGTAGCGGTTGTCCGGCGACTTGGCCATGGCGCGGTCGAGGAAGGGCTGCCAGTGCTTCTTCTCGGGCGGCAGCCGCGGCACCGGGTCCTGCGCGTGCATCAGCGCCAGCGCCAGCGGGTCGGAGGCCTGGTAGGGCAGGCGGCCCATCAGCAGTTCGTAGGCCAGCACGCCGACGCTGTACAGGTCGGCGCGGCCGTCCACCACTTCGCCGCGCGCCTGTTCGGGCGCCATGTAGCCGCCGCTGCCTACCGCGAGACCCGCGGTGGTGATGCGGGTCTGGTCGCGCTTGCTCAGCGCGATGCCGAAGTCGGTGAGCAGCGGCCGGTCGGCGTTGTCGAACAGCACGTTCTCGGCCTTCACGTCGCGGTGCACGATGCCGCGCGCATGGGCGTATTCCAGCGCCGACAGCAGCGAGCGCAGCACTTCGATGGCGCGGTCTTCGTCCTGGGTGAAGTCGCGCTGGCCCAGGTGGCCCTTGGCCAGGTAGGGCAGCACGTAATACAGCAGCCCCTGACGGGTTCGACCGACCTCGTGGATGCCGACGATGCAGGGGTGTTCGAGCTTGGCGATGGTGCGCGCCTCGTGCTCGAAGCGCTGCTTGGAGATTTCGTCGGTCAGCGCCGCCGGGGACATCACCTTCACCGCCACCTGGCGGTCCAGCGATTCCTGCACGCCCAGGTACACCTGGGACATGCCGCCCTTGCCGATCCGGCGCAGCACCCGGTAGCCGGGGATCTCGGGCATGTAGCTCGAGAGCAGCGCGGTCAGCTCGTCAGGGGACAGCTCTTCTTCCTGCTGCATGGCGCGGGTTCTTGCGGGGCGGGGGGCCGGGCTGCCCAGCATACGTCAGCAGGCGGGGCTGGCAACCACCGTTTGAAACCGTGAACCAGGTCACAGTCCCGCTTTCCGCGGGCGGGGCCCGGGCGCCGCCGCCGCGGGCCCCGGCCGCAGGGCGGGCGGGCGCTCAGGCGGCCGGGCGTTTCTTGCGGACATAGACCTGCTTGCGCAGGCTCGCCACCACGTCGCCGGACGGGTCGGTGACGTCCATGCCGAACCAGTGCAGCACCTTTTCGCCGCCCTCGGCGGCGGCCCGCAGCTGGTCCACCACCGCGTCGTCCAGCCGGAACTCGGCCACCACGGTGCCGCGCCCGGGTTTGACGAAGCGGATTTCCGCGGCCTGGTCCCACACCAGGTAACCCGCGCCGATGCGCTTGAGCAGCATGATCATCCAGAACGGATCGGTCATCGCGAACAGGCTGCCGCCGAAGTGCGTGCCCACGTAGTTGCGGTTGTACCAGCGCTGCCGCAGTTCGACCCGGGCGTAGCCGTAGTCGTCGGAAATGTGGGTGACGTGCACGCCCGAGAACAGGAAGGGCGGCCAGAAGTTCAGCCAGAGGCGAAGGCGGGAGGCTTTCATGGCGGGCTCAGAAAATCAGCGAGGCCATCTTGCGGCGGTAGCGGCCGACCAGGTCCTCGTCCTCGACCACGCGGAAGGCCGCGATCAGCGCCTTGCGCGGCAGGCCGTCCTGGAAGGCGCGGTCGCGGCGCAGCATTTCCAGGAACTGGTCCAGCGCGGCCTGCGACTGCCCGGCCACCATCAGGTGGGCGCCCAGCAGGTGGCGCGCGCGCAGGTCGTCGGGCTGGGCGGCGACGGCGGCTTCCAGCACGGCCGCCGGCGGGGCGTCCTTGATCAGGGCCGCGAACTCCAGGCGCGCGCGGCCGCGCAGCGCGCGGTCGTCCTGGGCCAGGTTGGCGGGCAGGGCGTCCAGCAGGGCCTCGGCTTCGGCCACGGCGCCGGTCCTGAGCAGGGCCAGGGCCAGGTCGAGCCTGGTTTCGTCCTTTTCGGGTTCGGCCAGCACTGCGGCGCGCAGGCGCACCACTTCTTCGTGCGGGTCCGCCGGGGCGTCGGCTTCCGGCGCCGCGGCTTCCACGGCCGCCAGCGGCTGCACGCCGTGGTGGGACAGGAACTCGCGCAGCTGGCCCTCGGGCAGCGCCCCCGGGAAGCCGTCCACGATCTGGCCGTCCTTCACCAGCATCACCGTCGGCACCGACTTGATCTGGAAGTAGCCGGCCAGCTGCTGTTCCTTGTCCACGTCCACCTTGGCCAGCAGGAAGCCGCCGTTGAACTCGCCGGCCAGCTTTTCCAGCACCGGCCCCAGCGTCTTGCAGGGCCCGCACCAGGTCGCCCAGAAATCCACCAGCACCGGCACTTCCTTGGACTTGAGCAGGACGTCCTGCTCGAACTGGGGAAGGCTGGCGTCGAAAACGTGGGGGCTGGCGGCGGTCATCGGGGTTCCGTGGTGGGGCGGGGCGCAGGGGACATGGTGGCATCCGCGCCCGTTCACAAGCCCGCGCGGCGGCCGCGCGGGTGCGGGGGCGAAGGCTTCAGGGCTGGCGGTAGACCACGCCGTCCTTCATCACGAAGTCCACCTTCTTCACCGCCTGGATGTCGGCCAGCGGGTCGCCGGGCATCGCCACGATGTCGGCGCGGAAACCGGGCGCCAGCTGGCCGATGTCGGTCGCGCCAAGCACCTGCGCCGCGTTCACCGTGGCCGCCTGCAGTGCGTCCGCGGCCGGGTAGCCGGTTTCCACCATGAAGATGAACTCGTCGGCGTTGTCGCCGTGGTGGCCGACGCCTGCGTCGGTGCCGAAGCCGATCTTCACGCCCGAGCGCCAGGCGCGGCCGAAGGTGTCCTGGATCAGCACGCCGATGCGCGCCGCCTTCGGGCGCACCACGGCCGGGTAGAAGCCGTCCACCCTGGCCTTGTCGGCGACGAACTTGCCCGCGCTGATGGTGGGCACGTACCAGGTGCCGTGCTTCTTCATCAGCGCGAAGATCTCGTCGTCCATGTAGGTGCCGTGCTCGATGCTGGTCACGCCGCCCTCGATGGCGCGGCGCATGCCTTCCTTGCCGTGCGCATGGGCGGCCACCCGGTAGCCGTAGTCCTTCGCGGCGGCCACCACGGCGGCCACTTCGGATTCGGTGAACTGCGGGCCGTCGCCGCTCTTGGCATAGCTGAGCACGCCGCCGGTGGCGGTGATCTTGATCACGTCCGAGCCTTCCTTGTAGCGCTGGCGCACGGCGGCACGGGCCTCGTCGGGGCTGTTGATGACGCCTTCGGCCGGGCCGGGCGTGCCCAGGGCCTGCGAAATCTCGCGGTTCATGCCGTTGGTGACGTCGGCGTGGCCGCCGGTGGTGGCGATGGAACGGCCGGCGGCATAGATGCGCGGCCCTTCCACCAGGCCCTGGTTGATGGCGTCGCGCAGGGCCAGGGTGGTGTCGCCGCCCAGGTCGCGCACGGTGGTGAAGCCGGCCTGCAGGGTCTTGCGCGCATAGCCGGTGGAGCGCAGCACGGTGAACTCGGGGTTGAGGCGGAAGCCTTCGGAATAGCTGTCGGGGCTGGACTGGCCGTCCAGGTGCACGTGCAGGTCTATCCAGCCGGGGCTGCAGGTGTGGCCCTTGAGGTCCACCGAGCGCGCGCCGTCCACGGGCGCCAGGCCGGCCCGGATTTCCCGCACCTTGCCGTCGGCCACCACCACCGTCTGGTCGGCCTGGCTGCGGCCGGCGGCGCTGTCGAACAGCTGGCCGCAGTGCAGGGCGAGGGTCTCGGCCTGGGCCAGGGCGGGCAGGGCGAGGCAAAGGGCGATCGGCAGCAGTCGGTGGGTCGGGCGCATGGAGTTCCCCTGGAGTGGAATCCCGATGGTACCCGTTGTCGCCGCGGCGGCCACCGGGGCCGCCGATTTGTTACGCTGGACGCCTGTTTTTTCCTGCCCCAAACCCATGTCCGACATCCAAGACCCCAACGCCTACGACCCGAAGGCGGTGGAAACCGCCGCGCAAACCCACTGGCAGGCCACCGGCGCCTTCCAGGTGCGCGAAGACACCTCGCGGCCCAAGTACTACTGCCTGTCCATGCTGCCCTACCCATCGGGCGCGCTGCACATGGGCCACGTGCGCAACTACACCATCGGCGACGTCATCAGCCGCCACCGCCGCATGAAGGGCTTCAACGTGCTGCAGCCGATGGGCTGGGACGCCTTCGGCCTGCCGGCCGAGAACGCCGCCATCAAGAACAAGACCGCGCCGGCGCAGTGGACCTACAAGAACATCGAGCACATGCGCGGCCAGCTGCAGCGCCTGGGCTTCGCCTACGACTGGAGCCGCGAGTTCGCCACCTGCACGCCGGAGTACTACCGGTGGGAGCAGCTGATGTTCACCCGCCTGCTCAAGAAGGGCCTGGTGTACCGCAAGAACTCGGTGGTGAACTGGGACCCGGTGGACCACACCGTGCTGGCCAACGAACAGGTGATCGACGGCCGCGGCTGGCGCAGCGGCGCGCTGGTGGAAAAGCGCGAGATCCCGCAGTGGTTCCTCAAGATCACCGACTACGCCCAGGAACTGCTGGACGGCCTGGACACGCTGCCGGGCTGGCCCGAGGCGGTCAAGACGATGCAGCGCAACTGGATCGGCCGCAGCGAAGGCCTCGAGATCAAGTTCGCCATCGAAGCGCTGGCCGAGCCGCTGACCGTGTTCACCACGCGCCCCGACACCCTGATGGGCGTGACCTACCTGGCGGTGGCCGCCGAGCATCCGGTGGCGCTGTGGGCCGCGGCGGGCAACGCCGACGTGCGCGCCTTCGTGGACGAGTGCCGCCGCGGCGGCGTGTCCGAGGCCGAGCTCGAGACCCAGGAAAAGAAGGGCATCGCCACCGGACTGTACGCCGTGCACCCGGTCACCGGCGACAAGGTGCCGGTGTGGATCGCCAACTTCGTGCTGATGGGCTACGGCACCGGCGCGGTGATGGCCGTGCCCGGCCACGATGAGCGCGACTTCGAGTTCGCGCACAAGTACGGCCTGCCGGTCCGGCAGGTGATCGCGGTCGAAGGCGAAAGCTACGACGCGTCCACCTGGCAGGACTGGTACGCCGACAAGGCCGCGCCGACGCTGCGCCTGGTGGACTCGGGCGAGTTCGACGGCCTGGGCTTCCAGGCCGCGTTCGACGCCATCGCCCGCAAGCTGGCGCACGGCCACCAGGCCGAGCGCCGCGTGAACTTCCGCCTGCGCGACTGGGGCGTCAGCCGCCAGCGCTACTGGGGCTGCCCGATCCCGGTGGTGTACTGCGAACAATGCGGCGCCGTTCCGGTGCCCGAAGACCAGCTGCCGGTGGTGCTGCCCGAGGACGTGGCCTTCACCGGCATGGCCTCGCCGATCAAGGCCGACCCGGAATGGCGCAAGACCACGTGCCCGGGCTGCGGCGGCGCGGCCGAGCGCGAAACCGACACCTTC